>JACCDR011856473.1_pt1 | contig 15687 bp, 11 predicted proteins | sample 7446431 | NCBI WGS metagenome assembly JACCDR01 (sample SAMN15323443, study PRJNA562643) | freshwater metagenome | isolation source: river surface water | place: USA:Blue River Watershed | collected 2017-08-17 | reverse complement strand
CGTGCGCATGCCCTGCACGCACTCGGCGTGCACGTCCTCGACCGCGCGGCGCAGGAGGCCCGCGGCGGCGGCGGCCCCCACCTCGGCGCTGATCTGGTCGACCGTCAGCGCGCGGCGCAGGCGCGGGCGCACCACGCGCTGGACGACCGCGTCGTAGGAGGCGCGGGTGGCGTCCTCGGTCACGCGCGCGGGGTTGTAGCCCAGCTGGCTGCTCGCGAAGAGCGCGCCCAGCTTGATGGCGAGGTCCACGCCGTCCAGCGCGCCGCCGTCGGGCAGCAGCACGCCGTTGGCGGGGTTGGTGCCCAGGCGCACCTGGCGGTCGGGCGCGATGTCGATGTCGGCCGCGAGGTTGCCGACCTTCTGGGTCGTGTAGATGAGCATGAGGGGGCGGCGCTCGAGCACGGAGAAGATGAGCGAGTGGTAGCGCATGCAGACGACCGAGTCGGCGGCGCCCAGCGTGGCGCGCGCGACGGCGACGGTCGAGCCCGCCTGCACGACGCACTCGATGCCGCGCGCGGTCAGCAGGGCCTGCGCCTCCGCGTTGGTGATCTGGTCGTCCTCCTTGCAGTTGGGCGAGTGCGTGTTGAAGGCGAGCAGGGTCACGATCGTGGGCCAGCCGCCCCGCTGGATGGCGGTCGCGGCGGCGTCCACGATGCCGGCCAGCACGTCGCGGCCCGTGTCGCCCAGCAGCACGGGGCGCGCGAGGCACATGACGATGCGGCGCGGGCGCAGCGTGGGGCAGAAGGGCACGCGCCAGGCGTCGACGCGGTGGCGCAGCGTGAAGGCGAGGTCGGGCGCGTAGCTGACGTTGGCGCGGCCCAGCACGCTGACGGCGAGGGCCTCGTCAGTGCGGGAGCGCACGCAGACGTGGTCGAACTCGGGCAGGAAGCGGCGGGCGGCGCTGGCGTAGGGCAGGCCGACGGAGATGGCGTACAGGGGCACGTTGGTGCCGCGCACGAGGCGCTGCACCTTCGGCACAAAGTACTCATTGATGATGTCGCCGCCGCCGCACACGACCACGTCCGTGTCGTCAGGCAGGCGGGGCAGGTCGTCCGTGCAGTCGATGCGCACGACCAGGTCGTTGCGCTCCAGCAGCGCGGCCATGGTCAGCTTGTAGCTCTCGTCGCCCAGGTTGTCGCGGTCGTAGAAGCCCAGCACCTGCACGACGAGCGGCGGGGCGGGGTCGGAAATTCTGGAGGTGACGGTCGCCATGGTCGTGTGCGTGCTGGGCGTGTTGATAAAGGGCGTGCGAACGGTTGGTTGATGCAAAGACAACAGGTGCAGCTGACTGACTGACTTGGCGGGGTGAATCTGCCGCTCCTCTGATGAATCTCAAGGCGGATGCCTTACCACAACCGGCGGCAAAAATGCGATCGGCAGCCCAAGCCCGGGAAGCCGGGGGCGGGCGGCGCCATTCAGGGGGGCACCCCCAGGCCTGCCCTCACCATTTAATCTGTTGCAACTGCAAAGCGAGGGAGCCCGCGGAACGCAACCGCCAATCACCACCCCTGTCACCCCTGTCATGACCGCCGCCCCCCTGAGCTCCGGGCGTCACGCCCCACTGGCCATGGTCAGCATCATCATCCTGCTGGGCGGCCTGGTGATCCGCGCGCTGGACCGCCTGCGCGTGGAGGCGTTCCTGTCCGCCGCCACGTCCGGGCTGTCCCCGCAGGGGGTGGCCGCCCTCTGCACGTCCGCGGGCAACCGCGTGGGGCCCTTGCTCGAGGAGTGCAAGCGCAACGGCAGCGTGAACGGCCTGACCACGATTGAGGGGCGCAACGTCATGATCGGCAACACCAGCTTTCGGGGGGATGCAAACGTGCAGGGGAAGCTGATGTTTGGGGACGACCGCCTGTCCGCCACGCCTGGCCCTAGTAACCGCACGGACCCCTACTTCTTGGAGAAAAAGTGGGACGGCAAGAGCAGCTCGCTGCGGCTGACCATCAATGACGACCCCGACGAAAGCCTGCAGATCTGGGGCGACGCCTGCCGCCAGGCTGGGGGCTGCGCGGGGGCGGGCGTGGAGCGCCACCGCTTTGACGCGCGAGGCGTCGCGACGCACGGCGGGGGCGTCCGGGTCCCTGGCAGCGCGTGCATGGAGTTCGGGGCGGACGTCCCGGGCAAGGAAGCGAATGCGGGGCGGGTGTGCTACGGCGCATGGGGGGACAAGGACGCCCTGGACGTGGTGGGGGCTGGGGCCAAGCTGGGAGAGCGCAAAGTGAGGGTGCGGGATCAGCTGTGCGCGGGTGGACTGTGCATGAAGAACACGGGGTGCATGACGTGGAACACCTCGAAGGGGGCGCAGCAGATGTGCTTCATGAATGACGGCAACGTGGCCATCCTCCGCAACGGCAAGCAGGTATGGGCGTCCGGCACCAACAAGTGATGGCTATCCTCACATCGGCGCCTCCTCGGGCGCGGCGTAGGAGGGCATGCGGCTCACGCGCGTGAGCACGAACTCGGAGGGCGCCAGCAGCTCGACCTCCTGGTGCGAGGCGGGCGACTCGCCCAGCAGGTAGCGGTAGGTGAGGTACAGGCGGGCGCCGCGCTCCAGGAACAGCGTGGCGTGCTGCGAGCCCCGCAGGGCGACCGTGCTCTCCACGCCGGCGGGCGTGATGGCGGTCAGCGCGTACCGCAGCTCCTCGTCGGCGGCCGCCTGGTCCGTGCGCCAGCGCTTGGCGCCCAGCATGAACAGCCCCGGCTCGCCCGTCATCCACAGGCTGCCGCCCTGCGGCTGCGGCACGCACGTGTACACCCAGTCGAGGTCCAGGTAGTGGCCGTCCTGCTCCGTGCCGCCCAGCGTGATCCTCTGCATGGGGGGCAGCTGGTCGTGGTACATCAGCAGCTGCGTGCCGTCCTGCACGCCCGCCTGCGGCTGCACGGGCACCACCGCCGACGCCGGGTGCGTGATCGACAGCACCAGCGCCCGCATCATCTGCATCTGGCGCGACATCTGGTGCCACAGCGTGAGGATGCTGTCGGCCATGGCGCGGGGATGCGGGATGCGGGATGGGGATGCGGGACGCGGCTGCGGCCGCTCTAGTTGAACCGGCCGGATAAAATCGACGGGCTCTTGTCGTTTTTTGTCGATCGTTTTGCTAGACGGGCCTCGAGGCCCATCCGACACTGACTGACGCCATGCAGTCCATGTCATCCGCGCTGCAGATGATGCACGCCATGCGCACGTGGCTGCTGCCGGCCCTCATGGCCCGCACGGCCCACGTGGGCGAGTACAAGTTCACGGTGGTGCAGGCCGACTTTGACGGGTGGATGCTGTGCGACGGGCGCGAGGTGGCCCGCGCCGACTACCCCGCGCTGTACGCCCTGCTGGGCGACGCGTTCGGCACGCCCGCCGACGCCGCCAACTTCAAGCTGCCCGACGCACGGGGGCGGGCCGTTGCAGCGGCCTCGCAGGCGCGGGGCGTGGGTGCGGCCGTGGGCGCAGAGACGCACACCCTGACGCAGGCCCAGATGCCCCTGCACACGCACACGGCCACGACCGACTCCGCGGGGGCGCACTCGCACGCCATCACGGATCCAGGGCATACGCACACCCAGACGACAAATAATGATGATGAGAACAACAGTGGGGGAAACCCACCAGGCTTCTCAGCGGACTCCGCGGGGCAGAAAACTTGGAACAACATCAACGCCTCCACCACTGGGGTCTCCATCAACTCGGGGGGCGCCCACGTCCACACCTTGACCACCGCAGGGGCTGGTGGCTCCGACCCGGTGCCCTTGATGCAGCCGACGTTGTTCGCCGGCAACTTGTTCATCTTCGCGGGCCGCGCCTGAGATGATCCCACAATCACACGATGGCTTGTCCGCAACACTCGGCGATATGGGGGTGGTACTCGGGATCTCGAACCGCACACACTTGGCCGGCCGCCACATCGTAGTACATGTACAGGATGGTGAGCGGAGCGTGTGCAACACCTTGGATCCCCGTCGACAAGAAGCGCACGAGCTGCGCCTCTCGCGCCTTGCGGGACGTCCGCAGGAGCTGGCCGTCCACAGTGTATCCGTTGGGATTGTAGCGGATGAAGAGGACGGGTAGGGTGTTGCCGCCCAGGCTCAGCGACTCCATGATGTCAGTGGCAACTACAGCAATTTGTAGCAACTCATGGTCTGTTCTCAGTGTGCCTGCAAAAAGCGCATGGGGTCGGCTGTTTTTTTTACACCCCTCCTGCCACATCGCTTATTTTGTGCGCATCATGGCAGCATGAATGCCCATGATTGAAGAGCGCCGCCCAATACGCCCCATTGTGACGTGGGTCGGTGGGAAGGTCCGTGTGTTGGATAGGTTGTTGCCCCTCATGCCACGCACTTTCAGCGCTTACCACGAGCCCTTCTGCGGGAGCGCGTCAGCTTTCCTTGCCATGAATCTGTCTGGGAAGCGCGTTTTCTTGAACGACTCAAATGCCGCTGTGTACGCCCTTTTCAGATCACTGAAATCTGTCGCTGATGCACGAGCGCTGAACACTCATCTTGCAAGATACCAGAAACAGTATGATGCTGCATGCAAAGTTGGCGGACGCGAAGGCGGGCGCCAGATGTACGAGGCCGTGCGGGAAGTGTTCAACCGCGCCAAGCGTGATAACGCAATAACAGACACATCTCCGGTCAAACTCGCGGCGGCTCTTGTATTCTTGAACCGCACGGCATACGGATCTGTGTACAGAGAAAATGCGGAGGGCTCTATGAATGTCACGTATGGTCCATCACACCAGCGCCTGACCGTAGCCATTCACAGGCCCCACCTGGTTGACGCATTGCATGCGTACATGGCACGCAATGACATGCGCCTGTCTTGCAAAGATTTCAGTGCTGCCCTGCGTGCCGCTAGGCGAGATGATTTTGTGTTCATGGACCCACCGTACTGGCCTGTGCACACCCGGCAGTTCACCAGCTACCAATCGCACGGATTCGCGGAGGAGGCTCAGCTTCGTGTGCGGCAGGCGTTGGACGAGCTGACCCAGAAAGGCTGTCACGTCATGCTGCTGAACTCTGACTCACCGCAGGTGCGCAGCTTGTACCGAGGTTACAAATTGACTCGTCTTCCTGTCCCAACAGGCATCGCAGGCAGGACACGCCATGACCTAGTCATCCTCAACTATTCACCGTCTTGTAAGTCGCAGGGTTCTCAGACACCTGCATCAACAGCCCACACTGGCAGAGCTGCGACAGGTGCTTGCCAAAGATGTTCAGGTACTCAGGGCGCTGGGCGACGCCTGTGAGTGACTGCACCACACTGGCAGCGGCCTCCGGGTACGCCTCCCTCACAGCACTGATGAACTGCACCACTGTGCCCTGGAACACATGCTCTTGGCAGAATCGACGCAGCAGGGCGGGCCCATTGTTGAGCTCGTTCCTCTCAGTGGCCTCCCGCTGGGCGGTGCGGTACTCGACCTGCATGGAGGGAGCTTGCACCTCACGCCCGCCAGCCCCCAACTCGCAGGCGTCCTTCACCGCCTTCCGGCCCTCCGGCGTCACCGTGAACTTGTACTGGTTCAGGTGGGTGATGTACTGCGACTCCACCAGCCACTTCAGCAGCGCCCCGTCCTCCAGGTGCTCTTTCACGATGCGGTAGTAGCCGTGCTCCTTCATCTCGTCCAGCAGCACCGTACTGTCGTCAGAGATGATGGACTCCTTCATCACTGTCAGCAGCTGGAGCCACGGATCCTGGCGGCGCAGCCATGCCTCGGACACGCGCTTGTCCACCTCCTCAGCCTCCTCTGCACCCGATTCGCCGTCAGAGAGCTCGCCCTCGTCGTCGTCAGCGTCTTCTTCCTCACTCGACATCATGTGGTCACTGTGCTCCTCTCCAAACAATCCCTCGCGCAGCGCCATGGGGTTGATGCGGGCGTGGGGCTCATCCGCAATCTCCACATCATCGTCTGAGGTCCAGCCGTCGCTCGTGTTGTCCGCCTCCGCCTCATCGTTGCTGTGTTCCAGCGTCATGTCTTCCGGATCAATCACGCCGCGCAGATGCTCGGGCAGGCGGGCAGGCCGCTGGGAGAACGACACCATGTTTGGTACCATGGACTCGCACCGGTTCTTGCGATGACCGTGCGCGGTAGTCAGGGCTGGGCGAAGCACCTCTGCCACGTCAGCGTTCACCAGGTCACCCACGTACTGCAGAAGCTCATTCTGGGCGGCGTCCTGGGTCCGCAGCGCCTTCTGCATCTGGCGGGTGATGCCGACTGACACGGTGTAGCCCTCCGGCACCTCATTCGCGGAAGCTCGCGAGACGGCCTGGCCGGCTCGGTGCTGGCTGGTCTTGTCACGCACAAACACGTTGATCATGTTGAGGAGCCGGGGCGTGCACCGCCAGATGCTGAGCAGTCCGTGCTCCAGGGCCAGCGGGGATGTTGCCACACGAGCGTCTGCCGCCAGGTTGTTGAGCTGGTCGACAGACACGTGGTGCACGCCCTCCTGGATGACGCCCGCGGGCACTACCAGCACTTGCGTGGAGTTGCGCACCACCAGCACTGCGTCCGCGGGCGTCAGCACAGGCTGATTGTCTGGGCCGTACACGTGCAGCTGGAAACGGTGCAGTACGGTGCCGCGATACAACGGGCGGCGCACTGCCACCAGGGATCCCGCCGAGGTGCGCTTGAGCTGGCACTCGCATGCCAGCGCCACGTCGGCGCCATCCCCGTCATGCGGCGCCATCACGCGCACGTGGAACTGCCTCTCAAACACCTGGTAGTCCTTCCCGCCCTGGCTCATCTGACGCGACTGTACCCACACGCGATCCGTCGGCAGCAGCCGCCCCATGAACTCCATGCCGGCCAGGAGCACAGGCAGGGATGCGCTCTTCGCGTCCGCCACCGCATCTGACGCCGCGTCGCGTGCCAGCATGTTGGCCAGCGTAATCCCGTCCTTCAGGGACCCGCTGCCGCCATGTTCGGACCACTTGTACGCGTGCGTTTGGGCTGCCTCGCACACACACCACAGATTGTGGTAGTCAGGGTGGCTGGCGATGGCCTTGGCACGGATGTCCATCCGAAACGGCGTGTTCACCTCAAACATAGTGGCGTCCGCAATGTACGCGCCAGGGCGGGCCAGCGCAGCGACGTAGCGGCGGCGCAGTTGGGCATCCATCTCATCCCATGTGGGTGGCTCGGGCGGATCATCCTTGTCGCGGCCCATGGCCATGCCGAAGAAGTTGGTCTTCTTGAACTCGTCCGAAAGGTCGTAGAACCGTGCGGCCAGTTGGGCGTTGAAGTTGCGGCGGCCTGGCTCGTTCAGCTTGTTGGCGCATGCCTGGATGTGCTCACACTGGATACCCATCTGGGTCATGACGTAGGGCGTATCCATCAACCCCGCGGCCACGAAGCGCAGGCGGGGGAGCTCCGTCTCTGGGTGGAGGGGGCGGCCGTCCTCCTCCCCACGCCCCCACAGCCGGAACAGCGCCTGCTGAGCGCGCTTGACCTCAATGGTGCCTTGCGGGTTGGGTTTCCCGGTCTGCACCCAGTCCCACGCCTCATCAAAGTAGGCGGCAGACAGGTGCTCATACGAGATGCCGTGCTGCGCCAGGCGCTCAAACCACGTGTGAGTGGCGGGGCACACGATCACCAGGGGTGGCGACTTGATGCGAGACGGCCCAGCCTCGCCGTCAGCCACCACCTCCAGGCGCCGCACCAGCATCTCGTCCTCTGTTGGATGCTGCTTCAGGTCCGGTGCGTACACGATCTCGTCGGGCTGCAAGCCCACCGCTTTCATCACATCAGAATAGCCCGTGTACGCGGTCTGGACCTGAGCCTTGTTGCACTTCATGATGACGAGAACTACCCCGCCGTGCGCCTTCAGGTCCACCAGGACACCCAAGATGACACCGTACGTCTTGCCGGTGCGGCAGGGACCCGTCATCGCTGCGTGACGGCGTGCCGCGGGGTCGCCCAGACGCAGGATCTTGTCGTCGGGGAACGGGCTGGCACTGCTGACGGTGTACTCAGCGTTGATGTCAGCAGCAGCGGCCCAATGAGGCTGCAGCGCGAGCGGAAGCGGCATTTCCAGTGCGCGGCGGAGCGCTTCCTCGACGCGGGCGTGCGCATCCTGTGCCTGAGCGCGGGTGCGGGGCGTATACTGCTGTGCACGCCGCGCGCGCTTCTTGTGCCGCTCTGCATCTACGGGCTGGGCAGCCGCGTTCGCAGCGTGGTTTGACTCCTCCTCGCTTGAACGCCCGCGCTTGTTGGCGTTTTTCTGCCGCGCTGCCCTGTGGGGGCAGAGGACGTTCATGCATGCCAAAGCTTGTCACTTGGCATGCAGGGGCTGGCAATTTGCAAGTGGTGAGTCAAGTTGCATCGTGAACAAGACTCACCTGGCCAGCTGCTCCTGCAGTGCGGCCACCTTCTGCTGGGACGCAGCGCGCTCCTGCTGGGCCGCATCGCGCTCCTGCTGGGCCGCAGCGCGTTCCTGCTGGGCTGCAGCGCGCTCCTGCTGGGCCGCCGCGCGCTCCTGCTGGGCAAGCTTGGCTACCGCGTCCACTAGATTCCTGGCATTAGCTCGCTGGTCAGCCGGAAACACCTGGTCGATCATAGCCTCCAAATCTGCGGGGATGGCATCAGGCTGCGGCGCTGCGGCCTCTGCATGGACGTCAGGCACGGCGGCCGGCGCGATATCCTGCGCGACGTCCTGCGCGATATCCTCGCGCGCAGCTGTGACGGCCTGCGCAACGTCTTGAGCGTTATTCTCGCCTTCGGCTGTGGCGGGAGCAGATGCGTCTGCCATGGTCTTGGGCAGGGGGGGGGTCCCTGGCCAAAAGAATGAGAATGGCCTTCCTGGGGAAATTCTCATTCTTTAATACCCCTCTCATTCTCTCAAACCCTCAGGGTTGAGGCCCACCACCTACTACTGTCACCTTTTCAGAAGCTGCTCTGAAGCTGTAGCTGCAGCTAAGTGGCTTTTCAGCTTCACTACTCATGGCTCTCTTCGGATCGTGGACAGCATGTGCGTGCGCATGTTGGATTTTTGCGTGAACATCCGATCACACCCGGGATGCTCGCATGGGAAGCGTTTTTGGGGTGCTGCGGATGCTGCTCCTGATGACGACGCGACCTCCATGTTGATACCGTGTCATCATTCATGGCGGATGCTGCCTCGCGGTCTGAAGTCACACCAAGATCGGTGGTAAGGTGAGGACCCCCAGAGAGGGGGGTCATTGTCCTCTGAAGTCGCACCAGAATTCTGGCTTGGTTACAGTATGCAAGCAGTAGACCAAACAGTCGCCTGGCTGGATGCGAGTAGTGTATCCCCTTCCCAGTCTAGATCTGTTTTCAGGCATCGGCGGGTTGACCCTTGCCCTGGAGGGCCTGTGCCAGCCTGTGGCCTACTGTGACAGTGCAGCCAATGCCAGGAGTGTATTGGAACACAACATGCAGCATGGGCTGCTTCCAGATGCACCTGTATGCCATGACATCAGCTCAATGTCAAAGGCCTGGCTGCACAGTCATGGCGTACGGCGACTGCCGATTGCTGTCGTCGCAGGTTTTCCGTGCATTGGGTTTTCCACCGCTGGCCGGCGGCAGGGGTTTGACAATGAACAAAGCTCTCTGTTCTTTGAAATGCTCAGAGTGATTGATGACTTGACGGATGATCGGGGAGCACCAATACTGTTTCTCGAGAATGTTGCCAACATCATCACACTTGGTATGGTCACAATTTGGCGTGAACTGTGCATCAAACGCCGGTATTCTCTCCGCTGGTGCACCATGGCTGCAAGCATGATTGGAGCCCCCCAGCTTCGCGAGCGTTGGTACTGCATCGCCGCGCCAAGCAGATTCGATGAAACTGTTCTTTCACGGTGTGCACCTATTCTCAAACCCCTGCCGTATGACTGGGACAAGCTGCAACCGCGACCCAACAAGCGCATGATGTTGCATCAGACACCAGAAGACGTTCTTGCTAGTGGATTGGGTCGCGCAGGGAGAGTAGCATTGTTGGGCAACTCAGTCGTCCCCTCTGCTGCATCGCATGCTTTTTGGTGGCTGCTTGCTGCACGATGGGCTCATTCTTGCACGCCTGTCCCCAGCCCAGTGCATCGCTGGCCGCGATGCGGCACAATCATGGGGCGCAGGGTGTCATCTTGTGAAAGTGTGCCGGCCAAAGCAGGCTGCCCCAAAGATTATGGCATTGTTCTTGACCCCAGAGCCTATGTGCAACAGGCCAATAAGGCATTGCTGCGAAAAATAAACAGCACCTTGCTGTCACATCATGTACGCCGCGCGCTGTGGGGAACGCTTACACGCTCAGATTACAGCAATGGAGCCAACGCACTGACTGAGCGCAGCAGCAAGAAAATTATGGCCCAAGTGAGGTTTGCAAGAGACACACCCGCTAGATTGAGGAATGGCGTGATGACTGCTGAATTCGCCGAGTGGGTGATGGGCTACCCCGCTGGGTGGACTCTGGTCACTCCCGGCCACGCAGCTGTGCTGCCGCGTTAACGCCCTGCACAGTCAGCTGATATACGCCAGGTGTCACTGTGAACGCGAATCCCTTGCGGATCACTGTCGCGACGTGATCATGGCCACTGCGCATACTGGACGCAATCGCGTGGGCGCCCATTAGCATATCCCGGCTGACTGTCCGCGTACCATCCATCAGCGCTGCCATCGTCAACAGCACCTGCTCCCACACGTACAAAGAACGGGCCCGGGGCGCCATGAGTGCCTCCCTCCGGGCGGCGCGGTACTCGGCCAGGCCGGCGTCCGTCAGGCGGTACACGCCCCTGTTGTCGACCAGCTCAGCCCACTCGCGCACGCGCACCGTCACCAGCAGGCGGCTGCGCACGGCCTCGTCGCTGATGCCGTCCGCCGCCATGACCGGGTGCGCGTCGTCACGACCTTGCCCTCCGCCAGTTCGGACAGCGTCGCCAGCAGCACGCGAGCAGGTACACGCAGGTGCTCCTTGGGCTGCGCCAGATCAACGACTTATTGTGGATGGTTATTGGAGGACACTAAGTTGTGAAATGTCAAGTAAGCAACAGGTTGGGCCACTGTTGAGCCTTGACATCTTCGCTGGCGTGGGGGGCATGACGTTGGGGCTCAAGGGCCTTGCGCACCCTCTGGCCTACTGCGAATGTGCGAGCAATGCCCAAACCGTCTTGCGGTACAACATGAAACGTGGCATGCTGCCGCGCGCCCCAATCTGCCCAGACATCCATGATTTGAACCCAAGCTGGTTGGGGAGGGATGCTCGCCGGGTCCAACTCATCACCGCAGGCTTCCCCTGCGTAGGGTTTTCCACAGCTGGTGCGCGACAAGGATTTCACAACCATGAGAGTGCGCTGTTCTTTGAAATGCTGAGGGCACTGGATGCACTGGTGAAAGATGGCTGCCCCCCTCCTGCATTGTTTCTGGAGAATGTGCCCAACATCCTGCGCATTGGCATGCCCACCATTGTGCGCGAGCTTGTGCGCCGCCGCATGTATCAACTGCGCTGGTGCACATTTGCAGCGGCGGCTATTGGGGCACCGCAGAGGCGGAGTCGCTGGTTTGCGTTGGCGGTCCCAGCAGCATTCAAGCATGTATGGCACCACGTGAACTATCAACCCTTCAAATGGGTTGGGCATGAGCCGCAGCGCATGATGAAGCGGCCAACTGATCGATCGCTGAAGGGGCTGGGGGATGCAGGGCGCATCGCACTTCTAGGCAATGCTGTGGTACCTGATGCTGCGCGGGTTGCTTTCTTGTATCTGTTACACCCCAGCTCGACAGCCACATCAACAGATCGCGCAATGTTTTCATCAGATGTTCTCAAAGGGAAAGGTGCGCCGATCACTGGATCAGCATATCCTCCAAATGGTGTAGTAGATCCGCGGGCTACGCGCCATGCACACAAGCTGCCTGCACTTGTTGGGAACGTGCATGATTTCAAAATTGTGATGTTGCCTCATGTATACACACGTGCGGGCCCAATTTCTCCTCGCGTCAAAGATCTCATCAGCCACCTGGTCCATCGAACACATTGGGGCACACTGACCAAGGTGCCCGCCACATCCCACTACTTGACACAACGATCTGTGCGCAAAGTCCAAGTGCAAGCGCGATTTGAAGCGTCCACTCCAGAACATTTGCGGTCTGGCGAGCTGTCAGCAAGCTTTGCGGAATGGCTGACAGGCATGCCCAGGGGATGGACCAAAGCATCCTGATGATGCGCTCTCATCAGAGGCCGCGCAAGGTGTGGGCCAGGGCAATGCCAGACGCAGTCAGCTTGTACACCCCATCGTCCACACGGGTGATGTAGCCTTTTTGCTCAGTGGTTGCCAGGTGGTTGTGGCTTGTGTTGACAAACTTGGTCACAGGATGCGCGATCAGCTGCTGCCGTGTGACCATTCCTTGGGCATCCATGATCTGGTACATCACCCTCACCAGCTGCTCCCACATCAGCACCGCCTCTCGCAGGCTCCCGCCGGTGGCCTCCTGCCGGGCGGCGCGGTACTCGGCCAGGCCAGCGTCCGTCAGGCGGTACACGCCGCTGTTGTCGACCAGCTCAGCCCACTCGCGCGCGCGCACCGTCACCAGCAGGCGGCTGCGCACGGCCTCGTCGCTGATGCCACCCGCCGCCATGACACGGTCATTGTCCATCACGGACGTCATCACGACCTTGCCCTCTGCCAGCTCGACCATCGCCACCAGCAGCACGCGGGCAGGGTCCTCCTGACGCCGCGCCCAGGCCACCCACTTGGCCGCGTCCACCTCCATCTCCTCATCCACCTCATCCACCTCCTCCTGGGCCATGGCGGCCGCCGCGGCCAGCACCTCGGCTGCGCCCATGCGCATCGCGGCCTCGTTGCGCTCCCGACGCTCCTGCTCCTCGCGCTCCTTGTCGTAGCGCTTCATCTGGATGCGCATGGGGCCCATGCTCCGCGTGCCCCAGGTGCCCAGCCGGGCCTTGCCCTGGCGCCGCCCCGTCAGCACCGCATACCTGACCTGGTCCGCCACAGGCTTCAGCTCCAGCGCCTCGGGGTCGCGACGCCACGCGTCCACGTCGTCCTGGCACGCGATGAGCATGCGCTTCATCAGATTGGGCAGGCTGCGCACCAGCTTGAGGTCCTCCTCGAACGTCAGAACCTCAACGTACGCATGGCCCATGTGGAACTCGCGCGGGCCCTGTGTCAGCCCGCCGCATCGCATGAACAGCTGGTACACGTCTGGCACCGACATGCCCTTGGTCACCGCGAGCAGCATGTGCGTGATGACGCGCGAGATCTCGGGGCGGTCTGGGTCGATGTGCGCCACGTTGATGCTGCGCTTGATGCAGGTGTAGCCCGACACGATGACTGGCACGTCCGGGGGCACCGTGCCCAGCCACTTCAACGCCTCCTCTGTCGTCGTGTCGCGCACTTCAAAGCCATCCGCGCGGTCCGTGTCGCTGCCCTTGTACGTGAAGATGCGGCCGCCGCCGCCCCAGATGACCAGGCCCACGGGCACATGCAGCGCAGGGCCCGTCGATGAGCCGGGCGTGTCCGCAATCGCGCGCGCCGCGATCTGGATCGCCTCCTTCACCCGGCCCATCGTGTTGTACGCCGCCCGCTTGCCCTCCATGAAGGGCGTCGTGGCGAGCATCATCATGCGCCCCGTATTGGGCAGCGTCGCGAAGCGCTCAATGAATTTGTCCATAATGGCCTTGTCAGCGCGCTGGCGCCGCATGTGAGCGAGGCGCTGCTTGGTGTGCCGGGTTGCCTTCTTGGCCTGCGACGCCAGGTACCGCGTCTGGTAGGCCGCGTCGGACTCGCCCTCCTTGCGCTTGAGCGTGGGCTTGCGGGGCTGTGCGGGGACCTTCTCCCGGTCCACCAGGTAGATAGGCTGGCCATCCTCGTCAAGCGGCGCACGCAGCACGTCGTCCAGAACGTAGCCCCGCTCTCTCAGGCGCGCGTCATCGGCGATGTGCGCGCTGTAGCGCCGACCCATCATGCTGTGCCAGAACGTGGTGGCCAGCTGGGTCGCGCTGATGTGCGCGATGCTGCGCACCAGGCCGGGCATCTCCAGCATCTCGTAGATGAACTTCTCACGCAACACGCGCGTGCGCCGAGTGTCGCCCGACCACATGCCGTCTGACTCGTCCAGCTGCACCATGGCGCCGTTCAGGCGCAGGCGCGGCAGCGCACGGTCGACCAGGCTGCGCAGCGGGTAGTGGAGGGCGTGCAGCACGAGCACGCTGCGGCCATCGCGCACGCGCTCGACCTCATCCTCTGGGAAGTCATCCAGCATCTTGGCATCCGCTGTCAGCGCGCGGTACTGGTCGCCCAGCAGCTGGGTGAGGCCCTTGCTGACCTTGCGCGCGACGTCCTCGCTGTTTGCCTTCTGGTCACACACCACGATGATGGTGGGCAGGCGCAGCATGGAGGCAATCGCTGCCAGCGTGATGATGGCGAGCGTCTTGTTGCTGCGGCAGGGCGCCATGTACACATAGCTGCGCTTGGGCGCGCCCTGGTACGCCTTGCCAAGCAGAACGGCCGGGGCGAGGTCCTCGATGACGTCAAAGTTGCAGACGTCCTGCAGCGGGCGGGGCGGGCCGGTGCGGTGCAGGTTGACCAGGCGCCCGGCCAGGCCCTGCAGCATCTGGTGCAGGGCGCCGCCGGGCGCCAGGGGAACGGGGTCCATGGCGGAGTCGGCCAGCGAGCGCAGCAGGCGCGCGAGCTCCTCCTCGGGGGACATGTCCACATCCTCCGTCTCCACGCCCCCCTCATCATTCTCCTCCTCCTCCTCCTCAGAGACAGGGGCGGTGTGGGCAGCGTCGACAATGTCGTCATCCACTTGCATCGCCTCCTGATCCTGCTGAGCGTGAGGCTCCGCCGTGATTCTGCAAGATAGGTTCGCAGCCGGAGGGTAGTGAGCGGGGGGGTCCACCCCTCCTAGGAATACTGTATGCGCTGTCGAGTCAGTCATACTTCTCACCTGCTCATGACATATTCACGAACACCGTCCATGATAGCTTTGCGCTGGCTGACTGGCACCCGCTGAATCAGAGCGGCCAGATCTGCGGGGATGGCGACTGGCTGCGGTGCTGCGGCATCATCCTCGCGCGCGGCTGCGGCAGCGGCTGCAGTGGGCGCGGCGGGTGCGTCTGCCATGGTCTTGGGCAGGGGGGTCCCTGGCCAAAAGAATGAGAATGGCCTTCCTGGGGAAATTCTCATTCTTTTATACCCATTCTCATTCTCTCAAACCCTCAGGGTTGAGGCCCACCACCTGCTACTGTCACCTTTTCAGAAGCTGCTCTGAAGCTGTATCTGCAGCTAAGTGGCTTTTTAGCTTCACTATCATGACGAGGAGTGTGCATCAGCACCCATCGGCGGGACCGCGGCAGTCCTGCTCGCCATCGACTGGCCTGCCAATGTAGTACGACAGAGACGACGCTAACAACGCTGACAACGCTGACAACGCTGTCAACGCTGTCAACGCTGACAACACTGATAGAAGCCATGCCACGTCGTGCCCAGGAACGTCCCTCAGACAAGCGGCCCATGGTCATGAACTACATGGGCTCCAAGGCGCGGCTCATGCCCTTCGTGGACGCGCTCGTGATGCCGCACGTGCGCCCCGGCGACGTGTTCGGCGACCTGTTCGCGGGGACCGGGGCGGTCGCCGCGCACGTGGTCGCCCGCCGCCCGGGTGTGCGGATCATCGCAAACGACGCAGAGGCGTACAGCGCGCGCCTGTGCACCGGCCTGCTCTG
>JACCDR010326529.1_pt1 | contig 15687 bp, 26 predicted proteins | sample 7446431 | NCBI WGS metagenome assembly JACCDR01 (sample SAMN15323443, study PRJNA562643) | freshwater metagenome | isolation source: river surface water | place: USA:Blue River Watershed | collected 2017-08-17 | reverse complement strand
TGCTCAGCCTCGCCAGCGCCAGCACCGTGGCGCGCGTGCTCAGCATCGCCAACGACAGCACCGTGGCGCGCGTGCTCAGCATCGCCAGCGACAGCACCGTGGCCCGCGTGCTCAGCCTCGCCAGCGACAGCACCGTGGACCGCGTGCTCAGCATCGCCAGCGCCAACACTGTGAATCTCCTGACTAATGTCTATGTGCCTATCGTGCCGGACCTTGACAAGCTCGTCGCCGCGGCGGCTGACGATGGCAAGCTGGACATGGGCTATTGGCACTGCGGCACTACGCACTGCCGTGCTGGCTGGGCGATCACATTCGGTGGTGAGGCAGGCCAAAAACTGGAGGCCGCGGTGGGTCCGGAGATGGCAGGGCGAATGATCTACGAGGCTAGCACCGGCCGCCCTGCTCCGGATTTTTTCGCCTCGACTGAGGCAGCCATTGACGACATCCGTCGCTGCGCAGAGGCGTCCTGATGAGCTGCAATAACGTGCCGCCAACCAACTCACCCACGAGGGGCAATTATGAGAAAGAACGAACCAGCCACCTTTTACGACGCGATGGACAAGTGCAGTTACGGCAGAGCCGCGCTGCAGAAGTTCGGCGCCGTCCCCGATGGCTTCCACATCTTCAGAGCGGAATGGCTGGGCGAACACCCTGAGTACTCGGACCGCATGAAGGTCACCGGCGCCGAATTCAAAGGTCGCCGTCGCGTGCCTGGGACAACGATGACCACCATCGTGACCCGCGAAGAGATGGCGAAGCACGCCTGAATCCCTACCCTGGAACTACACATGAGCAACGAACTGAAGCAGGCCCTACATCTCCTCGAAGAGATGTCCTTGTATTTCAAGAGCGCCAACGCCATCCCGGTCGAGAAGGCGTACATACGGGAGGAAGAGTTTGAAGAGCTCAAGAGGGCCGTCTATGTGGCTTTCGTGGAGCTGCACGCGCGCTCAAGCCAGGCCGCACTCGCCGCCCAGCCTGCCAGCGCAGCGGAGCCGGCAGAGCGGTTTGTGACTTGGCACGACAAGACCGCTGTACTGCGATCCGCATGGGATGCGTTGCGATGGCATTGCGACAACCCGTCGGCCGCCGACATGACCGGGATGCGCATGAAGGCCGATCAGCGCGCAGCGCTCGGGCTGTCTTCGCTCATCAACGCCATGGAGGAATTCTGCCGGTCGGAAGTCGATGCCGCCACCAAGGGGCCAAAGGAATGAACATGAAGGCATACCACAACGATCCGGCCGTCAAGGCTAAGTATGAAGAGCGTTTTGCGCAACACCGTGCAGCAGACGCGGTGATCCAGGGTCAAGGCTACGACAACGGTCGCGGCTGTTTCGTGGGCTGCACATTGCAAGGCTACGACCATTCGCGGTTCCCCGAAGAGCTCGGATGGCATGCGGCTTACAGAGCGATGTTGGAGGCCGCACCGAACCCGCCGGCAGCGGGGAAGGTGACGCCATGAAAGATTTATGGACAAACGAGCTGACCGTCTTGCGCGCACAAGACTCCCTCAAGCACTACGCCCGAGCACTGCGCACCGGTAACCGCACTCTGGCGGTAGAGGTCGAGTACACCTGGGGCCTCTACGGCTACAGCCCGGAGGTTGTGTCGGACGTGCTGAGCGCGGTTGCGTCGGGCCTGCCGCTCGCCACCGCAATTAGGCAGGCAAAGTGATGGCTGAGCAGCTCAAGAAGTGGCGAGTGCTGGTCGCGGTCGACGCGACGGTGAGCGTGGTGGTCGAAGCTGCAACCGAGGAGGAGGCCCTGGAGAAGGGCCTCGACGCCGCCGAGAGCCCCTGCATCTGCCATCAGTGCTCTCGTCGAGTCGGATTCGGCGATTGCATTCGCGCCCTCGAAGCGACGGAGGAATGATGAAGACGAGATGGCTTGACCGAAACATCGCCGCGCCTGGTCCATACCTGACCCTCTGCCTATCCCGGGAGGAGTTCCTGGCTGTCATGAAGCGCCTCAAAGTGCCGTGGCAGTCAGAATGGTGTCCTCAAGAGCGTGGGTGCGTGCGTCAATTCAAAGACCCCACGGCTGGGCTTTGCTGCGTCGTTTGCCTCAATGGGGTAACAGGCAGAGACCCGATTGAGGTGGCCGGGCTGATCATCCACGAAGCCGTGCACGTGTGGCAGGCGTATGCCGAGGATATCGGGGAGGAATCAGCGGCCAGTGAGCAGGAGGCATACGCCATACAGTGCATTGCTCAGGAACTGATGTCAGAATTCTCGCGACGCATGAAGGAGCAATGAATGGCGGGCTACAGCATCGACTTCGCAGAGGGATTTCTGGCGGGCGCCAGACTTATAGCGGAGATTGCTGCTGGCTCAGACGTTGTTTGGCTGCTGATGGTCGATGGACCACTTACATCGAAGGAGATCGCGGTCGCAACCAACACCTGTCACACAACGGCCAAGGAGAGGCTTTCCAAGTTGCGATTGTCACGCCATGTGAGGATCGTAGATTGGCGTAAGGCCGAGATCGCAGGCAGATGGGCGCCTTTGTATGGCCTTGGTGGTGAGCCAGATGCTCAAATGCCAAAGCCAAAGCCAAAGAGGTCAAAGGAGCCGGAGAGGGCGATGGAGCAGGCTACTTGGTGCTCTGTTTTGTTTTGATGGAGGCAAGCCGGAGATCAGCGCCGGCCACCATCAACATCTTCCGTCAGGGAGTCGTACCGGCTGACGCAGGTTTGCCAGCCTGCTCCGCGCTCGTCGGCAATCCGAGCCAGCTCTCCCGCGCGCTCGTCAGCGCGGCGCTGCAGGTCGGCAAGCAGATCGACGGCGTCGGGCCCGGCCTGGCCGCCCCCGGCAGGGGCGGGATTCGCGGCGGCAGCACGGGCGGCGGCGACGAGGGAGGCGACACGGTCGCGCAGGCGGCCAGCAGCAGCGTCAGCAATGGCGGCGTCAGAGCGCAGGCGCGCCAGTTCCCGGTCGTGGGCATTCTGGATCTCCAATTGTGCCGCGGCGCGGCGGGTTTCTTCGGTCCTGGCGGCCGCCTCGGCGTCACGCGCTGCGTCAGCGGCATGCCTACGCTCTTCCTCGCGCCCGGCCACCTCGCGCGCAAGGTCGGTCTTTGCGTTGGCGAGGCGGACGGTCTGCGCGCCCAAGGCGGCCAGCAGCACCGCGCCCGCGGCGCCGGCCAGCATCCAGGCCTTGCCGGCGACCCAGGATCGCAGCAGGTCGATGATCACGACGTCACACCCAAGGCAACCTTGCCGGCTTTCCAGAGCGCCAGGCGCTCGCGCCAGCCGTTGCTGTCTCCGGCGATCGTGGTTTTGCGGCCGCGGTTGATGATGTCGCACACGCCGTCGAAGTCACCGCTATCGGCCACCGCGTTCAGCCCACGTGACGCCCAATACCAGCAGGCACTGCCGGCGGCCCATTTCGGCAGCTCCATCAGCTCAGGCGAGACCTCGAAGTCGGGCACCTTGTCGATCACCTTGCGCATGCCGTCCCGCGCGGCCAAATAGTTCGCCCGGCCAGTGACCTGGATGAGACCACGGCCCAGGTACTTGCGGCCGTCTCCCGGTCGGAGGTTGCCCAGGTCGCGCCGCCCCTCGTAACGCAGCTGAGCCTCCGTCGGCCCCCAGATCTCGCGGGCATAGACCAGCCGGCCGGACTCGTGGCCCACGTTGGCCAGGAAAGCCGCCTGGCGCACCGCTGTGTCGATGCCAAAGCGCTCCATCGACGCGGCCAGCGGCCCGGCCCAGGCCGTCGCGCGCTGCAGGTTGGCGCCGGTGCAGGCCGCGAGCTGCTCGGGGCTCATGGCGCGCTCCAGATGCGACGCCCTTCGGTGGAGACTTTCATTTGCGCTCCTGGTAATGTTTGCCAACTATATGGCCTTCTTGTTCTTCTTGCCGTGAAAAGTGCCGGGGGACACCCTTTCTCCATGTCTTGTAGCTGATGCAAATCCAGCTTGCTGCACCGATTACAGCGGACCAGTCATCCATACCGGCCCCGTGTACGGCGTGGATCCCCGCCCATGACGTCGAGATCGCAAGACAGATGTGCATAAGCACGATAGCTGGATGGTGCTCCTCGAACGTCAGTTGAGACAGTCGACAGATATAGGCGCCGACGGTAGGTATGGCAATTAAGACCAGAAGGAAATCAAGGACGTTCATTAATATCCACCCCAAATCTGCGCAGGATCCAGATCCTGATGCCATCCATCAAACTTGGGACTGATCCGATAAACGCTGCAAGTATCGGATGGAATGCTGCTCCCATTGCGACCGAGCATGCGTTCCGGGTCATCATGGATCCGGGAGAGAAGTACTGCCCCATAGCCGTCCCCAAAAGAGCGCACGTTAAAGTCGCAGCAACGAACAACGCAACCGCGTACAAAAGCCCAGTTTTCGGAGCCAAAGCCACCCCGAAAATAGATCCAACGCATGCCCAAGCCAGTGCCTGACCCTCGATCCCAAGCGTGGCTACCAGGAAGGCGCTAGCCCCCGTGGCTGCTGCTTGAGCTGCGATCTCGGTCGTTCCGCTCATTTTTTAGCTCCCTTGCCACAAACAACGCGAGCAAAGCTGCCGCGACGATACCAATCCAGTACATGCCGCGGCCGCAAACGCCGGTGTACGGCGGGACGCTTACTTGTGATGTCAGCCCAACAGCCAGTCTGCAGATCGCTGTCTGACCTTCTTCCACCATTCCCCAAACACACACAGCCGCCACGTCAACCCTTCGAGCAAGAATCCCAATAAAAGCAAACAGAGCCAAACCTTCATATCCTCTGAGGATATAAAAGATGGATGATTGGGTTGCTTGCTGCCCGAAGAGTGACGCAATCGGCTCATAGCCGTAGTGTGTCAAAGCTATGAGTGCCAACAGAATTGCTGAGAGTCTCACTTCTTGGTTTTTTCTTCACCAGGTCCGCCGCCGCCCATCAGGTTGGCGACCCAGTTTGCGCCTGAACCAATGGCGCGGAACACGTAGGAGACAGCGTTTTTGACAGTTTGCATATTCACTCCAGGATATGACCTTCGCCCTGAAAGTTAGGGCCATTAACACCAACCGACGTGCGGCAGTGACCAATACCCGCGTCATCACCGAAAACAACATCGATGAGCCCATTTTCTCGGACGCGAGTCACAAGGGCCTTTAGTTGGACGCCTTCGAGAACTGCGATGTTTCGAGCGTCATATGCGCTTGTAACGTACTTGACAATGTCGTCTTTTTTCATGATTAGGTAATGGCTTGACGGACGCGAATATACATCTTTCGCGGATCCAATTGCGTTGATACGCCGCCATTTTGGCCATAGGTGAACATTCTGATTGACCCCATACCCTGAGAGGTATTGACAAGGGAAAATGTGAACATATGACCTGAAGCGTTGGCGTCACCGGCCACGTCAACAACCCAGTTCGCATTAGGCTGAGCGGTTGTCAGATTGATGGTGTAGTCACCAGGGCCGAGGCGGCTCAAAGTGATTCCCATAGCAGAGTCCACGGTTTCTGTTGAGCCAACCCAGTGACCTTTGTAAGTTGCCTCAAGAGGCGCTCGGTTATACATCGTCACAAGGGGCCCAGAGGAATTCACAACCGGTAGCGTTGCGGTACTGGCTCGATACTGGAGAAGGTTCCGAGAGCCGGCATCACTAATTACCCCGCCAGCCGTGGCCGAGAAGTATCCTATGGTCACATCGTTGCCAATGCTGCTGGATTCAAGGCGTAAGGCGAAGTCAGCACCACTGCTAAGCTCTCCATACAGGCCGCCAGATATGTTGTTGTTATATCCAGCCATTCTCATGGCATAGCTGGTCGATACGTTTCCGTTTTGTTTGATGCCGTTTTGGATTGTGTTGTTTTGCCAGGCAATTCCGGTTGAGTATTGAGATTCCTGGACAAGCATGTGGTGCCCGCCCTGAATATCGCAGCCAATAACCTTGATGCCGTGTGCAGCCGAATTAGGGCTGAGAATTGTGTCGTCCTGAACGATAAGCTTAAATCCACCCCATGCAGCACAGTCTCTAATGCTGTGGACCTCGCCACCAGCATAGTTTCCGCCGCCGGATGCCACGTTGCCATGAACGAAGCAATAACCCTGCTGAGCCCAGCTTTGCGGAGGATCCGCTTTCGCGGCAATCGAGCCGGCAGGCGCATAGTTACCGATATGCACCCTCGAAACCTCGCTTCTGGTGATATTCCTAAGATCGAGGCCGATCTGAATCGCTGTGGTTGTGATTGATGCGTTCGGATGATTCAGTACGATGGCAAAGTCAGCGAAATACATATTGCTGACATACTGATTTGGCCCGACGTTGCTCCAACCTCCACGCTTGAATACAGAGCCAGCGCTGTAGGCAACGAGCTGCGCCTGGGTTCCACCGGTGCCGAGGGTCGCCCAGAAAACGGTGCGGCTACGTCCTGCGCCAGTAATTCGAGAGCCGTTTTTTAGGAGAACCCCTACAGAGGCGTTGATTATCCACTTGCCAGCTGGCACAAAACCACCGCCAGCGTCGATAAAAGCCTGGATTGCAGTCGTGCAGTCAAATGAGCTGGTGCCGTCGAGGATTGCAGCCGCTTGGGCAGCCGGAACGTACCGGAGTGCGTTTCCAGGAGCGATGGCATAGTTAAGCGGCGTGACGCCGGCAGCTACCTCCGTCGCGGTGCGAGCGTACGTGTAATTGAGGAATTGTCCTATGCCGCTCGTATACGCGATCGTGGGATCATAGTTTATGCCACCATCGTAAACTTGGCGGATAAAAGCGTATATGGTACGCAGGTGATTGTCTCCCTCCGTTGGGGATTCCGTGCCTGCGGGTGGATTCGACGTTGGGTTTGTAGATAGACTTGAAATGTCTGGTGGTACTGGCATTTAAACCTCGTAATGTCCGCTAATTCGCCAAGTTTCGCCATTGCCTATTTGCTTTATTGCATTCGAGCCAGTATTCTGGTTTCTCCCCTGCATTCTCATGTAGTTATTTCCGGCCTGAAGATCGATCGTCCATGCGTCGAAGTTGAGGCTTGTTAGGTCAGGCACAGCAACGACAGATGTATTAATCTGAGAGGCGACGAAAGGGAGTCCGCCAATTCTCAAATCTCCAGAGCCTGTATGAGTGCCCCAGGATACAGCAAGGTCGAACAAAACCCGGTTACCTATTCTCGTATACCTGCCTCTCTGCAAAATATACGAAGCGGTCCCAGCTACAGAAGCACCAACAGCGGTCGGAGTAAATGAGCCCTCTTGATACCAGTCAAGGGTAGTTGCGCCGGCCTGGGCGACGTTAGAGAAATTAGCGCCAACAGTTAGGACTGGCGCCACGGAAAATGACGGCGACCCAGTAATGCCGGCAAGGCTGGAAACTCCAGAAACCGTGATTGTGAGTGGCGTAATATTCCCAGATACCCCATTTACACGATCGCGGATCTGTGCGATGAACGAAGATAGCGCGCGGATGTAGTTGTCGCCCTCAGAAGGGTTATCGGTGCCCGCAGGGCTATTGCTGCCTGCTGCGATAGATAGATCACCAATATTGATTGGCACTGGCATTACTTGTCCTTTTTGTTCGCGAGCAGCGTGCTGTAGAGGAGAAGATCCTCTGGTGGGATGTCAACTTGAGCCATGCCCCGGTTAAGGAGTCCTGACTTGTAGTTTGGCAGTAGCCTGTTTTGGTATGTCTTGGACAGAAGGATCGACTTTGCGGCTGCAGGCGCCAAGAAAGGCGCGCTCGCACCCAGCAGCGCGAGCGCAGGGCCTCCAGCAGCTGCGCCGCCGCTCCCGAGCATCGCTGAGGCAAGGGCTGCGACCTTACTCACGCCCTCGCTGCCGATAACCTGTGGCGTTTGGTTAGCCTTTCGGAAGGTGTTTGCAAACCTGCCGATGGTTTCGAGATCCCCAGAAAGAGGGGCTCCTTTTTGATATTCGCGGGCAATCGAATTCGGGTCAACGCTTCCAGAGCCGGACTTTATGGCATCCTCAACTGTATGGGTCTTGGCCATGAGCTTCCTGGCTTCCCGGAAATCCTTCAGCATGTCCGGATTGCTTGCGCCGACGTGCCTCTCGATTTGGTCTTCGATCGCAGTTGCTGCCGCCCGCTGAGCTTTGCCAAGCTGTGCGTCGCCGCCAGTGAAGGATTTCGAGGCCTCATCGCGGAGGACCTGGATCATCTTCACCGCGTCGCCTGAGTCGAAGGATTTCCTGCGGAGCGGGGCAATCATTTCCGAAACATCATTCCGCACAGCGCCAGGGAACGAGCGAGAGGCTCCCTGGAACTGGGATTCGATCTTGTTGAGATCCTCTCTGTATAAACGTCCAGTACTGATCTGGCCCGCTTTTTCCACCGGGGCATAGCCTTGTTCGAAGGCTTGCTTCCGGAGATTCTGCATAGATTCTGCTGTTAGAGGCTGGTTCTCCGGTAGCCCAACAGCGCGCCGGGCGAGGGCGTCCGTCACCTGGGTGTTTTTGTTGGACACAGCCTGGGCGGTCGCCGCCTTCCCAGAAATGCTCTCCAGCACCCGGTTGACGGCACTGGGGTTTACGCTTGCAGGCGGGATCAGGTAGCCCTCCGAAGTGGCGCGCCTGACAGTTTCGTCTCGCTCAGCGTTGCGCATCTTCTCGGCCGCCAAGCTCGACTGCTTAGTGCGGGACATTTGCCCAGCCTTAGCCGCCGCCGCACCAGGGAGCATGCCAGCGAGGATAGCCAATTCTGGGCTTTCAGAGCGCTCACCAACAGCCTGGGACGCCATGCCAGATCCAACCGCGACCGGGACTTGGGCAGCAGATGTCGGCACGCCTAGGGCCCTGTTGCCTCCGAGTAGGCCGCCAGCGGCGATGCCACCAGAGTGCAGTAGCCTGGACGTTTCGTCTTCGGGATTTTGATTGTCAATTAGATGAGTGCCGCCTGGGATCTTGCGGATCTTGTCCGCGATCCACTGCGAGGACAAGAACGTCTTCTCGCGGTCCATCGGCTCCAAAATCTCGGGTGGAGTCTTGCCGGTAGCGGCGCCATAAAGGCTGCCTACGCCAGCCTTAGCCAGGTCAACAACGTTCGCAACAGTGTCTACTGGCAGGCCAGCAATGCCGGGGATTAGGCCGTAGTTAACCCCGGCAGCGGCATTGCTGGCTCGCTGTATGGTGCTGGGCGCAGATGGCACGGCGGGCTTTGCTGCAGCAGATACCTGACCCATCGAGTGGATAGCATCAGCGAGCATCTGAGCTGACGCGGTGTCGCCAGCTTTGTCAGCGTTGACAAGCGCGTCTTGCAGCTCGGCTAGTGTCGGCATTAACGGCTCCGGTACTTGTTGACCAAGTCATCAACACTCATGGACTGAGTGGGCTTGTTTTGGAGCGGAGGAATCATTTGGGCTGCCTCGTAAAATGGCAGTACCGCCTTGAATTCCGGGTTCTCGCGAACCGCATTCATCTTGCGGTTGTGCTGCTCATAGTTGAATCTAGCTGAGCGCTCTGACGCCTTGGCTAGCTGCTTGATTTCAGATGGCGTGAGGTCTCCGATGTCGCCCGACATTGCCTTTTCAGCAAGCTTGCTCTCGCCTTCGGTGATTGCGCCTTGGCCCTTCATCTGCTGGCGTCCCTGCAGCGTCAGCTCCGCGAGACCTCGCACAGCTTGGCGGGTGTTTGCGAGCATTTCTGCATCGTCCTTGCCGCCGACGCCCAGAGTCTGTGCGATCTGAGCGACCTTCAGTCGGGTATCAGCGCCGGGGCCGGCAAACACCTTGTTGGATTCGATGGCCTGGACAACTCGCTGAGCGGCGTCAACTTGCTTCACAGCCGCATCTGCCTGAGCAGCAGAGTCCTTCATCATTGGGCCGACTTGATCCGCAAGCGACTTGCCGGTGTTGACCTCAGTTTTGAGGTTGACGTTCGTTGCGCCGGATTTGGCCTTGGACATTTCATAGCCCTGATACTGGGTGTTCGGCGCCAGCTCGCCGTTTGGCCCCACGTAAAAAGGCTTGTTGACATCCTGGGGGGCAACGACGCGCGGCCGGCCTGTGAACGGATCGACGAAGACGCCGTTCACATTTTCCAACTTGTCGCGGGCAGTGACTCCAGGCAGATACTTGGTTTCCCCAGACTCGCTCACCAAAAATGCACGGCCACCCTGATCGTACTGAGGTGTGGTCGAGAACTTGCTGCTAGGACGAGTCATCATCTGCTGATACTGCAGAGCACGCGCGGGATCCAGCCCGGATAGGGCATTAGCGTAGCCTGCGGAGTCGAACGTCTGGCCTGGAATGACAGCCTCACCAGGCTGGCCGACATCACGGTTATCCATCGATTCGGGTTTCACGCCATTGGACAAGAACTGCGCCGGCAGCTCGGCGATCTTCTGGGCCCTCTTAGCGTCAGCAACCTGAGCTTGGAGTAGTTGATCCTGCAGCAGGCCACGCTTGTTCGCCTGAGCGTTTTGCAGGGCGCCGGAGTAGCCCTGGAGCCCCGCGAGGCCACCTTGGCCCCACGCCTGCAGCGCAGTGCCGCGCCCAGCCATGGCCCCGAATCCGCCCGCGAGAAGACCCTGCAGCAGAGCAGATTTCTGGTCAGGATCAACCGAATTCCAACTATCAAGCAGCCCCATATCCCATCCTTTGCTTGCGACGCATTTCCTCGATCTGAGCTTGTTGCGCCAAGATTTGTGCAATCGGGTTTTGGCCCTGAGAGCCCATTTGCATAGGCTGAGCGTGCTGAGGCGGAGGGGAAGACGGAGCAATCATTTGCTGCGCCGCCTTGGCCGTTTGGATGCCCTGCATCGCAGGCTTCACATAGCCGCCCGCAGTCTGGATAGCGTTAAGCCCGGCCCCAATATTCCCGGCAGTGGTGCCAGCCCCAACCGCGCCAGCAGCACCGCCAGCGCCACTCAGGCCGCCAGCCAGCGTCGATCCCTCAGCAGCGCCCGACGTCAGGTATGCCGCCATCGGGTTTATGCCAGCCGTGCCGCCCAGCAATCCCGCACCAGCAGCCCCCGCGCCGGACGCGCCAGCGCCGCCGAGAATGCCTGCACCACCAGCAGCGCCAGCGGCCTCAGCCCCAAGCAGGCCGGCTCCACCCGCTCCCGCAGCTCCCGCACCGGCGGCGCCAGCCCCAGCAGCACCTGCCGCACCAGCAGCAAGTCCACCAGTACCCGCGGTCGCAGCCGCAAGTGCTGCCAGCTTCCACCACTTATTCATTTGCCGCCACCCGAGGAGGAGGTCTTGCTAATCTGTCCCAGATTCAGTCCAAATGGAGAGCCAAGAGTCTGGAGATTCTTCAGGTCCTGGTTGTTTCGGTCTTGGAACTGCTGATAATTGAAGTCCAGCTGATTCTGAGCGCCTTGCTGCTGCTGAGCACCCGCGTTGTAAAGCGCATTGGCAGACGCCATCCGATTCGCCTGATCTGAGTTGTACTGCTGGCCGTAGAGTTGGGTGCTGATGTCGCTGAGCTGCTGACCAAGAGCTTGCTGCTGCTGAGCACCAGTCGCCGCAACACCGGAGTTGCCAAACGAGCCAGACCTCGCAGCCATTGCATCGAGCTGCGGTCGTACGGTGTTGTTGTAGTTAGAGATCAGGTTGCCTTGAGCCTTATTGACAATTTGGTCTAGATAAGGATTGGTGCCGCCATTAATCCCTTGCTGGAAGAAATTGGTTGCAGCCTGCTGATTGCTATTTTGGTCAGCAAAACGCTGCTGAGTATAGGGGGTGAACTGCTGATTTGACAGCTGTTCGGCGCGATTGGCGTATTTTGACGCAAGACCGCTAAATTCTGGTGCAACACCAGTTGTTGTCGTGCTTTGGCCGCCGCCACCACCACCGCTCATAAATCCACCTTCATCGTTGTGTAGACGGGTTTAAATCCGAATTTCATTCCGTATAACCTGGCTTGAGCAGGTTTTGCAGCGCATCGCATTTCACTGCAGCCCTGGGTTTTCGCAATCTCAGCCATTTGGTCGACGAATTCCTTGAAGAGATTTCCTCTTGCGTAAACCTCGCAAATGTGCATAACTCTGGCATTCGGCAGCTGGTCTATTCTCACGACGCACCAGCCAATCGGTTTGCCATCATTCACCGCCGCAAACAGTATTCTTTCGCCTCGAGACAGCATCAACTTTAGCTGATCTCCGGTTATCTCACCACCAGATTCTTCGCATGCCTCTGACAGTAGGTGGGCGCCGTCCTTCCATGCCCTGTCAATATGCGTCGATGGGATTTGTCGGAGATATAGATTCATTAATTTCCCGTCAACGATCTGCAGGCTACCCAATCGGTGGTCGGTGTATTGCTGGAGCCGTTCGTAAGCCGCATCCAGCCAGTAACTATGTATTTTGATCCACCAGTCCCAGCCTCTACGGGGGATGAATTTGCCACGAAATCACCTTTGGCCCACGTCCCAGAGGTTGGCATCGTTGCTGATGCGTTGTCTGCGCGGTGGGAGATTGATCCTGATGCAATGCCGTTTACCTTTACAACGAGGACACGGAAAAAGTCAAACAGCTTGCGATTAAGCTGTTTGTCGTAATCGCTTTCAGGGCTTACAGGGAGTATCGGATCGCCAAGCTTCATCGTCTGCCTGTAGGTTTCAACTTCGGGTCGTGACCGACGATTTCGACATCACCGGTGAACGAATATGAGATCCGGTGCCATCTGGCATCCTGAAGGAAATCATACTTGCCATCGGCATAGGTTACCGTACTGCGAGTATCCAATGCGGCACCTTCTACGGCTCGGCTATATCCAGTGGCTGTAGAGGCTGAAGGCGTCCGGATAAACCGAACCCGGGAGCCACTCATGAGGCTGGATGACCAGTCATCACCAAAATCGCCAGTCGTGAATGAGCACGAATCACTTTGCCCTGTCATGGTGCGGAGATTATTCCCCGCGTCGAATATCCCGAGCGATCTACCCGCCGCTTGGTAGGTTTGAGAGTCCCAAGGGATCGCAGGCAGCCCATCCCAGGTGGACGAGACGGAGCCGAGGGTATCCCAGGTGAGGCCGGGAGCGATGAATGTCAGGCAGGCCTGTACGGTGCGGTTTGCCCGCCCCCACTTCTTCGAGACGAGGTGATAGACCAGAGCGCGATCGCAGGTGCCGTCAGAACTCGATGCGGAGGGATAAAAGATCCAGATCCGCGAGTTATTGCGGTCATAGTTCAGCATCGTCCGGAATCTATACGTAGCTGAACTGTCGTCATAGAACCACTGACGAACCTGGCCTGTTGCAATAGGGGCTGCTCGGGTGCCGTCGTATTGCCATATGTTGTCCGGACCGACGAAGATGTGAGCGCCGCCGATATCGACAACAGCCTCAGGGCCGACGCATCCAACCTCGCCAGGGACCTGATCCCATTGCCAGACAACAGGTGCCCCAGCGTACTGGCCGAGATACATGCCGCGCTCTTTGTAGGCGACGACATATGCCCCAAGGGAGGCTGCAGCCGTGAACCCGCCTGGGACGCCAACGAGACGGCCGGTGGTTGCCTGGGTGGATACGCTAGGAGTCCAACTCGAGTAATCCTGGAATGCAGAGCACCACCAGCGGTCGCTCTGATCTCCGAATCCTGCGTCGTTAGTGGCGAAGGCAATTACGAAGTCCTTCGCTGCCACCAGAATCCGGGCCTTGGGAGCTGTTGCAACGTCGGCGAATGCGCCTGTAGAGCTGAACTGGATAGGCTCCGTGTAGTTGGCGGCGAGGGCGATGTTGCCGAATTGAGCAAATGACCATCGGTTGTCTGCTGAGCCGGTGTAATTGCCGGCGCGGCTGCGGTCTATCCAGGCGGATCCGCTCAGCTCATAAAGGCGGGTCTGTGTGCCTGCGAAGTTGCGCCGGACACCCATCGTGTCGGTGAGGATCGCTGCGCCGCGGCAAGCTGCCGCCAAGGCAGGGAGTCCTGCAACCGCAGTGCCAGGCGTGGGCCCGCCAGCCATCCCTTTTTCAGTCGGGATGAAGTTGATGCAGTCGGTGACGGCTCCGGGCGTCGTGGGCTCAACGTCCGGCAGAAATCCAGCGAGAGGGATCATGGCTTGATCCGAGCATCTGAGCGGACCCGCAGAGTGGCACCCGAGGTGGCCATCTGATCATCCTGGTTTTGATATGAGCGCATGGCGTTTCTGAACGCAGCACCGTACCTGGCAACACCGGCCTCGTCCTGTAGGTATCCAGCGGCCTCAAGCAGGCAGCCATACAGGTAGACAGTCGGAGCCGCGGCCAGCAAGAAGTTTTGGTCCGCGTCGAGAACCATTGCAGCCGGGCGAGCGTAGTAGATCAACTCAACGTCGTTCCCGAAGGTCGGGCCGTAGACAAGCGTATTGCCACGGACGGAATAGTACTGAGGAGAGCCCGCCTCGCCCTCGTATTCGCCGATATCCCTCAAAGGCACGAAGTCGAGGGACTTCTTCACCGTGCCGCTCACGAACCAAGAGACTCGCTCGATGTCGGTGAGGTTGGCGGGCAGGGGGTTGGAGAAAGGCGAGACGGTCGTTAGCATCGCCTGGACATGTAGCGGCCGAACCCCAAGGTCTTCGGCGCCGTTGAAGATTTTGTCCTCCGCCAGCAAGACGAAGGTATCCATCAGGGCCGTCAAATCATTGCGATTCGTCCAGCTCGCTACGTTTGTTTTGAGCTGGCCGTAGTTCATTCGTCATCCAGCGGGCAAACGTTGAAGCTGCCAGCGGCGCTGTCCTGGATGACCGAGAAGTGGGTGTTTGAGCCCACCGCAACGATTGGCTCAGTTCCCGGAACAACCATCATGTCATTAACGGTTGCGGTCACGCCTGCTCCGATGCCTTGCTTGAAGTGGGCGGCAGCGGTGACAGTGAGTCGGTAGTAGCGAGCCTTGAGGCCTGCGGAATTAACCGGGAAGGCCGCGCCTGCGCTAGCCGTGCCGGCCGTAGTGACGTTGACGCCAGCAGCAGTGCCAGCATCGATCGATTTGAGCATTCGCATTTCAGACCCTTCCTGGATAGATCCGAAACGACCGGAGGTCTGGGTCGTTCAGAATGTTTTTCATGTGCTGCGGGTTCCTAACGAACTCGCGAAACGGGACCCGCCGCGTGGCGCAGTACTTCTCCACAACGCTCTCAGGAATCATCGCCAAGTGGCGCGTTTCCTTGTGGCCGAACTCGCCTGCATTGTGGCGAGCCTTGCAAGCCTCTAGGACGCCAGAGACATCCTGCTTGCGGACGATGTGGAACTTGCCGTCAGCCTCGAAGTAATCGGTGACGGTCCTGCCATGAGAGTAGGCAAACTGCCGAGACATGTTGACGGGCTCATCGTTTAGGACAATGTTGCCCTCTTCGGCCGCCGGCTTGTCAATGACGATTTGAGGATGCATAGGTCAATCAAAAAGCCCCGCTCCCGTTTCCAAGAGCGGGGAAGCCACTGCAGGAGATCAGTTCAGGTCGCGGGCGCTGCCCAGACCACGCTCTTCGCGGCACTCCAGGGTGTATTCCGTCTCGATCATGAAATTCCGGGCGCTGCCGATGCGGGCCAGCTCTTGGTCTTCCATGTCGCGCAGAACAGCCAGAGCCAGCAGGTCCGGGTCGACGAAGTAGATTTCGCGGGTGCGTTGCATGACGCGGTTCGGGACGATCTTCAGATCGCCGAAGTCCGTACCCCACACATCCCAAGCGCCTTCGACCTTGTTGGTCTCGCCCTTAATGAACTTCGTGCCGTTGCCGGTGAAGGTGTTGGAAATGGTCTGCTTCGTACCAGGCGCCACCATCAGCATGCTGATGTTGCCGCCGTTT
>JACCDR012049076.1_pt1 | contig 15689 bp, 18 predicted proteins | sample 7446431 | NCBI WGS metagenome assembly JACCDR01 (sample SAMN15323443, study PRJNA562643) | freshwater metagenome | isolation source: river surface water | place: USA:Blue River Watershed | collected 2017-08-17 | reverse complement strand
TGGCGGCAAACTCATGCGTCCAATCTGGAGCGTTTGCGGGGGCCTGTATCATCAGCCGGTCTCGATGTTGAATACTTGGCGACGGCCGACCCAGGCCGCGTCGGACTGGAGAATTTCCGGCGTAAAGCGCTTGTCTGCATCGAACGAATTGATGGCATCGATTGACGCGCGGAACATGGCGTAAAACCTATCTCCGCGATCAAGCGAACCGGTTGCGTAATATCCATACGCAATCGAGCCGTTGAGATAGGCGTCGTGATGGTTGGCTAAAATCCAATTGCTTGGGACGATCGCCGAGAGTGGCGTGAAGCGGGCGTAATAGTCCATCAAAAGCTGGTAGGCATCGCTCGGAATCGGCTTTACGATCAGTGCATTGCCCATGATCGCGATGTTGATGGGCACACCCTGAACGCCTTCGCGGCGAGTCGATACCAGCGCGGTCGGCCACACTGGCCAGAGCGATCCGGCCCAATTCAGGCGAATGCGGCGTGCTTTCACGAATCCGGTCGGTAGCGTGACGCTGGGGTTTCCAGCGGTCGTCGTGAGCGTTGCGCTTGCCTCCATGTCCGCCGTTTTCAACAGGCGGTTCATCTCGACTTCTGCGCTCGAAATGTATTCCGGTACGCGCGTCGTTAGGTCCGGGTCGTTTCGGTTCCCGATGCGGTAGGCGACGGCCGATTGCAGCTCGCTGTATGTCGTGATCGCCATTTATCACCCAACAATTCCGGGGCGAGCGATTGACTGCCCGCCCCGGTCTCGGCCCTCGGAACGCTAGAGCGTGTACGCCTTGACCGCGAGTTGCGGTCGAATCGTTTTGTAGCCGTAGAGGATGTCGATGCGGCATGGGTACGAATCGGAGTTGATGTCGTACTGTCGGACGATGCGCATCGAAATCCCGTCCTTGACCTTGCGCGCCTTAAAGTCGACGCCATCCGGCATAACCAAGTCCGCCGTAGCGAAACAGAAGGCGTTTTTGTGGAAGAACAGCGACGGCTTGAGGATCGTCCCGTTCCCGCCGACTTTCGTGATGGCGGCGTTGTTCAACATGCCCGTCGACACGTTCTGACGGGCACCGCTGGCCACGATAGACGGCGAGATCGATAGCGACGTGGCAACGGAACCGGCCGCCGCCGTAATGACGAACTGCCGCTCATAGCCCAAGTCTGACTTGGATTCCGGGTGCACGGCGTTACAGCCCGCAATCGTGATCACGTCACCAACAGCAAACGTGAGAGAGCCGGTGTCGACGGTAATCGTCGAGCCGTTCAAAGTGCTGGCGTCGTTGATCAGGTAGCCGGTCGTCGTCGCCGTGGTGCCGTTGGTGTGGCTGGCAAGCAGGGTGTTTTGGTAGAAATTGAACCCCGCTGTGCGCCCCATCTGGCCTTCGCGGTACTGCTCCGCAATCGTGCGTGCGTCTTGGAACAGGCCGGAGACGCCGGCCACAAAATGCGCCTGGGCTTGAGGGCGCAACAGGGCGTAACGATTGTTGTCGCGCGGCGCCAAGGAGTTGTCTAGCAAGACGCCGGCATCAAGCGCTGTCGTGAGCGACATCGACGCGGTTGAGGCGTTGATAGTCTGCGCCACGTCGTCGACCATGTTCAGCGCGTCGGCCTCGATCTTGGCCGCCAAGACGCTGATCGCGGGCTCAAGATAGCGCTCGGCAAAGTCGTCAATCGTGAGCGTTAGCTCCTGCGAAGAGAATGTGAACGGAACGTGCTTTTGACTGGAAACCGTCAGCGTGACGCTTTCTTCGGTCACGTCCTGCGAGCCAAGTGACGCGCCGTTGAAAACCTGAAACTGGTTGGGCAGACGTACGGCCAGCGTTGACCCGATTTTCGCGCCGGTTTGGGCGAAGCGGTCATCGTAGCCGGTGAAAATGTTGGGAATGAAATTGAGCTTCTGGTGCAGGATCATCTGCGCTTTGCGCGTGATCGTGGTCGGCGTAAGAAGTGAATTGGGCATGGTCGACCCTCCTAGGTCGCATCGTCTCGTGGTAGGAGGGTCGTCTTGCCGCTAGGCTTGGCCGCAAAGGGCTGCCTGCACTGCCATCAGCTCCAGATAGATTCCCATATACGCATCAGCTCGGCGACGGTCAACTATTTCGGAATCTTGCCGATTTTCTGCATCCGCGCGTATTCCTTGCGCTCCCATTCGGCGTCTGTGTCTTTGTCGCTCGGGTCGGCCTGGGCCGATCCGCCGCCGCCCGAGAGCTTGGCCCGCAACGGCACAACCTTTTGCTGGGGCGCAGCTGTTCCGGCCTTGGCCTTGGCCAGCAGCTTGCGATAGGCCACGGCATCGGCAAGCGCCCTCATGGCGCGCACGTCGATAAAGTCGGCGATTTCCTCGGCTTTAAAGCCGTATGCGGCCACAGCCTCTTTGGCAATCTCGTCCTTGCGCTTGTCGTAATCCTTGATCTCGGCTCGCGCCTTTGTTTCAAATTCGGTGCGCGTCTTTGACCTTTCCGCCTCCTGCCTTTGCCGATCCTCGGCGATTTTGTTCGCGATCTTGCTGCCAATTTCTTGGCGTCGGTTATTCAGCAGATTGAGCCTCACTTGCGCCTTCTGGGCAGCGGTCGGGTCTTGCTCGATCCACTTTTCCCAATCAACGCGGGCATATTCGGCCCGCTCGGCATCGATGGCGCGCAATTCGCCGACTTCGACAAGGAATTTGTTGGTCGTCTCGCGCTCCGCCTCCAGTTGCTTTTCGCGCTCCTTAACGGCCGCCCGCTCTGCTTCGGCAGCCTCGCGCAACCTTGCGGCTTCCGCAGTTTTTTTGCGGTAGTCGGCTTCGCGCATCGCCCCTTCCTTGAGGCTTTTTGGGACTTTCAGTTTTTGGCCCTTATGCTCGATTTCTTCCAACGGGTCGTCATCTTCGTCCGCAGGCTCTGGCTCGACGTCATCATCCAGCGCGCTCAACAGGTCCGCGTCGGGTTCCGGGTCGCCAACCTTTGGGACGCCAGCCAACTTGCCAGCATCTTCAGCCTCAGCCTCAGCCTCAGCGTTGGCGATTGCGTTCGGGTCAGTCTCGTCACGTTCGAACATGGAGTTAGTTCCTTTCCTGGGGATATGCGTATCGATAGTCAAAAACGGATTTGTGGTCGTATTTCTTTTTCATTGCATCCATGTCGACATGCGCGCCCAAGCGATACGCGAGCCACGGAATCAGCCCATCGCCCGCGACTTTGATCTCCTGTTTCAGACGCTTGCCGTCGACATAGAAATTCTTGGATTTGTGCCAAATCGGAACGAACTCGCGCGCTTGATTGGTCATGTTGTTGTTGGCAAAGAAGCGGAATTGCGCGCCGGTTTGCGGGTCGACAACATGCCGGTCGACGTGCTCTTGGGTGCTTTCCGGCTTTTCGTAGGCGTACATGGCCGGCGTGTCAGTGGGCGAATTCAGCGGCGCGAAACAGCTATCGAAGCCGTGCAATTCAAACTGCTCAAACCCGATGACGCTGAGAAGCGGCACCGCACGAAGTCCGACCGTCGAGCCGCCCGTGATCATGACGTGCGTATAGCCCTTCTGCGGAGGAAAATGCGTCGAGCAATACTCCTTGTCGCCCATGACACCATCGCCGCCGACTGTATTAATCGGCGTCCAAGTGCGAAATCGGGCGTCGTGTTCCCGGAATAGGTCAAACACGGCATCATCAAGCGTGACGCCTAGCAAATACGTGACCTTGGGATGCGGCGTCATGTAGCCCACGACATGCGGCCTGGGGTCGCACAAAATGCCGAAATCCGGCACGATCCCGCGCTGAATGAGCCAGTCGTGCGTCTTGTTCACGGCGGCGATTTTCACGCGCTTGGAGTGCTTGCGAGCCTGCGCGATTCGCCCCAGCGTGTCGGTGATGGAATAGCCGCCGCCGCAAACCAGCACTTTCTCGCCGCGATACATTCCGGCCATGTCGGCGACGGTTTTGCGCCATACGTTCTTCGCAATCCGCGCCTGCATGACGTTCGGCGGATACACGCACTGCGCCGGAGACATGATTTTGTCTAGGTCGTAACCGCCACGAGGGACTTGGGCCACGACATCTCGCAGCGCCTCTAATGGTGACTGAAACGTATTGAAGCTCATTGTGTTCCTATGATCAGCAGCATAATCGCTCGCTTCCGTTCATCCTCTTGGCCTTCGCCAAACCTAAATTTCTGCCCGCCGCCGCCGGCCGTGATCTTGTGCGGTTCCGGGCCGGGCGCCGGGCCAACTGATCCCCACGAAACGCCCCAGGCAGTCCCAAATGCTGCGCCCCATGCGCTCGCCATCACGGCCCCCAGGGATCGCCAGCGGTGCCAGAGCCCTGCACGGTCAGGCCGTTCACAGCTTTGATGTCGGCGCTGGCAACGCCCGCCGCCGTGATGGCGAAGCTTGAGAAATTTGCCGGGAACGATTGCGTCAAGCTGTAGCCCGTCTTGTCGTTATTCGTGCCGACCGTCACTGCGCCCGCGCCGCTGATTGCAAGCAAGCTAAAGTTTGTCGGTAACGTGAATGACGCCATTCGCGTTGATGTGGCAACGTCAGTCCTCGTGAGTATCGTCGCAATGCTCGAATTGTCCGGCGCGGTGTAAGATGCGCTTGCAAGCCGGGAACTCACCGCAACATCCAAGTTGCTCGCCGTGAGTCCGCTTACGCTCGCCACGCCCGTATTCAGATCCACGGCCAGCACTTCAAATTCGTCAAGCCCGTCACGTCCAGCAATTCCGCCGACCGTCGCCGCGACATAGACCGAGTATCGTTTGCCTGCCTCAAAGCCGTTGGCAGCCGTGGCCGCAATCGTGACCATGTAGAGCCCGGTCGCGATGTTCGTCACAGTCGGCGCGTAGCCCATGTCAACGCCATCCTCGGCTATCGTCACCGTGGGCGTGCTGTCGGCGTTTGTCGCAGCCCCCGTCGATGCGCTCGACGTGCCGAAATGCAGATAAACCGTGCTTGAGAGGAATACCGGCGTCATCGCCCGATCCGCCTTACAACGGGAGAGCCGACAACGCGGAAGGCAGCGCTCCCCGATGGGCTTGGAATTGTTGCATCCCGAAGATAAATGTTTGTCGTCACACCAGGCACAACGCTGTCACGCGTAATCCCTGCCAGTGGCGTTGCGTCGTTTTTATACGCTGTAAGCTGATGGTTACTGTTGCGGGACTGAATCGAATATGCCCCGCCTCCGTCCGATATCGTTTCCCGAATGTAGTTGGGGCCGCCGGGAAAATCCCAGTCAGGCTCAAAAAGGGTTACCTGGCAATTTCCGAGCGTTGCGCCTGTGCCGTCAAGCGTCGTTCCGTTGATAAACCATAGTGTATTGTCAATCTTAAAGTCGGTTCGGGTTACGCCGACCGCATCAACTTGCAACTGAACAACAGGCGACGTGGCGCGAAAGTAGTTTCCGCCAAACTCCTTGCGTGGAAACGTCAGCGGCGCAATCTCTGCTGTCGGGGCTGGGGTATCGCGGCCCTGAAAGTTTGGCTCGGGAACAGATGGCGTGAGTGGTGTTTCAGACGTTATCGCGTACTGAGTGTCGAAGGTTTGATTCGCAGCAAGCAGCGTCATTGCCGCATCGTAACGGGGCAGAACGTAAGGCGCAGGCGCGATGACGTTTGCAAACAATTCTCCACCAGCCCCCGGCATGATCTGCGTCTTGCTCTGTACAAATATTGGCGACTGCATTGCCTCAGTCCGTGGGGCACGCGGCTCTACTGGCTCAAACGGCGTCGGTGCTGGCAATATCCAGCCCATCGTCCACGGTAGCGACGCCTCGACGTATAGTTCGACCGGCACGCCACCGGGGCAAATGCACTCAGGCGGCTCTGCAATGAGTTCGCGAGTGAGTCGCACAATTCATGACCTAGTAAAGCTGCTCAATCAAGAATTGATGGAGCGTCAGCGAACCCGTCGCGACAGTTTGCGTGAAACGAAAGTCCATTGCGTTGGAGATTGTGCTGTCAAATCCGGTGCCGACAACCGGCGCTGTGTTGTAAGGCAACATCTGACCGCCCGGACCCGGACCCGTGGAGGGGACCGCCGTGTTCAGGTTTGCTTCTGAAAGGAAGGTGCCCTGCCCGAACAACGTCGCGGACGTGGACGGCCCAACGGAGCGGCACGTCAACAAAACATTCAGCATCCAGTTGACGTTGGTCTTGGCGACGATGTTGAGTGGAATTGCCAAGCTGTCCCACGCCGTTACCGCGCCCATACGCAAGTCAAAGCGCGCGGTGCCGGGCGTGGTGACAACGCAACTGATGCGCCCGGCAGCCGTGATTCGCCAGGTGCGCCCGATCTGCCAGTAATTGCCGGGGATCGGCATGGGGACGTAGGTCGGCACGCATGATGCAGCGGCAGCCGCCGTCAGCGTTGGTCCGTCAGTGTATGCGGAGGCAATAACTTGATAGGCCATGATTTTGATCCTGTCTGTTAGGTTCCATCTGTCTCAACTTCGAGTCTGTATCCGCCGCGCCCGCTTGGTTTAATTTCCTTCGGCGCCGCCATGACTTGGGCCAGCGTTTCTGTTGCGGCCGTGTTGCTTTCAACCGCGCGCTTGAGTTCAGAAATGACTCCGCTAACCGCTTCGGGCTGCGGCATCTTGATCGCGGCAATGGTCTTGATAAGTCGTTCGGTCGCGGCGGTATGGTCGGCCAAATGCTCGGCAATTCGCATAAGCGGTCCGATGGATTTTGCAACGGACTTAATGCCCTCGACCAGCGCCCTGTCGGACAGCGCGGCCTCGATAGCCTTCAGTTCCACGCGCGTGTCGATGGGCGGTAACGGGCGGTCAATATGCACCACGCGCGGCGCCGATAACTGACGGTCGTGCCAAGCCGTGACTTGGCGCATGGCCTCGGCGCGCTCTTGGTCAGACAGGAGCATTTTGCACCATCGGCGGCGGTTTCGTGCGAAACTTCACAAGCTCAACATCCAACTCCATCGCCTTTTCTTTCACGCGCAATTCGTGCTCTTTTTGAATTTCCTGCATCCGAATCGCGTGCTCTTGGTTCATTTTTTGGAGCGCGATCCGATATTCGTTTTCGGCCTTGGTCTTGTCGGCTTGGGCTTCCAAAGCGAGTTTGCCTTCAAGTTCTTGGCGCTTGAGATTGTATTGGGCCTCTGCCTTCTTGCGCTCGAGTTCAAGCTCTGCGGCCGCCTTCTTTTCGAGCATGGCCAATTCCATCATCGCCGGGTCGGGCTTTGGCGGCGGCGGCGGGGCGCCTTCGGGAAGCTCTTTCAGTTCAGGCGGAACCATTTTCTCAAGCCGCTTTGCCAATTCTTCCGCGCCCGGCCAATCGAAATTGCGCGCCAGAATATCGCCGGCAACCTTGAAGAAGTCCGGCACAACGCGACCCATCTCCATGATTTGCGTTGCGGCTTCCTCGCGGCGCGTGGTGAATGACGGGCCGGTCGATACGACAAGATCATATCTTCCGTTGGAAATGTCATAGACTTCCATCAGGTCTTGGCGCGCCTTATCGTGAGCGCCGCCCGCCACATTCTTTGCCTTTCCGTCCTCGCCAAGGATCCGCACCACGCGGCCTGGTGTGTAAACCTTTGGAATCAGGTCAAGAATGATTTCGCCGACGCCACGGATGCAGCGCGAGAGGTTGTCGATGAAGTGGAATGTCGACACGTCGCCTTCGCGCTGGCGGGCCAGAATCGCGCGCCCGCTCGTCTCATTGGACCGCGCGCCCAGGCTGGCGTCATAAATGCCGATGATGGATTTCATGTCGTCTTGTGCGGCCAAGGCGGCGCGCATTTCTGCGACTGGCGCGCCAACGTATTGTTGCCGTTGCGGCGGTTGGTTGCCCTTGTAGCTGATGTAGGCGTAAGGCTTTTTGTTCGCGAGCGCCCACTTGTCCTTGTCCGTGCCGGTGAACGCGGCTTCCGGCCCAATGAACGGCGTTTTGGGCGCGAGCGATATCAACTCGGCCTCATTCGACCGCCACAAATTGAACAGGCGCTGCGAGTCTTTCGCGTGGTGGATCAGGCTCAGGATATGCCGCTCGCCGGCTATGTTGATGTCATCGCCCCAGCACGGTGAAATCGGAATACGCGAGCCTGCCCACGGCGTTTCCGTCAAGAACTCAGCGCCCGACATAAGCCGATGGATCACGCGAAAGCTTTGCACTTCGCGCTCGTTGACGACGCCGACGTTCGCGGATTGAAGCAGTTCGGCAACCTTCTCATATTCTTCGGCGTCGACGATGTTGCCGTCGCTCAGCAGCAGTATTTTGCGCTTCGACGGAATGCGCTCGAAATACTCGGCAACGCGCACGGTGTTTTCGGAAAACCAGCCCTGCTCGACCAAATCCGTGTCGACATCGGCGCACTCTGCGTTGGGATACTCGTCACGGAAACGCGACTTCGGCCAATCCTCGACAATGAACGCATAGCGCCAATCTCGGCTATCGGCCTGCCGGTCCATCGCGTCCCACAAAACCGAAAACGGATTGACCACGGGCTTGATGAGAATGTCCATGTCGAACGCATCGTCGCGCGTGTAGTCGACATCGATGCGGACAAACCCGAAGCTGCCGCTAACCGCCGTTGTAACTGCCGTGTCGTAGGCAATATCGGCGTTCGAGATCGCTTCGATGTTGCGGAACAGGCCGCCCATCATGTCGGCGGTTTTGTAATCGCCGCCCTCAGCCGGGCGAACCGTAATGGCCGGCCGGTTTTGCCGCGCATCATTCACGACCTGGCGGATGAATGACGGCATCCGGTTGAGCGTCAGCGCTGGGCGTTGCAGCGATTGACGCTCTTGCAATTGATCTTCCGGCCATTGCTCGCCCAGCAACGCAAACTTCATATCGTCGCGCGCTTTGTTGCGGACTTCCGTCCACTGATCTTGGCTTTCCTTGAAGCGTTTGCGCGCGACCGAAAGCGCGTCTTTCTCGTCAACCTTCTCGTCTTGCTCGCTCATGACATCCACGCTCCTGTGCTTTGCGGGCGGCCATATTGCGGGCGGCGCGGTTGCATGACGGCCGGTTCCTCGTAGGCCAGCGCGAGGTAACGGAACGAGTCGGAAGCGTGAGCCGTCCAGTTCTTGAGCGGGCCGCGCGCGATGCGATTCTTTTCGTCCCAGTCGAGCCGGTACTCGCGCAGACTCTTGAGCCCTTCGGCGCAGTTCCCGGCGTCGAAATGCACGCGCGGCAGAATGCGCCGCACGGCTTCGATGCCATCCTCGACCGAAACCATTGGGACGACTTGAGTCGAAAAGCCGTGCTCGATCATCATCTCCTCGAACGTGCGGCCCGATCCTTTTTCGCGAGCGCGGCTGTCGTGAGGCAGGAACATCGTGCCGTACTCGTAGCCTTTGCCGCGCATCTCGCGGACGAACCAATTTAGGCCCTCTTGTGCAGCCTCGTCGTCGCCTTGCAAATAATCGATCACGTGAATTTCTTGGCCGATGAATTGCGCGAACCACAGCGCCATATTGGGGCCATTGCCGAGATCGAAGCTGACATGAACCGGCGCGGCATCGTCATACTCGACGTGCGCGATGCGGCCCTCGGCTTGTGCGCGGACAATGGACGCGCCGTAATAACTTCCCTTCGGCGCGGCGCGGTATTCGCCCTCCCACACATGCGCGTAGGCTTGCGGATCGGTCTCGCGCTGGTAGTCCATCTCGCGCCGCAGCACGTCGGGAAACCATGGATTATCGCGCCATGACACGCGGCGCACGAAGCTGCCGGGCGGAGTCATCTTGCCGCGAAAGCGCATGTCAACGGCGTCAAACTCGCTTTCGGGATTCCACGAGTACCAAATCTCGCTGGTGGGCTTTCGCAGCGTCGGCACAAGCAGTTCGATTGAGCGCGCACTTACGCGATTGGCTTCCTCTACCCAGGCCGCATCCAAGCCCTCCATGGACTTGATCGAGTCCGGGTTTGTTTTCAGTCCAGCGAACATGAATTGCGAGCCGTGCGGGCCTTGGATTTCAGTTTCGATTGAGCGAAATAGATGGCGCAAGTTCATACCCTGAATCTGATCGTCAAGCAGTTGCTTAACGCTGTCCTTAATCGACTTCTGAATCTCGCGCGCACATAAAATTCGCATCGGCTTCATGCTCGCCTGAATGACAAGGGCCTTGGCGAAACTGTGTGACTTTGCGCTCCCACGACCGCCGTAAAATGCTTTCTCACGATGCGGCTGAAACAGCGGCTCGAACGCAGCTGGGATTTGCGCGACTGAATCACTTGGCACCGGCCACGCTCACGTCGACAACGGGCGCCGCACCATCGACCGGCGCATGTTTCGTATGCACAAAATTCACGGTCAGCTCGTTTCGCATCGGCGCATCTTCGTCGCCGGAAATGATCGTTTGTTGCACCGGCTTTCCATCGAGGCGGTCGGCAATTTCTTGGATCGCACGCGTGTCGCCTTGCATCGCCTTGCCGACGAGCACGGCAGCGATTTCGCGCAACTTCGGCATTCCATCATCAACCCGTCCAGGCTCGGGATCAGTCAGCGACATGCGTAACGCATTAAGAAATGGGCGCGCCAACGGCCGGCCGCTTGGATTGCCGCTCACGCCCTTGACCCAGTTAGGATTCGCCATTTGTTAACAATCGACAAGCGTTTGAGTTTCTAAAGCCATGATTCGCGATGTATCGAAAACGTGAGTCGATGTCTACGCCGCCTCTCCCGCCGCCCTGTTCCACTCCGCCTTGCGCGCTTCGATTTCGGCTGGGGTCATGTCAAGCGGCGGGTTTGAGTTTGTGGCGTTGGTCGAGGAACGCTGGGATGTTTCCGATGTCGCCTTCCGTTCCGCCAGTGTCTTGCGAAACTTCGCCATCACCTTGTCGATCTGCTCCGGAGTTGCTCGGGGCGCGTTCAGTTTCGCTTGCGGCGCTCGCCACGTTTTCAGGGCGTGCAGCAGGCCCTTTCGCGTCCGGCTCGCATCTTCCAGCGCTTCCCTCAGCTCGGCCCATGCCGGCCAAAAAATCTGCCGGTTGGGCATCGCCGCCACCACCTTGCGCACCACGTCCGCCGGGTATTCCATCACGCGCTTGGCGTAGGCAATCGCCGTCGCTTCCAGATCCGTTTCGTCCTCGGCCCTGGCCTTGGTCAGCGTCTTGAGTTCCGCCAGCAGTTTCAGGGCCTCCGTCGAAGAAATTGCGACGCAAGCGGCTTCCACCTCGGCTATCGCTTTGCCCAGCATTTCCGGGGTTGTCGTGCTCGGCAAACTGATCTTCTCGACGCGGTGATACGTCTCGCGATTCTCCGGGAACATCGCCCGCCATTCGACGTGCAGCCCGTGCGAACGCTTCAACTTTGCCAGCAGGTTGCGATCCGTGGCGATGGGGTCTGCCGGCCGCGCGGTTTCGGTTGGCAATGACGGCTGATGCGCCGCGCTTGAGCCAGTTCGTGAAAGCTCGGTCCCAGTCATGTTTCAGGGGCTCCTTGCAGTCGGGGTTGTCGATGAAATGGTCGCGGAATTCCTTGGATTGGCCGTGCATTTCGGCTTCGGTCAGGTTGAGAGTTTTCGCAAACGCAGCGTGGTTTTCGTTGGGCTTCCACTCGCTCGACAGCCGGGTTTTTCTGCCGCGCTTGCTCGCGCGCGCGCCCTCTGACGCTAGGTCGTCAGAGGATTCTGCTCTGCTCTGCTCTGCTCTGCTCTGGTCCGTTTCATTCGCCGTTTCTGAAACGTTACCTACGCCGACCTGAAACGTTTCATGTAACGTTTCATCTCCGTTTCTTTGTCGCTTCCTGTGTCGTTCGACGCGCTCGGTCGAGTTGTCAGACTCAAATTGCCAATCGTGCCAGTCGTGCGGTCGCCAGCCCGTCTCTGTTTTGTCGAACAAAATCCGCTCTTGAAGCCGGACCAGCAGCGCTTCGACTTTGGCTGGCGTCACGCGCAGACTAAATGCGGCATCGCCCAAATCGGTGATTTCGCCGCCGTTTTTGGACGCCACACAAAGCAGATTGATCCACGCCTTGAACAGCGCGTCGGGTAGCCGCTGTGCTTTTGCGTGATCGACAACGCCGTTTTGCAGCCGGAACCAGCTTTTAGGCCGCGCCATTGTGTTGCTCCCTGTTGCGGGCCTCGGCCATGCGGATGCCATGCAGCACGGTAGTGTGGTCGCGCCCAAAGAACCTTCCGATCTTGGGCAGCGACGCGCCGGCGGCCCGGCATTGCCGGTATGCCTCTTGCCGGGCGAGGGCTGTCGGTTGGGCGCTCCGCGTCGGGGCCATCAAGGCGTCCAGGCTCAAGTTAAACCGCGCCGCCACAGCCTCGACGATGGACCGCATCACGCCGGGCGGAACGTCCGGTGCTGGGCTGTAGCGCTTGAGCGGCTTCACGCCAGCGAACTCCATGGCGCGCACCCTGGCCTTGGCCCGCTCAAGCCGGGCCGCGTTGGCGCGCTCCATCCGGGCCTCCCAAAGCTGTTGCGTGCGCACGCGGGCATTGCAGTCGTCGATTTCGGAGGAATGGCGAGTCATGCGGCCACCTTAATATCCATAAACATCCCGCCATCAGCGCGGAGTCTTCGCTCGGCAATCGCCGCGTATTCGGGATTTAGTTCAAACAAAATGCAGCTGTGGCCCAAGCGGTCGGCGACAAGTCCGGTTGTGCCCGCGCCGCCAAACGGATCAAGAACCATCCCGCCCTTGGGGCATCCGGCCTTGATGCAGGGCTCGACAAGCGCGGGCGGAAATGTGGCGAAGTGGGCTTCTGAAAACGCCGCTGTAGCGATAGTCCAGACGTTGCGCAGATTGGCCGATGCCGTTTGTTCATCCTTCGGCATCGCGTCCCAGCGCTCGTTAAAACCTGCGTGACGACGCGAATGTCCGCGTTGCCTATCAACACGCCCTACAGCCTTCATAAGTTTCTTGCCGCCGTTGCCGCGCGTGGATCCTTGTTGAGCGTCCAGGTCTTGCAACAGGCGCGGGACGGACGTTTCGGCCATGGGTCGGTGCACCGCTTCCGCGTCGTAGAAGTAGCGCTGAGATTTCGTGAGTAGAAACACCTTCTCATGCGCACAGGCGGGCCGGTCTGTCACGGACTCGGGCATGGGGTTTGGCTTGGCCCATATGATTTCCGAACGCACCCACCACCCCGATTCCTGCATCGCGATGGCGAGGCGGTTGGGAATCATCAACAGGTCTTTCGGCTTGAAAACTCCACCGATGGTAGAGAACGGCTTGTCCCGGAACGTCCGGTCGTCATTGCCAGACGCTTTCGTGTCTGCCGCGCTGCGCCCATTGGGAGTCGTGGCGTAGCAGTCGCCGTAATTGAGCCAAAACGTGCCTGTTGATTTCAGAACGCGCCGCACGTCACGAAACAACGTAACCAGCACGTCGATATGCTCGGCAAGCGTGCGCTCCATGCCGATTTGCCCCGCAACGCCATAATCGCGCAGGCCCCAATAGGGAGGTGATGTAACAACGCAATCCACGGACTCATCGGGCATGGCCTTAATAAGTTCGCGAACGTCACCAATGCGGATTTCAACGGTCACTGATTTTCCCACCAATTCAGCGCCATGAAAAACACCGGCACGCCAAACCACGGCAACGCAGCCCAGGCGTGCGATAGGAATATGTGCAGCGTGTCGCTCACGCCGCCCTCGCCTGCCGTCTGTCACGGCGCAATGCGCGGAGTTCGGCTTTCAGCGCATCGGTGCGGAACTTCCGCGCGTTGTCGCGGGCGTCGTAGCTTTTCGTGTCGCGGTAAATCTTCGCCCATGTATCGGCCAGGTCGTTGAGCTTGAGGATGCGATGGTTAGGCGGCGCGGGCATGTTTCACCCCGTACAGAAGCGCGTTAACGACCTCTTTCAGTTGATCGACGCTGCGCACGCAGGCCCAGCCGTGGCCATGCTCCAAAAGCCAGTCGCGCCATTGCTCCTGCGGCTTGCTCAAGCGCGCGGTCTTGGTGTCAGCTTTCAGTTCGATGAACATCGCAACGCCGCGCACGAGAACGACTAAATCCGGCACGCCGGGCCTGACGCCCATGCGCTTCAATTTCGCTCCGGTCTTTGCGTCGCGGCGCTCACCGTTCGGCACGGCAAAGAACCGCAGCATCCTCTGTTGTTCGTAGACGTGCAGGAGCGTCACGCACGCGAACTGCAAGCCGTCCTCGACGTTGCGGCGTTGCTGGCGGATCGGATTTAATCTGCGAAACAGAAGCCCGCTCACGTCTCCCCCTCCGGTATGAACCCGAGCCGCTTAGCCGCCGGCTTCGCTATCGTCTTTCCCAGCCGCGCGATCCGCGACCCGATCCACAGCACGGCTTTCCAAAAGCCATCTCTCAACGTCTGCCGTGTCACATTCCGTCTCCGCCCAAAGTTGTTTCGCCCGCGCCCGTTCGATGGCGAGCGCTTGGCGCAGTCGTTCCGCTTCGTAATCGTGCACGAGCCGCAGGTATCCGCCGCGAATGTCTTTTTGGCGGCGCGGCGGAATGCCGGTCACGCGCTCGACGGCGCGATATTGCGATTTCACTTTTTCGGAAAGAGCGAGAATTTCGGCCAAGCGCGGCCATAGGAATCGCCCGGATCGAATAGAGTCGGTTGCGGTGTAGATCATGCGCGCACCGGCTCGAATGGCCGGGGTTTCGTCTTGATGGGACGCCATTTCGTCTCTCCGTTTCGATAGTTTTTGAAACGGATGTTTACCGCTTCGAAAAACCGAGAGAGACACGCACCGGCCCGTTTGCAGACGGGCCGAATGCGTTTCAGGGAGTGGGTGTGGGCGGCCGGCACGTTAGGCGGCCTGGGAAGGCGACCACGACAGCAGCGAATCTGCGCCATCGATGCCGCGCCGACGCGACAGGTCCATCAAGAGGGGACGCCAATAGTAGGGAACGTGATTTTTATCGCCCCACTTCTCGACGGCCCGATCACCAACGGCCTTATGGCTCATTGCGCTCAGCGCAGCGGATACCGCCTCTGGGCCGTCGAGCGCTTTTATAAGTTCGCGGACATTTTGCATGGCCCAAAATATCCGAATTATATTCGGATTTGTCAACCGCCTTTTTTTCGGACGACCTGAAGGCCCTGGCCGTGCAAAGTCCTTATAGGCCCACCCGATACTTTTGCGCCCATGTCGAACAAGAAAACTGCGCTCAAGATTGAATGCGGAAGGCGGCTCAGAGCCACCCGCGAAGCGCTGGGTTTCCCAAAAATGCGCGAGTTTGCGGAGCTGACTAACGAATCCGAGGACAACCTGTCGGTTTTGGGAGCGTGGCTTGGCGCTAGTGCCGGTCACATACGTCCTGCGCCTCTACAAGACGTACCGAGTCAGCCTTGAATGGATTTATGCTGGAGATCCCGGACAGCTTCCAGTCGATCTATTTCGCGCCATTGAGGGCAAAACCCCCCCCAGCCTTTCGGCCCCGCGTCGTGAAATAACGCTTAACGACGCCCCCATAGCGGCCAATTTACTTAACTAAAACATAATCTTGACGGAGCAACCCAAGGTTAATATTTCGGGTAAGAACCACCCGTGAACGTAAATCCGAAGAAATTTCGTTTTACTGCTTGACGTATCCGAATTTATTTCGGATTATGGCTCCCACACCACAGGAGCCGCCGATGACCTCTCCCGCCGCCTTCGCCCGCCTCGCCACGTTGACTCCCGCCGAGCGCTGGGCCGTTGAGTGCCGGTACAATGGCCCGATCCCGGATAATTTTGCTGTGCCGAACGTACCGGCCCGCGAGCCAGCGGTCCTTTCGCTCGACTATCTGAACAGCAAGGCGGCTTTGCT
>JACCDR010430719.1_pt1 | contig 15689 bp, 20 predicted proteins | sample 7446431 | NCBI WGS metagenome assembly JACCDR01 (sample SAMN15323443, study PRJNA562643) | freshwater metagenome | isolation source: river surface water | place: USA:Blue River Watershed | collected 2017-08-17 | reverse complement strand
GAGACTCCTCGACTTCTCGTTGCAGAGGGAGGTGAGCTGCACTCTTCCTCAAGAGCATTTCAGAAAGACAAAGACCACGCGAAGGTCACCATTTGCTCGACGTGTGTGGACCGTATTCCGAAGGTCCAGAAAGAGCTCACGGAGAATTGGGAGTCTCGTCAGGCACGAGTGAAGAAGGAGACTCCAACCGGAACTCTCTACGACCCTCCTATCTCTCGACCACCAGGAACCGAGCAGATGACCACTCACATCGACGAAGGCTCGAAGGGCGGAGCCTGTGGCGAAGGTGGTGCTGAGTTCCTCACGAAGTACATGCCGTGGGTGACCTGCATGAATTGCATCGTCCACTTCGATTGGATGATGGAGCAAGGTCTCGCAACAGTTGAGGGCTACTACGTCTCGGTGTGACCCTCAAAAGCTCTTCCTCCCGAGGGATAAGAGCAAGTGAAGAAGCATTTCGCTTCTCACCTTTCGGGAGGAAGAACATGGATGAAGCTCTTCAGGCGATCGCATCACTGATGCTGCATGGCAAGTCCGAGCAGGAGAAGTTCGAAATCATCTTCCAGGTTGTCGCGGAAGGGTTTCGCGATCAAGCACTGGAATTCGATGCGATGATCAAGATGGTTGGCATCTCGAACGGCGAGAAGGCCAAGCTGTTGCACGGAGCGATGTCCCACGCTCTCGGGATGTTGGAGGCTCAGATTCTGCGAGGTGGGAAGCCGATCGATCCGAGCTCGACCATCGAAGCTGCCGTCGAGCAGACACGGAACCTGCACATCAAGACTGGGCAGGAACACATCTTCTCCCACATGGACAATCCCGATGAGGGATGTGGTCCGGCGAACTTCCTCCCGAAGGAATCCATCACCTCTTTCACCAAGAAGAACTGAAGGACTGACCACTCAAACTGAGTGGTCTTTTAGCTCTATGGCTTTGAACGTCCATCTTGAGATCCACGTCGTCAATCGTGAGACAGGTCAGAAGACCAACGTCTGGCGAAGAACAATTCACAACTTCGAGGGCATGCCTGTCGCAATGCAGTTCATGCTCTACAGCAAGGATCGAGCCCAGAAGTGGCTCTTTCCTTCTGGAGGTGATCCCGCGACCACGAGCAGTGGTGATCACTACGACATGCACCTGGAAGCGTACGTCATCTGGTATCAGACGGTGCAGAACCTCGACTACGAGTACTTCGGCTTCTCTCAGCTCGTTCCTGAGCGGTGGGTCTGATGTACAACGTTCAGGTTCAGGTCTACTGCGGCTCGTACCCAAATCGAGTGAGGCTGATTCGAGACATCGTCATGCCTCATCCTCTAGGACTGACTCTTCGGTTCTCCGATGATGACCAGTTCAACCTCGTGGCCAAAGAGGTCGACTGGGAGGTCCACAAGAACCGATTCGTTGTCTACTACTTCACGCACTGGTCTCCGGTTCTGTTCGAGAAGGTCGGGTTCGTGAAGGAAGAGGGCTACAAAGACAAATGAGCAAGAAAGAGAAGAAGTCGAACATCAGGTTCATGTGTGAGGCACATGCTCCGAAGCCGAATCCCAAGTACGTCGAAATGGAGCCTGAGCTCTTCATCGGGAAAAACGTGAAGATGGCCTTCCCGACAGAGAACGAGAACTTCCCTGTTGAGCACATGTGGGTGAAGGTCAACGAGGTCGTCGAAGAGGATGGGCAGAAGATCCTTCTAGGCCGGATCGACAGTGAGCCCCTCTACGCCAAGAAGTACTACAACGGCTGTGGAGTCGCGTTCAGGTTGATGAACATCGAGGACGTCTACGAGCCTCCTGAAGAGAGCAAAAAGAGCCTCCACTGAGAGATAAGCCTCTAAGCAGGAATGGTCCTGCAAGATGTCTTTCTCTTTGGAGGTTGTATGCGCACTCTCATTCTCGTTGTGACTCTCGCGTTCGTTGGTTGCACGTCTGAAGTGCCGGTCAGCCCCATTGAGGGGCCGGCTGGTGAGCGTGGCGAAAAGGGTGACACCGGACCGCAGGGCCCGGTTGGCCCGGCAGGTGCTTCGGCAGTCGGTTTCGAAGTGATGCCTCAGGGCGCTGCGTGCCCTGCTGGTGGAGTTCTGGTCAAGGGAGCCGATGGAGGACAGCTCGCCCTCTGCAACGGCGCCCAGGGCCTTCCTGGCGCGACCGGAGCACCTGGGGCAACGGGCCCTCAGGGGCCGAAGGGCGATATGGCCCCTTCCCTCTCGGTGTGGTCGCAGAACGGTGACGTTGTTGGACCGCTGGTCATCACCAGTGCCCAGGACGTCGACAAGGTGTTCGTGAACAGCGCCGGATGTGTCGGTCAGATTGACTACGACTCGAACACCATCAAGGCGTTCAACACGACCATCTACTACACGGGCACGGGCTGCACTGGCCAGGCGTTCGTCCCTTCGAGTGCCGGCGGTAATACGTTCTTCCCGCTCGGTTGTGTCGAGATGGCCGGCAACACCTACAAGGTGCAGATGCCGGTGCTTCGTCAGCGCATCCCGGCGCTCTCGAAGATGTCCGCGTTCAACATCCAGTCGGACGGCGGCTACACCCCGACCTGCACTCCGGAGAACGCGACGTACCTCGGTGGGTTCGTGCAGCCGGTGACGCCGTTCAATCCGCCTGCCGGTCCGTACTTCGTTGGCAAGATGTGAAGAAAGAGCGCTCGTACAGGCTCTTTCTTAGCCCTGAAACTGAGAGTTGTTTCGAGGGATAAGGAGTAGAAGCAGAAAGAGGTGAATGTGCCCTCAGTCTACATCGAGCAACCGGCCAAACTCGCCGAAGCTCTGTGACTTCTTTGAGTAGAGATTATCAATCTCGTCTTGAGAGAACTCATCAGCAGGACGATCTACAAAGGCCCGAATGATTCGAGCCGGTCTCTCGACCTGTCCCAAGAGCCACGCGTACACTGAGTCGTAACTCTTGAAGAAGAACGAGAAGGCTTGCCCTGTTGAGACGTTCGCAGCACGAACGACGAACTTCTTCCTATCTAAGGACGCGACGTAGGTAAGCGAGAACCCGAGAGATCGAAGCTTCACCGCCCTTGGGAAACTGTCGCTCATCAAGTCGAATGTCGTGAGAGACATCAAAAGAACGTAACAGAGAAAACTCTTTGAGACTCACGAGATAAGATTCCGAGGGCAATAGTGCTCTCGTCAGTCCGATCCCCCTCCCCGGACTGAGCAGTGGGCCCCGCCAAGTCAGGACGATTGGCGGGGCTTCATTGTGGAGGGGATGCTCTGGGAGGAGCCATGAACCACATCTCTGTTTTTCAGGACATCGTCAAAGACCCTACGAAGTTGCAGCGTATCGAGAAGGACATCGAGTTCTTCTTGAAGACGTTCGACAAGGACGCATCAGTCCGTGTCTCGAAGGACCGCTTCTTCGAGCTTCTGCGCGGGCTCGCGGGAATGATCATCCCGATCAAGTGCCTGGCCGAGCACACTCATCCGATTCCGTTTCCAATCTGCATTGCGGATCTTCAGGGCTCTCAGAAGCTCCTGCTGATGTTTGATGCACGAGACTCCTCCTTGCTGGGGATCTCCGTCAGCATGGGTGCGCCGATCCTCATGATGGTGGAGGTGATGCGAGGGGTTCAGGCCAATGAGAAATCGACCCTCGAAGACCTCGCTCACATCGGAATCAGTCCGGTGAAGATCATCGAAGGTCTGAAGGAGATGATCGACAGAAACATCTTCATGTCGATGCTCATGCAGACGAATCAGCCCTTCGGCGTGGCCTGAAAAACCTCTGGTGTTTGCGAGATAAGAGAGTTGCGTGGAAGCACTCAGCTTCTCGCAAACACCAATGGGGAGAGGTTTTCTTATGTCGGAGCAGCAGGTGAAGCAGAGAGTGGTTGTGACCGAGGACAATGGAACGCGTACGAAGACGACGGAAACGACCTGGTCGTTCCCCAATATCGTCACCGACGTTCTCCAGGCGGCGGCAGACGCGTTCTTCCATTTTGGAAGTTTCGCGGAGAGTAAGTCAAAGCTGGCGGACCTTGAACTCAAGGAACGCATTCTCGGTGGACCGCAGTCGGGGGATCTGGCCCAGCTCCGCAAAGAGCTCGATGAGTACAAGAAGAAGGTCGCGTCGCAGGAACAAGCGATTCGCGATCTCAAACGTGTCAAGTCCACGCAGCAGCGTGGGCGTGATGGCTGGAGACGAGGAGAAACTACGGGCAGCAGCGCACGGGACAACAAGCCCCAGGCGCAAACAACGAGCAACTCACAACCTGAAAACAACGAGGCAAAGGTGAACAACGAATTGGGGGTCGTTGGAAGCAAGGAAGTTCGCATCAACACGCAACTTCGCGATCAACTCGTGAAGGCTCCGCAGTTGCAGCAGAAGCCGGTGGACGCCGGCTGACGCCAAGTGAGAGCTCCCCGTAGGGGGAGCTTTCCACTTAGCCCTGGGAGCGCTTCTTCACCTTCAACATCGACAAGAACTTCGGATCGATTCGAGTGCCGCAGAAGGGGCAGTACTCGAAGAAGACTCGATACTCTTGACCATCCCTGCCCTTGACGATGACTTCGAAGCCCTTGGCGCTGTAGTCCGCCGAGAGAAGAAACTTCGAAGCCTTCAGCAATCCTGGGCAGGCGTCTTCGAGGTCGCAGTACCTATTGGCCATTTCTCTTTTTCCTTAGCTCTCAGCCGCCTTACGGCGTGCGATGTACTCCAGGATCTGCTCTTCGGAATCGCCCTGCTGAACGAGAATCTCAAGAGCGGCCTCTTCCGTGTACTGATGCAGCTCTTCATCTTCAATACGCGGAACGTGCTGAACGGCCACACTCTCATTCGGCATGAGACGAACACGTCCAAACACGTCCACCATCACAACAGCCATCTTTGAGCTCTTCAAGGCCGCTGAGACAGCAAGACCAAGAGCGTACAGTGATGGCCTATCTCCTGAACTCACTTTGTCGAGTGTGAGCTCTTCTTCTCGCTGCTCTTGACTCATCAGTTCTCCGGTGCTGCATAGACAGCATGGTGAGGTACTTTTCGGGACCTAACAGGAGCACGACTTGAGAGCAAACTACTACCGCCTGGGGATTCGGTTCACGAACGAAGAGACAAAGAAGAGACTTAGGGCTTTTCGTCGAGAAGTGGAGGACGAGTCGGGGAAGAAGGTCTCGATGAGTCGTCTTGTTGAGACCATTGTGGAACAGTTTCTCGACAAGCAGGTCACCACTTCTTCCGAAGACGAAAAAGAGTAAGACGCCTCTTGCATTCGTTCTTGAAGAGACTAGAAGAAGAGAGTGTCTCGGTCATTTCGACCGGGAAGAACGCAGAACGAAAGAAAGAGAACTACCATGCCCCGTGGCGTGTACGATCGTAGCAAGGTGAAGAAGACGGCCGAGAAGGCTCCCAAGGCGGCGAAGGCGGCGAAGGTCGCGAAGCTGGCGAATGGTCTGAAGCTCGACGGTAAGCCCGGAAAGTCGATCCTCTCGGATGTCATGAAAGTGGCCAAGAGCGAGATCGCTTCCAACGAGTACGCGGGCTCTGCGCTGAGCCGGTCTGAGCAACGTGCCGACACGAGCTCAGCTCTCTTCGAGCTGGAACGTTCGTCCAACACGTTGCTCGCCATCTACGATCGCGTCGGCAAGGGGAATCAGGATGTCGAGCTCGTCAAGAGCATCACTGGCCTGTTGGGCAAGGTGGTGAAGAAGTGCGACGCGATTCTCTTCCCTGAGGAGAAGAAGGAGCCCGTCGACACGCACGCTCTTGATGAGGTCGCTCAGAGCGCCCAGGAAGTTGAAGAGAAGGAAGAAGTCGTCGCTGCCACTGCCGTGACCACTCCGGTCGCACAGCCGGCCCCGACGTTCGCTCCTGCGCCGCAGGCTGCTCCCGTTCCGTTCAACCCTCCCACCGTTCAGTCGTAAGCTCTCGATCGAGTGAAAAGGCCTCGCCGATGTTCTGGCGAGGCCTTCGTGTTTCATCCTGGTCTTGTTGTTACTCGACCTTGGCCACACCCTCGGCCTGTGGACCCTTTGGACCGTTGCCGATCGTGTAGGAAACTCTGTCGCCCTCTGAGAGGGTTCTGAAGCCCTTCATCGCGATTGCCGAGTGGTGGACGAAGACATCTTTCCCACCATCATCTGGACGGATGAATCCGAACCCCTTGGCGTCATTGAACCACTTCACCGTACCCGTGCTCATTGTTGCGTCTCCTGTTGCGTAGAGTATTGCAACATGAGTGTCCCTTCTTTGATCAGCCAATGAGAAGGGAAAAGAAAAAGGCCCACCATTCTCTGGTGGGCCTCTTGAAGCGCCATTCTCGCGAGGACAACCCTACGGGGCCGTTACTCGGCGGTCAAGCCCTGGCTGATGAGTGCCACGGCCGAGACAGCGACAGGTACGACACGCTCAGGCTGAAGAGCAACCTGTTCCTGGATGACGACACCCTGTGCGTCGGTGGCGATCGAGTGAGACGGGATGTAGGTCTCTTCGAGGTACACCGCGCCGAGCGTGTTCTCGTTCGAGTCCTTCATGTAGACGAGCAGACCGCACGGCTGCGAGAAGAGGTCCGAGGCCAGGTTGAGGTAGATGTTCTCGAAGCCGGGAGGGATCTTCACGTTGTGCTGGTTGGCCACCGAGGGAGGAATGCTCGGGTCGATGCCAAACGTCGGCACCAGCGTCGGAGGAAGAGCGTCGTTGTAGAACGAGTACATCATTCGGAGCAGCGAGGGGCCGTTGTAGAGCACACGGCCAAAGCCAACCTGAGCCACCGTGCGGCCCGAGATGAAGTACGAGCGCTCCGAACCAAGTTCCCAGAAACGGGCGAACTGGCGGTTGTGGCTCATGTTGAAGTTCTGCACGAGGCCGATGGGAAGCGCCCAGTTGCGAGAACCTGTGAGAGCAGCGGCCGCAGCCACGTTGCCACCAAGAGCGGCAAGACGCGGAGGACCGGCGGCAATCATCGTGAAGGTGCCAGAAGCAAACAGACCCTCCTTGAGGGCGCTGTTGTCGATCTTCTGTGTGTAGGGCTTCCAGTTGGTGACGGTCGACATTCGCGACTCTCCTTACTGCGTGACTCCGTTAAACAGCGATGCTTGTTTCATGAAGAGCGAACTGACCGAGAGGCACACTCCCAATTCTTGATCAGGAGTGTGCCTCATCAGAGCTTACACGTTGGCGTTGATAACGTACGTGGTCGTTCCGTTCGGGACAGTGGTGGGCGTGAAACCGTTGTTCGTCGCATCGAAGGTCACCGCTTCTCCGACACCGTTCGCCGTGAGAAGAACTGGCGATCCGGAGACAGGGACTGTGGTGAGGCCGATCTTGTCTCCGGTTCCAACAGAGACAGCGTTTGCCGTTGCGCCGACAGTTGCCTTGGTGATCGAGGTCACGGTCTTGAAGACCTTCGTGCCCACAACCGTGGTGTTTGCCACGGCAGTGACCACTTCAGTCTGCGTCTGACCAAACTGGTTCGTCCCAACCACCGTCAGGTTTCCGCCGTCGTACGACGCGGCGAAGACGTAGCGGAGATTGCGAGGAACGTCTGGATTGGTGATCGGGCCAGGGAACAGGTTGGCTGCGTTCGACGCGACTGCCGCGTGAACGTTCGTGGTGCCCTTGGCTGCCGGCGTTCCACCGGCAATCAACTTCGAGCCACCGAGGACGCTGTTGATGGCGCGAGACATGATGTCCCCCGCCTTGCCCCAGGCCTTCATCATCGACTTGTCTTTGTTCGAAATCGGCATGTTGCGTTCTCCTTGCTGCATTTCGTAGTGCGTTGAACTTCTGCTTACACGACGAGTGTGATGCGGATGTAGTTGCAGGGGAACGGCACATCCAACGTGATGTCGACGAGGATCGTGTCAGGTGCGTTCTCATCCTGAACGATGTTGTTGATGTTCGCTCCATTGAGAGCACCGGCCTCGATCAGGAACGACAGCATTCCCTGAAGAGTGGTGCCGATGGTGTCGAGGAGCTGATTGTTGATGACCTGCGTTCCGATGAACTTGCGGACGCCGAGACGGAGGAACTTCGCCACGAAGTCGACAATCTTCGTGATGGAGAGCTCACGAGTCTCGATCGACGTGAGATCTGTCGAGAGCTGGTGACGCGAAGTGACCGGACCGCCCTGTGCATTCTGAATGAGAACGTACGTTCCGCCGCCGGCCATGATGTTGAGCTGGCGCTTGGTGAACTTCTCTGTCCCAACAACACCAGTGAGACCGGTGATGGGGAAGTTCGTGAAGCCCTGCTGCGGAGGCTGACCGGCCGTCATTCCTGCAATTGCGGCGCAGGCGTAGAAGGACGGCAGGCTCTTCTCGATTCCGTTGATGGTCGTCTTGATGGTGTCTGGGAACACCGAGAACGCACGACGATTCTTCACGTCGGCATTGGCCTCAGCCACCGTTTCAGCGACCAGCGAGTAGTCGAGACGCGGAGGGTTCGAGCCCGGAATGATGAGTGACGCACCACGGACCTTCATCGACCAGGCCGCATTCACCAAAGACTCGGTGAGAGGAACAGTCGAGTAGAAGGCATCAGCATTCTGAGCAGACGTGAACGAGACGTTGAAGTTGGCGAGAGCTCCAGACACGCTCGACACGTTGTAGCGACGGAGCTGGCCTTCCACTTCGAGCTCGACGAACACTCCCATCTCCGGAGTGAACGGGTCGGCAGGATTCAGTCCGAGAGCCACGAGGCCGGCAGACGGGTTCACATCCAGCAGGAGCTGGTTGGTGGTTGCCGTACTGTTGGCCTGAGTTCCCGAGGCGGCGATGCCTGGGTTCTTCCGCTCTGGCATCTCGTTGGCGTAGAAGACGATGCGCTCACCACCCTGAGACGGATCGCTCATCGCAAGAGCGTGAGTCCTCCACAGACCGTTGATCACATCATCGTGAGTCAGCGGGGCGAGAGCGTAGACTTCCTCAGCTTCGAGCAAGGCCGCAGCACGGGCGTAGCCGAGCGACGTTCCTTCTGGAGCCGTTCCTGAGACTTCATCAACACCGAGGCCCTTCACTTCGAAGCCTGGGCAATTCAGGAGCGCCATGAAGAGACCGAGTCCGAGCGGATTCTCTTCGGTGATTGGATCGAGAACCGACGTCAGGGTGGCGACGTCCGGGATGCGCAGAACACCAGCCTGCTGAGCCACCGCTGTGACGTCACGGCGAAGGGCCTTGAACTGGATGTAGAGCGTTCCGAAGTCGAACGTGAAGTCGAGCGGGTAGCCGGTCACCTGGTCACGCAGGATCTCCGAGCCAAGCACGAGGCTGTTCGTCCCATCGAGGTAGGCATCTGGGAACGGACGGCCAGAACCGAGAGCAGCAGAGGTCGAGAGACCGAATGCCGTCTGAGCCTTTCCGCTCAGGATCTCCACCTTTGATGCAGAGCCCTTGAGAGGTGACGTGATGCGGAGCTGGTTGTTCGAGCCCGCCTTCGAGGCCACCGAAGCACCGACGAGGAGATTGATCACATCGACAGCTTCATCGAGGCTGTCCGAGGTGAACGACGCTTCGTAGATGTGTGGATTCGAGTCGAACTTGAACTGCAACACCTGGCCCGCGAGATTCTCTTCTCCCACATCGCTCTGGCCGCTCGTGAAGAGCAGGTCAGTTCCAGCTCCTGCGCCAATTGCGGTCGAAGCTGCACCAATTCGAATACCGACGTTTGCGCCGGTTGCAGTCGAAGTGATGGTCAGGGCGTTGCCATTGTTCGAGATCACGAACGTTGTGGGCAGCGTCGCACCGTTCCAGCTTCCTGCCGTGTTCAGGGCAGAAACGAGAGCGGCGATGTTGGCGTACGGACCTGCACCAGGGAACGTGAACGTCCTGGTGCCAGCAGCCCACGTGAGACCTCCGTCGTTCGACATCTCGACGACGAGAGTCTCACCAATCGTCGATCCGAATGCGAACGACTGAGCTCCACCGATGATCTGAGCAGCGATGTCCTTGAACTCAACATCCTTGCCCGTTCCCGTCGTATCCGACGAGGTCGAGAAACCAAGAGCCGAGTTCGCAGTTCCATCGGCCTTCACGGTGACGGACTGGAGACGGCCCGTTGCGGACGTTGTGAGGCTAAGCTGACCAGAGGCATCAGCAGCCACGACACCTGGGATCGACACAGCAGCGGCGACTCCTGCCATGTTGGCGTACGAGCCCGTGAAGACGAAGTTGCCTTCCGTCTCAACACCATCAACTTCGACAACGTAGTGGATGCGGAGACCGGTCAGAGTGAACGGGCCGACAGCACCGACACCGACAACGGATCCCTGCGTTGCTGCCGCACCTGCGATGGAACCAGTCACAGCAGCCGCAACCGGAGCCGCAGTTGCGTTGTCGAGACCAGTTGCCTTGAACCACGAGTATTTCGGAGCGAACGGGTTGCCGTCGAAAATGGTCCCGACTTCCTGCGTGTCGTAGACCTTCGTGATGTAGCGACCGTTGTCGTCCGCAGTCGAGAGAGCAGTGTTGATGGTGCCGATCTTGAGACGGGCAGTCTCGACCTTCATCACCTCGCCGCCCTTCACCCTCACACCGTCTGCGAAGAACAGGTCGCCGACATGAACCGGAATGGTTCCCGAGTCACCGAAGGTGACGGCTGCTGCCTGTGCGGAGACAAAGGCCTCAGTTTCAGCGTTGATGAGGCCGACCTTGGCGGCGAATGCAGTGCTCGCCCCATTGACGAGGAAGTCGCCACGGGAGAACTCGATCCACGGGGTAACCGTGTCGTTGTCGTTGTCATCCTGGCCCCTGTAGCCAGAACCCTCGACACGCTCTTCGCGCTGAACAGCGCCACCAGTGTCGTATCCGATCTCCAACGTGGAGTTCGCCGAAGCTCCGGAACGCACCGTGATCGAGCTCAGAGCACCGAAGCTCGGAGACGCGATCTGCACCTTGTCTGTGTCCACCACACTGGCGATGCTCTGACCGGCCTGATCGTTGATCTGCTCAACAGCCTGAGCTGCCGTCAGGGTTCCGCCAGTGAAGGTGATGGAAGTGTCGACAGACGTGTCCAGACGAACCGGGTTGTCGATCGAGAGGACGAGGGTCTTACCGCCGAGTGCGAGACCAACACCGAACGACTTGGTCTTGATCGCCGCCTTCGAGGAGACGTGAGAGGTCGCCAGGAACGACTCACCTGGGCCCATCAACAGTTCGGTGAGATTGCCACCGGCCACCATGAAGGGGCGGATGGTCTCTTCGAGGATGTTGAGCTCGTCGATGTTCGAGCGAGGATCAGGGAAAGCGCTCTGAGTGATCGTCTTGCCGATCTGGCGGTACTCACCGTACTTCGCCTTCGAGTTGATCGTTCCGTCCGGAGTCAGGACGTTGATGACCTCGAATGCAGGTCCGATGATGCACGGGGCGAGAGTCGGGACAACGAAAGACGGCGAAGTCTCTCGGAAGGTCTGAATGACTTCAACGCCGGGTCTGATGAGTTCAGCCATCGTGTTTCTCCTTTTCAACTACTTCCGAGGCTTTGGGGTCTTCGAAGCCGTGATGCTCACTCGTTGAGTGAGCGACAGTGTCTTGGAGCGATCGTATTCGAGTACACGACCGTTGATTGCCGGTGCATTCAGAGCTCTTTCGCCCGGTGCGAAATTGACGTTCGACCTTAGATTGAGGTCGAGCTTTTTGAGAAGCACTTTGTCTACAGGCTCGACGGTCCAGAAGTCCTGAAAGAAGTACGGGACAGAGACAGAGACCATGACGACCTCTGACGGATCATCACTGACAATCGCGCCCGGAGCGCTTTCGGGACCGACGGTGATGTCTTCACCAACACGGTGAAGTCCCGAGTGCATGAGCGTTCTCTTCAAACGCCTCGTTGCCATCGCAGCAATGTGAGCCAGTCGCTGAGCCTCGACACCTTCTGACGAGAGGCAGTTGTACGACGCAGAGGTTGCAACAAGGTCCGTATGCCTTCTCGCTCCAGTCTCGTTGTCGAGATTCGGAACGAACCCTTCCTTCTTGTTGAGACGTGGGCCGGCGAATTGATCGAGAGAGAGGTTGCCGTAGTTCGCCGGGCCTCTTGCAACAAGAATTGCAGGACGCCGCTCAACAACCGAGTGTGCGACGGTTGCTTGGTCGGTGATGAGAATGTCGGTCAGTTCTGGATCAACGTCCCAGCGATAATTGCCCTTGTCGAAAGAGCCAAACACCCACTGGAGAAACTGAACGAAGAGACGATTGTAGTGGTAGAGAGGATCTTCTCCGTGCCCTTGGGGCTGAGGAGGTCCGCTTTGAACCTTCACAGGGTCAGACATCGGAGACTCCTACTTCAGCGAAGAGCCCCACGAGGACGACCGTAGACCGCCAGAATGTCCGAGAAGTCGTTGTCATCGGTGTTCTGGGGGTTGGTGAAGTTTCTCTCTGCGGCCGGCTGATGGCCTCTCACATCCACTTGAACAGGAAGAGCAAACTCAATGTCACCCTTGGGGATCTCGTGGATGACCATCTCCTGACGAACTGTTGACCTGAGACGCTGAGTCGGCGTCACAGTCATCACCCTCCACCGCCTGTTTTCTGTCTCAATCAGTATGTCCCCAGGGGACACAGGTGGGAAGGAAATCATACGAGCCGTTGTGTTGCCCGGCTGACGTTCCTGAAGAGAGCTCTTCTCGGAGTTTTTCGGGAATGGGTCGATCTGAACGAAGACCTCAACAGGAGACAGAAAGCCTCCGAGCCAACCAGTCCCGAAGCAGGTCTTGCAGTTTGATCGAGTCTTTCTGTTCGTGACTCGATCAAAACAAGAGCAGGAGGGACCGAACGTCCTGAGAGGGTAGAGGATGCTTCTTCTTCCGACGAACTCACGGAAGAGAAGATCTTCCTGTCGAACAATCTCAGAAGCGATGAGATCTGGCTCTGGCTCAAGAGATGACGCGGGACCGAAGAGCTTCTCTTCGCCGGTCGTACGATCGACAACCTTGATCTTGTAGTAGAGCTGTCTCCACTTGTGGAGAAGCTCTGCCGTGATGTCTCTGAAACTGTAGACGTCCCTGAATGGGCCAGCGAGCTGAGTGTACGGCCCAGCCCCAGCCTCTGAGCGGAGAATGTAGAAATCGTAGTTGTAGATCTCGTGAGGCAGACCAGATCCGTCAGGAGGTCCCTGAACTGGGGCGATCTCCCAGAAGACGTTCATGTGGTCGAGGTTGAAGGACCTGACCGTCATTTTGGTCACGTTGATCACGGTTCACGCACAACCTTGTAGTTCTGGAGGAACTTGCCCGAGTAGACCGCAGTGACGGTGTACGTCCCAACAAGGCCTGTGACTCCAGCCGAGTTGGCATTCGCCTTCGTGTCGTAGACACGCAAACGAGCGCTCGCGAGATTGTTCCCGTCAAAAACCGTCTGATCGAGAACCGAGTTCTCGTGCATCAGACCGAGAGCTCTCTGGAGCATGGGCTGGATGTCGGCGTTGATCTTCGAGTACGTATCACTCTCCAGATTCTCAACAACCTGGATGCTTCCGACGAACTTCGTTGCAGGACTTGAGATCGCAACGACGTAGATCAAGAAGCCGAGCACATCCATATGCGAGCTGTTGATCCTCAGGCGGTAGGAGCCGGTTCCTGAGAGAGCTCCCGTTGTTGCCTCATCCCAGTCTCCAGATCCAACCGTGATTGCCGTCTCGACGCCATCAGCCTTGAAGACGGCAGCTTGGACATCTCCGAACACCACTCCGGCGACTGGAATGGCTCCGTCGAGAAGACGAACGGGAACCCATGCTGTTGTGTTTCTCTTGATGTCGAGCATCGAATCCTCAGTTCATTCCAGAGTTCAACTTGACCGGGATGAAGGTGTCCAGGCCACTCACCATTCCCGTATTGCCAAGAGGTCCGACGATGATGATGACGTTGGAGGTGACTTGTTGGTATCGGTAGTTGGACCAAACAACACCACCAAGAACGAGGCTCGTGTCGAACATGATCTACCTCAGAAGGTTGGCTTGATTGTGATGGGAATCCAGATCCCATTGAGGATGTGAATCTGTTCGACCCCTCCAGTTGCTGGAGCCGCACCAAGAGCCATTGCGAACCCACGATACGCATCTCGGATCATACCCTTGATTCCCCAATCGAGCGGGTTCCCAAAGAAGCCAGCTCCGTCCGTGAGAGTGTCAATCGAGGCGTAGGCCGGCATCATCTGAACAAGACCATCGCTTGCGACGGCTGTGTTGGACTCGAACGTCACACGACCACCGCCGTGTGGAGTCATGAATGACAGACGGTGCCACTGATTGAGAAGTCTCGTGAAGTAGTTCCAGTAGCTACCTGCGTTTGGAATACTCTGTGCTGGGAACCAGAAAAGCCCCCACTTCGCAACGTCAGTTGATCGAGCTCCTTGTGAGATCTCGTTCACAGTCAGGAAACCGTTCACAAGACCTGAGCCGTTCTGCGACATGAAGAAGTAGAAATGACCTTCTGAGTCGACAGAGAAATGGGCTCGAAGATTCGTGACTCCCGCTGCGGTGCCCAGGAGCTGGAAGTAGGCGTCGTTGGCGGATGCGTTTCTCCACGTTGTTGATGTTGGAGGATTGTTAATGTCCCCACCTGTGAACGGAGTCACTGAGAGCTGAAGCGCCAAGCCTGTAAAGATGGGGGCAAGATGGATGACCATGTACACTGGTCCATCCGTGAATGTTGGCGGTGATTTCAGGACGATCCAAGATCTTGGACCTCCAGCGACCACAAGCTTCGACGTATCGAAAGTTGAGCCCCAACGATCGACTCCGTCCATGCCGGCGGTCACACCGTCAGACGATCCTTCGACAGTCCAACGGGACGAGACTGGGGGAGGGCCGTTGTAACCGACGTTCGGTCCGATTGCCTCCCCCTTGAGAAATGCCTTGAGGAGCCAGAAGGAGCTCGCATCTCGCTTCTGGGTCGTCGTGAAGTCCAGAACAGACATGTCGAAGTCGACATGGGAGTACCAAGTTCTTGTGTGGGCGACCATTTCGTCGTCTCCTTAGATTCCCAGTTTCGGAGCGAGCTTCGGAAGAGCAGCTTTTGCTCCTGCCCCAGCTCCTGCACCCAACATCGCCCCGCCGGCAGCTCCACGAGCCATTGCTCCGAGTCTGCTGTTCTTCTGACCATTGGGACCAGTTCCGGGAGCAACCATTCCCTTGGCTGCGCCAAGAGCGGCACCACCTGCTGCGCCCATTCCTGCGGCACGACCCATCGATGCGCCACCAAGAGCCTTCGCTCCTGACTGCATCATTGGCTTTGCGGCTCCCATGGCCTTTTGAGCTGTGGAGCCCATCTGTCCAACGAAGTTGCGAGCCATCGAGCCGATGTTGCCGAGACCTGGAAGACCTGCGGCCTCTTTCACAGAACTCGTCTTGCCCATGGAACCGATGAGAGCACCGCTCATCGCACCACCAACTGCGCCACCCATTCCTTTGCGGAAGGCTGTACGGAGGCGCTGCTTCTCGCCCGTGTACGGATTCTCTTTCGGATCGAGGAAGCCCTGTGCTGCACCACCGACACCGCCAATGGCACCGCCAGTCGCCATTCCCTTGGCGATTGGATCTTTGATGTTGTTGATCTTGTTGCCGACATTCTTCACGCCTTCGTACGCCGACTTGCCGGCCTTCTGGGCCATGGCCTTTGCCTTTGGACCATGCTTCTCGATGAGTCTCGCCCCACCAACCGCAACGTTCTCTGCAACATCTTTGATCGGGAAGTTCAGAACCTTGTCGACGGCGTTCATGGCTTTCGTCCCAAGACCTGGAACACGAGGG
>JACCDR011246607.1_pt1 | contig 15693 bp, 15 predicted proteins | sample 7446431 | NCBI WGS metagenome assembly JACCDR01 (sample SAMN15323443, study PRJNA562643) | freshwater metagenome | isolation source: river surface water | place: USA:Blue River Watershed | collected 2017-08-17 | reverse complement strand
ATGTGTTGTATGTGTTGTATGTGTTGTTTGTGTTGTATGTGTTGTATGTGTTGTATGTGTTGTATGTGTTGTATGTGTTGTATGTGTTGTATGTGTTGTATGTGTTGTATGTGTTGTATTATATAATTATTAAAAATTTATAAAATTATTCATTGCATGCATACATAAAAAAATGACACTCATTACATTCTGAACAGTGTGTATATTTAACATTAAAACATTTATTACAAATATCACAATGTTTGTATCCTATGTTTTTACATTCATTACATTTATCACAATGTTCTAAACCTATGGGTACACATTTCTTACATTTATCACAATGTTCATATGTATTATATGAACAACTATCACATAATTCACAAAATTTATGATTTTTAATTTCAACACATGTATTACATAATTGACAATGAAAATATGTATTTAATACATTCTTATTGCAATAATTACACATGTGATAATCTACGGTGCTATTTGTAATAGAAAATATATCCATTTTATTTTAAAAATTTTTATAACAATTATTAAGAATTATTTTAAAATAAAAAAAATGTATTTTTTTTATTTTTTTAATATAAATTTATTTTTAGTTAGCTTTTTAGTTTATTTAATTTTTTAGTTTATTTACGTTTTATTTATATATTATTCATGTTTTAATTTATTAATTTTGCCAAATGGTTTAAATCTTTAATAATATTATCAATTGCTTTATTTATAATAGATTTAGGATTTTCATGTATTAAACATAAGAAAAATTCGACTCTTGGAACTACACTATATTCAATATTAACAAGTTCAATATCATTATCAATATTATAGATATATTCTGCTAACATATTGGCAATTGTATGACTTTCATTTTTAATTTGATATTGTTTAATTTTATTTTCTAAAGTTATATTTATTTCATCATTATTTAAATTATTCTTAATTTTATTTAATCTTTCTGTTAAAGTTTGTGTAGATAATTTAATTATTTCACTAGGTTCTAAATTTCCAAATGATTCAATAGAAAGATAAAAATGTGTATTATTTTGATTTAATGTTGATGTTGTATAATCAGCATCTAAAATATCATATTCTACACAACATAAACTATATTTTGCATCATGTTTACCATTATCAATTTTAATATTAAAATGTAAAGTCATGAATGTATTTGGTCTAATTGTACATAATCTAATATTATTATTAAAATATGTATATTTTAATTCTTCAGTAGTTATTTTATTTTTTGTTTTAGATTTTACTAATTTAATATCAGATGTCATAACATCCATCATATCATCTGTTTCATTAACAACATGTAAATATAATTCAGTATTAATATCAATCGTTTGGACTAATGGAATTTGGTTAATTCTATTAATAATAACTTCATTAATTTGGTATTTATCATTAGTTTTTAAATGTGTAATATCTAAATATTTTACAAATATTTCATTAGTACATGATCTTCTAATAGCATTAGCAAATGATGTACAGCTATTGACCAATTCAAATGATAAGATTTTATGATTTAAATCTGGAAAATACGCCTTTGGAATATCTGGATAAGCTTTTTTCAAAGAATTTAAATCAGTGATGCTATATTTTTTATTCTTAATCTCCATGTTTATTATTTTATAAGATATATTAAATCAAAAATAAATGTGTCTTATATGTTCTAAAATAAAAACTGAAAATTTAAAACATATAGATTTATACAATTGTTTATTATTATCAAATTTAGATAATGTTATATGTTTTGACTTAATACGTTTATCTTTACATAATACACCTAATATTAAATCATTACCAAATATGAATAATTCATTAAGTAGAATAAAAATATTATCATTAACTGACGTGCCACAATTGAGACGTTTGCCACCTTGTTTTACATATTTAGAAGATTTAAAAATAATAAATTCTAACATCTCATCTTTACCAAAATCATATACAAAATTAAAAAAATTATATTTACAAGATACAAATATACAAGAAATACCAAAAACGTTTATCAATTTAGAATATTTAGAATTAAACACAACACCCGTCAATGAGCTTTACCATTATCCAAAATTATATCATTTATTATTATTTAGAACAAATATCACAACAATACCAAAAGCATATAAAAATAATTTAGAAGAATTAAATATAAGTTTATCAAGAAATCATTTTGACGAACCATGTATTGCGGTATTACCACCATATTTAACAAATTTAAAAAAATTATATGCATCTCTATCTATAATAGAAGAAGTGCCAGAAACATATATAAATTTAGAAGTTTTAATATTACATCAATCTTATGTTAAATATCTTAGTCCTAAACTTGTAAATTTAGAATATTTAGATTGTAGCGAAACAAATGTAAAACATATACCAAAAGAATATGTAAAATTAATAGAATTAACTTATTCACACGAAACTACAACTTGGGATAGTTCTTGGTATAAAGATGATGAAGAAATAGAAAAAGTTATAAAAATACAAAAGTGGATTAAAACAAAAAATTATATAAAAGACTTAAAAGAAGATTATGGAAATATATTATATAATTATTTAAATTTTATTAAAACAAAAAAAATAAAAATAATACAATCGTGGATGCGTAGTTGTTTTATTTTTAAAAAATATTTAAAAAAATTTCAAATAAATAAAAATAAAATATTAATGGAATATAAACAATATAATTCTACAAGAATACAAAGTATAAAAAAATTGCAAAAATTTTTTAAAACATATATAACATATATGAAAGTTATAAATAATATAAATGCCGATAAAACTAATATATTAACTGAATATAAAATAAAGCAACAACAACTTATAAATAATTCAAATATTATTAAAAAATGGTATACTTCAATTAATAATTATAATAAATTTAAATTATTTATAAAACAAAATAGAAACTCAATAATACGTTCTTATAAATATTATTTAAAAAATAAACAAAAAAAATTACAAAAGGTTAAAAAAAATGATGAAGTTGATGAAGTTAATGTAGATGATAGAGATTATAGAGTTGATAGTGTTGATATAAATGTTGATAATAAAGTTGATGATGTTAAAAAGAATAATGAAGTTGATATTTCAAATGTTTTATATAAAATTGTAAAAATATATAGATATTATAAAAAATTGAAATCACAAAATCAATATTATACAATATCTGGTGTTGGTGGAATATATAAAATAAAAAAATCAGATAATAATATACATCCAAATAATAAAGACAATATAAACATACAAAGTGAATATGATTTAAAAGAAATAAAAAAATTAATAAAACAAAACGGGCTTAATATAAAATATAATACAATAACATCTAATGTTTATGATTTAATGGATTGTGTTTTAACTTTGGGGAGTTTAAGAATTTAAAAAATGTATTATATTGAATTGTATTAATATTAATTTTAATATAATACATTTATATATTATAGTACATTAAAATGTCTGAAAACTTAAAAGATACACAATGTCATATATGTAAAAAGATATTTTCAACTAAATCTAATTTAAGAGCTCATTTTAAAAATAAAACACCATGTAATCAAAGACAACCAGTAAATACAAGATGTGATAGATGTTTAAAAGTATTTTCTTCAAGTAGTAGATTAAAATATCATATAAATAAAAAAACACAATGTATTAATATTTCTGGAGATATTAATACAAATAACAATAACACTAATAACAACAACAATAATAACACTAATAACAACAACAATAACAATAACAATAACAACATTAATAATAATATTACCAATAATATTGTTATTGGTAATATTAATAAAATTAATAATGATATTAATAAAATTAATAGTAATATTAACAAAATTAGTAAAGTTATAACTAGTAATAACAAAATTATTACTAGTTATAATTCTGATGATGATAATGATGATAATAATAATGATTATAATAATGATTATAATAATGATTATAAAATTAATAATATTGGTGATGATGCTATTATCAATAATACAATGATAAATTATGGTTTAATCTATTTATTACAATCTGAAGAATTATTTAATACTAATAGATATAAATTTGGATATAGTAGTAAAAATAATTTAACTAGAATTAAATCATATGGTTTTAAAGTAGAAATTTATTTAACATATAGTTCAAAAAATGCAAAACAATTAGAAAAATACATTATAGATGTACTATCTAAAAAATATAAAAAAATTAAAAATGAAATATTTATAACATTAAATATTGATGAAATGATAAATGATATAATGTGTAATTGTTTATTATTTAATAATAATTCAATTATTATTTAATATCAATTTTATAATTTGTTTATTTTTTTTTTAATTTTTTCAATTCTTAATATATAAGTTTTAATTGTTAAACTATTTAATAATATAACAGATTTTATTTATCACAATTATATCAATAGATTTTTTAACCATTTTGGTATTTTTTTTATATTAGTATCTTCTAATGAAATAATCCATTTATATTTCTTTCCATTTATTATACTTGGTGGTGCTACTACTTGGCGTTTATTATTTATTATGTCAAACCCAATTTTTTTGTTATTTATTGTAATTCTATTTTTATTTTCTATTTCTTTATCATATTTAAAATAATAATGATATCCACCATTTGCGGTTTGAACGTACGGTGTATTTATTTTTTTATTTTTTAATATTAGTTCATTCCAATATGCAACACCATCATCTTTTAAATCTATATCTAAAACTGTTATATTATTAATTTGACCAGTTAATATTCCAGTATTATCTGTATTATATGTTGGTGGTATCGTTTCTATAGTATTTTGCCAATTTTTAATAATTGGTGCTTTATCATGTAATGGTATAGATACAAAACCAAAATCATCATAATATTGAAATCCAAGTAATTTATTTTTGTATTTATCTTCAATGTAATTTAATTTATTAGTTTGCATATCAATATATATTAATTCATATATTATCTTAATATAATATTTTATAAGTATAATAAAAATGAATTTTTTAAATTATTTACATATTACATCTAATTCTAAAAAAAATTCAAAACTTATTGATAATATTAAATTTAATGATGATACTATTTTATCAAAATTAAAATCTAATATGAATTTAAAATCAACAACAGATTTTAGATCTGATGATATGACTAATTCTTTTGTTAGTTTATCTGATTTAGATATTAAAGATGATATTGATTTTAAATATAGTGTTATTGATGATATTTTTAATAGTGAAAAAAATAGCTTAACGAATTCATCAAATTCAAATGATAACACTGTAAAAATAATCGATAATTACACACAAACAGAAAATATACAAACAGAAAATCCACCACCATATAATTCGTTACATAATTCACTATATGAGGATGCTACTATAACATCACATGAAGAAATTAATTCATTATCAAGTTCTTGTAATTATAATGTTATTACTTGGTATAATTATGAAGATAATTGTATGTATTTTTATAATAGTGATTATAATGATTTTATGATTGATTTATTAACTGAACATGATTTAAAAGTTGAATTTATAAAGGATAATAAATATTTATCATTTTTAAAAATTAATTCATCCAATACTTTAGACTTATTTCAATTTATTAATACAAAATTAGAAGATAGAAAAAATGATGATGAATTTTCAAATGTTGATAAAGATTCTTTATATTTTATTTTAAATAGTATTTATTTTACAATCAACACCATCGCATCTACACCAATTTTATATTTTTCAGTTTATGATAATTCGATTGAAAATTTAACAGTTATTCCATATAAATCAAAAGGATCTGATGTTGGATATGATTTAACATTAATTAAAAAAATTAGTGATAAAAATGGTATGGAAATGTATACAACTAATATTTCAGTTGAACCAACTTTAGGATATTATACTGAAACTGTTGTTCGAAGTTCATTTTATAAAACTGGATATATTCAAATGAACGCAGTTGGTATTATTGATCCTGGTTATCGTGGACCTATTAATGTTGTAGTATATAAAATTAATAAAGATATGCCAGATTTAAATTTACCTTGTAGATATGGTCAATTATTATTAAAAAAATATAATATTAGTTTATTTAAAGTAAAAGATTCATTATCTAATACATCTCGTGGTAATGGTGGTTTTGGATCAACTGGATAATATATAAAAGATATTTGATGTGTAAAGATATTTTAAAAAAATTATAAAAATTTGAATATATTTTAGATTGATACATAATTAATTATAAATACTATAAAAATTATAAAAACTATAAAAATTAAAATACTATGTATATTTTTTTTATATTATTATATATAACAATGCGTTGTTTAGCTACAATTAAAGATTCTAATGGTTTTGATACTAATGAACAATGTTTAAATAATGCAAAAAAAATAGGAAAAATTGATACATATTGTTTTATACATTATAAGCAAAAATATATTAACCATAAAGATAATTTAGATGCAATGCGTAGAGATAGTTTAATTTATCATCATAAACGATTAGATAAAAAAAATAAAAAAGGTGGTGATGAATGGGATAAAAATTCAGTTAGTCAATATTTTATTAATAATTTAAATAATATATTATCTGACAATTTTAAAAGTAAATATACAATTATAAAACATGTTGCAAAAACTATGATGTCAGATGTGTTTTTAATAAAAGAAAATTCAACAAACAAAGAATATATTTTAAAAATATATTTTGTTATTCTTGATAATAAAAAATATAAAAAACAAGAATTAGAATATTTTACAATGATGTTAGAAAAAATAAAAACAGAATATGAATTAATGAATGAATTAGACCATCCACAAATAATAAAATTAAAAAAAACAGATAATTTTGAAACAGTAAATACAAAAAATTATAAATATTCATATATTATAGTTGAAAAATATGAAGAATCATTATCTGAAAGATTCAAAAGAAAATTAAATAAATTATCAGAAAATGATATTAAAAGTATTGGATATCAATTAATTAATATTATAAAATATTTACATATTAAAAAATATTTGTATTTAGATTTTAGTTTAAATAATATTATGTTTTTTAGTAAAGATAATAATAAAATAGTGCTTATAGATCTTGGAATGGTCGAATCGTATTATAAAGGTTCAACAATACGTGAATTTGTACCTGGTGTTCATACATATGGTACTCCTTTATATTCTAGTAAAAATGCAACTAAAGGTAATTTAGCGGATAGAGTTGATGATATAGAATCTATTTTTTATATCTTATGTCATCTATATTTAGAATATTTACCATGGGGTGTATATCTTCCAGATTATTCTGAAAAATCTATGTCTTTAACATACAATTCAAAAATTACATTTTCAGAATCTAAAGATTATAAATCTTTACCGAGTTGGTTAAAAAAATATTATAATATTTTAGAAACATATAAATATTATCAAGAAGTTCCAGAATATGATTTATTATTGGAAGTATTATTATAATAAATCACATATTTTTATATTTTCATTTGGGAAATATTTTGTTAATAATGCTTTTAAATATGCTTGTGGATTGTTTATTTTTTTATTATTTTTTGTAAATAAATATTTAACATCAATCTTATAAAAATAATTATAAACTTTCATATAATGTCTAACCAATCTATATGTTGTATTATCTAATTCTTGAACTATTGAACCATTTTTACTTACAGATTTATAATTATTGTAATATAATTGCATAAATTGATTCATTGGACTATAATAGACAAAATTTACATTATGGTATTTAGCTGGTATATTTCCAGTTTGTATGATAAAATCAAATAAATCATATTTTGTTAATGGTTTTAAATGTATATAAAAATGTAATATTACATATTCACATAATTCATCAACATATTTTTTATCTATTTGATCAAAATCTTCTTCATCATATTTTATAAAATGTTTTAATTTTTTTTGTAATTTCTGTTTTATATTATATTTGTTATAAACCTCCAATGTTGTTGTGATTAAAGGGCAATCATTGTAAGGGTGACCCCAAGTCGATCCACCAATTGCATCAACTTTGGAGGTTTCTATTTGTTGAGCATTTTTTAAAAATTCATTTTTTTTAATTATTGTATTTTCATATATAGATTCATCAAATAACGGATCATTTTTATATACAAATAAAATTGCACTAAAATATAATTTTATAGTATTTATATTTGTATAATTTAGTAGAATAATATTAATAATATTATTATAATCTCTTAAAAAATTAATAGTATTAATATTATTTTTTGATAAATTATGTAGTTGTGTTATACAATTTATATAAAGTTGTTTTGTTGATTTTTTTAAATTTATATAAGGTTCGAAATAATTTATAATAAAATAATTATGCTTTCCGGTATTTTCCATTATATATTTATAACATTATATGTTAAATTTAAATTTTTTATAAATAAATATATCAATATGAATAAGAAACAAAATATGAATGATAAACAAAATCAAAATATATCTAAATTTGAATCATTATCTGATGATATTATTAGAATTATTGGATCTTATTGTCAATCCTTAAATTTTATACATATTAATAAACAATGTAATAAATTTAAATATTTTTATAATTTTACTATAAAAAAAAGATATATGCATTTTATTAAAGATTATGAATTGAGTAAATTACCTATTGTTACACATTTAAAATTAAATTACAATAATAATATATCAAATTATAGTATAGAAAAATTACAAAACTTAAAAGTATTATATTTAAATTTTAATACAAAAATAACAGATAATAGTATTAAAAAATTAAAAAAATTATATAAATTATTTTTATGTAAGAATGATAAAATAACTAATGAGTGTCTTAATAGTTTAAAAAATTTAAAATTTCTAAATTTAAATATAAATGATGTTATTACAGATGATGGTATTAAAGATTTAATTAACTTAGAAACATTATATATTTCTAATAATGCTATTACAAATAACGGTATAAAAAATTTAAAAAAATTAAAAACTATTGGATTAAATAATACAATAGATAATGATGGAATTAAACATTTAACAAGGTTGAAATGTTTAAACTTAACATATAATAGAAAAGTAACAGACAATGGTATTAAACATTTAGTAAATTTAGAACATATAAATTTATATCATAATAATATCATAACAAATAATGGTTTAAAAAATTTAAAAAAATTACAAATAGTTTATAGATAAAAAAAATATGCATATATTATATAAATACATTTATATATACATTTATATATACATTTATGTTTATATTATTTATTTGTATTACAAATATGCAATTTATTCAATTAATTCTAATTTTATTTTTTTTAATTTTTCAATATTAATATTATGATTTTCAATATGCAATCTTTTTAATTTTGGTAGACAATTAATACTATTTTCTGTTATGTTTGTATATAACAATGTTAAATATTCAATATTAATTAAATGTCGTATACTTTCATCTGTTATTTTATCAGTGTAATTCAAACATAATTCTTTAAGATTTATTAAATATTTAATACTATTATCTGTTATTTTATTATTAGAATTTATTATTAAAACTTTTAATTTTGTTAAACATTTAAGACTATTATCAGAAATTATATTATTAAAACTAGAATATAATTCTTCTAAATTTGTTAAGTGTTTTAATCCTTCATCTGTTATTCCATGATTAAATGATAAACCTAATTTTTTTAAATGTTTTAAATGTTTTATATCATCATCTCTTATTTTATTATTCCAATTTAAATTTAATTCTATTAAATTTTTTAAATTTTTAAAAGAATTACTATCTATATTATTATTATGAATTAAATCTAATCTCTTTAAATGAACCAAGTTTTTAACACTATTATTTGTTATACGTGCATTTCTATTTAATTTTAATTTTTCTAAATATTTTAAATGATTAATACCATCATCTGTAATATTTGAATTATAACACAAATTTATTTTTTTTAAATTCATTAAATATTTAAGTCCATCATTAGTAATATTTGTATTCCATGCTAAATTTAAACTTTCTAATTTTATTAAATATTTAATACCATTATTTGTAATATTTTTATCATCATTTAAATTTAATTTTTTTAAATTTATAAATTTTTCAAGTGTTTTATCATATAATCCAATATCATGCATATTATGTAAATTTAAATGTGTAATCATTTTAAAAATTTCATCATTAACTTGATTATAATATTTTAATGCATGATATGTTAATCTAAAATTATATTCATATTTGAATTGATTACAATTTTTATTAATATGTATAAAAATTAACGATTGTAAATATGAACCGATAATTCGTAGTATATCATCACTTAGATCGTTGAATGACATGATTATTTATATCAAAATAATAAATCAAATTTAATCTATTTTTAATATTCAAATATAATAGATTATATAAGTAAAAAACTAAAATTATTTAATACATTTTTAATTTAGTAAAAATTAATAATGAGTAAAATTACTGATGAAGAGATGGAGCATTTAAAACATTTACCAAGTTTAAATTATCTTGATAAAATTGATAATAATAGTATCAAACAGTGTATAAATTTAAAAGAATTGAATTTATCTTATGATTTTGAAAATAATTATTGTCCAAAAAATATTACTGATTATGGACTTAAACATTTAATTAACTTAGAAAATTTAAATTTATCTGGTAATTATATTATAACTGATAATAGTATTAAAAATTTAACAAAATTAAAAAGATTGGTTTTATATTGTAATAATAAAATTACAGATGATGGTATTAAACATTTAGTAAATTTAGAAGAATTGGATTTATATGAAAATGGAAATATTACTGATGAAGGTATTAAAAATTTAACAAAATTAAAAAGATTAAATTTATCATATAATGATACTATAACTAATAATGGTATTATTGAATTACCATTAGAAGAATTAATTTTAAGTAAAAATATAACAATTGATGATAATGGTATTAAACAACTAAAAACACTTAAAACATTAAATTTACAACTTAACCAATGGATTACAGATATTGGTATTAAAGATTTAACTAACTTAGAAGATTTAACATGTAATAGTTTAATTTCTAATAATGGTATTAAAAATTTAAAAAATTTAAAAAAATTAAAAAATTATGATAATTCAAAAATTACTAAAGATGTTATCGATTTATTACCAAATTTAAAAATGAGTCATAGTTTATGTTAGTATGTTTGGTTTGGTTTTATTTTTTTTTGAAATTTTTTATTGTTATATATTAAGCTATTTTGATATAATTTATAATAGTATTTAATAAAAAATGAATAAATTTAAATGTCATAAATGTGATAAAGATTTTACAACAAAATCAAATTTAACTAGACATATTAATAATAAAAAAAATCCATGTGATCAAAAAAAAGAACCAAAAATTTTTCAATGTGATATATGTTTGACATTATTAGCATCTAATGACAAATTAAAAAACCATAAAAATAAAAAGAAAAAATGTAAACCTGCTGTTGAAAGATTAACTGAAGAAAATAATCAGTTAAGAAATCAATTAAACTTTACTGATACTGATGAAGTAAAACAATTAAAAGATCAAATTAAATTTTTAACACTACAATTACAAAATAATGATCTACTACCGATTAATAATAATGGTTTAATATATTTGATTCAACCAGAAGAATTAATTGGAACTAATAGATATAAATTTGGTTTTAGTAATAAAGATACATTAAATCGTACAAAATCATATGGTGTAAATACTAAGTATATAATGACATATAGTAGTGATAAAGCTAAAGAATTAGAAAGTCATATTTTGAAGTTATTATCTGAAAAATATGTAAAAATTAAAAATGAATATTTTGAAATTGATGATATATGTAATGTTAAAAAATGTATATTAAATGAATGTTTAAATTTTGATTAATAAAATTTATACGCAAAAAAAATAATTAACAAATGTTAATTATTTTTTATTTAATATTGTATTACTATAATATTATATTTTTAATAATGCATAAAAATTTTTATGCATTATTCATTTTAATATAAAAAATATAACATAAATATATAATATTAAATATTATGAGTGAAAATACATGTCCAACATGTAAAAAAATATTTAGTACTAAATCTAATTTAAACCAACATTTAAATAAAAAAATACCATGTGTTTATATTGAGGATGAAGATTTAATTAATATTACAGGTGGTGTATTTAAATGTAGTAAATGTTTAAAAGTATTTACATGTAAAAGAAATTTAAAACAACATAAAAATAGAAAATTTCCATGTATACCACATTTAGAAAAATTAAAAAATGAAAATAATCAATTAAAAAATCAAATTACAAATATTACTAACAATAATAATACAACAAATAATATAACTAATCAACAAATTAATAATAATCTTATTATAGTAAATACTGATAATCAACCATTAGATATTAATAGTATTCATGAAATTTTAAAAAAATCTAATATTAAAGATAAATATATTGACTTATTACATTTAACATCTATTGATACACCACATTATTTTGTATTAGATGTAATTGAAGAAATTAATGATTTATTAAAAATATTATATGCTGATTATGATAATAAAGTTGGTCACATATTTGCTTTAGATAATAATAAAACTGATACAATTTATGTTAAAAAAAATATAAATCAAATTGATGAATTGGATGATGCTACATTAATGTATATTATTTATGAAACATTTAAAGCATTAATAAAAGAATATGGAAATATAATTGATAGTAAATTAAAATTATACTATAAAAAATTTATTAATAAATATGAAAATTGTGAATTTATTGATGTTACAGAAACTAATATAAAAATTTTTATTTCGGAAATTAGAAATAAATTATCTGATAATTTATTAGATTTATATGATAATTTACAAAAAAATAAAATAAAAGCATATAAAAATGCTAAAAAACAACAATCTGAATTTGTAGAATATTTAAAAAAGAAGAAAGAAGATTATATAAAATCAAATGTTAAACCAATAGCATATTCATTTATAATTGATGAATTAAATGATATATTAAATAGATTAAATTCATATAAAATTATTAAAATTTTTAATGATTATACTATTAAAAAATCTGATTATTATGTATTAGCGTTATTTGAATATTATTTAAATAAAATGTATTTTAATAAAGAAATACCAACATATAAAATTGTAAGAGATAAATTTTATGAATTAAAAGATAATGAATGGATTAGAATATCTGGAAATTCATTAATTAATTCTGAATTAATTAAAATTATTAATATATTGAAAGAAAATAATATAATATATGAAAATGATAATTTTATTGAACATTATGACGATTATGATTATGATGAATTAAAGTTTAATATTGAAGACGAATTTACTGGTGGTACAAATATGATAATTTTTGTATTTCAATTTTTATTCCGATATAAAAAATTTTCAGAATATATTAAACCAGAAAAAAAATATTATGACATTGTTAAAAAAAATTCATAAAATGAAAACGCAAAATTAATAAAAGTATTAATTTTATAAATAATATATATATATTATTTATAAAAACATGAGTGTTTTTATATTAATTGCGCAAATTTAAATTTGCGCAATTAATATAAAATAATATAATACTATATAATAATGTATTTTATATATAAAAAATGTATAGTTTAATATTGCCAATATATTTTTATATCAATTTTCATTCAGTTTTTTTTACAATAAAACACATATAAACATATAAAAAAAATAACTTTTAAATCTCAATTAACTTTTACAAATCCAAATAACACATTTCCATCATATATAAAAATGGTTCTTTCTTTACAACAACCCCAGCTTCTTTAAGTTTTTTAATATAAGCATCAGAAATTAAATTATTATATTTTAAATTAATCTCTTCCAAGTTTGTAAGATAAGATAATCCAACATCAGTAATTTTATCATTATATTCTAATGAAATTTTTTTTAAGTTTGGCATGTGTTTTAAACATTCATCATAAACCAAATGATTATGATTTAAATTAAGTTCTTCTAACTCTTGCAACTCCTTAAAAGTTTTAATACTAATATTTTGATTACCCATCAAGTTTAAGTTTTTAATTTTTTTTAAATATTTTAAACTTGCGTGTGTAATTTTTTTATTACCAGCAATATTTAAATATTCTAAATTTATAAAATGCTTTAAACAATTATCTGTAATATTTTTATTATTTTGTAAATCTAACCATTTTAATGTATTAGACAAATGTATGATACCAGCGTCAGTAACTAAACCATTACTACATAATCTTAATGATTCTAAGTTCTGAATCCAATTAATTTCAGAATCACCAAAATTAGAAAAATTATTATTAATACTTAATTTTTTTAACCATGGTAAGTTACAATGAATAGAATATCCAGTGATTTTAATTTGATGTCCATATAAACACAACGATTTTAATTTCTTAAGTTTTTTAAGATCTTCAATTGTAAATTCATTATTATTATGAGTAGATAAACTTTCTAAATTTTGTAAATAATCAAAACATTTAGGTGTAAGATTAGTTTTATCTTCAACTGATAAATATTTTAAATTTACTAAATTTTTAACACCTTCATCAGTAATTTTAGAATCATACCCTAAAATTAATTTTTCTAAATTAACTAAATGTTTAATACCATCATCATCAACTTTACAGTGGCTATTTCCAAGAAATAAACATTTTAAATTTACTAAATTTTTAAGTCCGGCATTTGTAATTTTATAGTTACAATATAATCTCAACGTTACTAAATTTACTAAATTTTCAATACCTTTATCAGTAATAAACCCATTCATATATAAATTTAAACCTTTCAAATTTACTAAATGTTTAATATCATCATCTTTATAATTATACTGATTTAAATTTTGTCCTAAATTTAAAACAGTAGCATTAATATCAATGATTTCTTTAACCGGCATAGACATTTTTAAAGATTTAATAGCTTGTATTATTTATATTATAATAATAATTCAAAAATGACATTTTAATCATTTTTGAATTATTATTATATTATAAAATAATACAAGTTATTGAACATTTAAAAATGTCCACGATCAATAGTATTGAAGTCAATCATTTAGTAAATTTATCTACTCTAAATTATATTCCAAAAATTAATGATAATATCATTAAAAAATGTGTAAATTTAAAAGAGTTAGATTTATCTGCTTATGATACAGATGAAGGTTGTTTACTACCTAATGTTTCAGATAATGGTATTAAAAATTTAATTAACATTGAAGATTTAAATTTATGTAATAATCACATTATTACAGATGAAGGTATTAAAAATTTAATAAATTTAAAAAAATTAAACTTGTGTAATAACAATAATATTACTGAAAATGGTATTAAACATCTAGTCAATTTAGAAGAATTAAATTTATTCCAAAATACTAATATTACAGAAAAATATATTAAATCGTCAAGTTCTTTAAAAAAAATTAAAATAAACAAATACGACAAATTAAATAACGATGAATGTATTAAATACTTAAAAAATAAAGGCATTGATATCATCTGCATTTTTTAAATACCACAACCACAACCCCAAAACCACAACCAACCAAAAACCTCATCTCTAATCTCTTATTTTTTTTCACACCCCCCCCAAACCACACCCTCCGTCATTTTTGATTTTTTATTCTAACATAAATAATACATCCAGAAATTCAATTTCCGGAT
>JACCDR011526457.1_pt1 | contig 15694 bp, 17 predicted proteins | sample 7446431 | NCBI WGS metagenome assembly JACCDR01 (sample SAMN15323443, study PRJNA562643) | freshwater metagenome | isolation source: river surface water | place: USA:Blue River Watershed | collected 2017-08-17 | reverse complement strand
CTGCTTTCAGTGTATCAAAATTAACCGTCGAGAGAGCTAAAAATTCATCCGATAACTGGAACAGCGCAAAAATACCCTGTTTATTTGCAATCTTTTCCAGGACGTTTGCTAGCTCTACAACCGCTAATAGTATCTTCTTGATTTCATCAACTCCTAATTTTCCTGCCATAGTATCCCCCTATTCTTCGTATTCATCGGCATGCCGTGGCACACCGTAGTTTTTGTTTAAACACACTAAAATCTTTTTAATGTCCCCTCGCATCTCGTTCAAACCATCCCTAATTGGAGCTACAGTCGCGTTGAATAAATTATGCGTGACAAATTTTTCCTCGCATAACGCCTCCCTTGCGTTTATCTCCCTTACGTCCTCCACAACTCTATCCACTTTCGTTTTCATCATGCCGTATGCAATCCCAGTTGTGAAAATGGAAGATACCACCGCAGAACATACACTGAGCACCTCAGAACTAAATTCCATTCCACTCTCCACATATTATCGTAATGGGTTTCCGCCTATCCCAAGCGCAGTGTCATAAAATCCAGCCATTAAAATATCGTATGCTACTGAAGTAGCAGGGCCGTTAGAAACTTTCACCCCTAAAGACGCAGGAGCTAAAAACCTCTGAACTACAATTCCGGCTGCTGTGTACACCTGATAGTAAGACGAATTATCAGAAGAGTCTCTTGCTATCACATTTCCAGTTAACGCAGCCGAATGCACTTCGTAAATCACATTAGAAACGGTATCTGGAATCTGTGTATTCCCCATACCAGCGGCATATGTGTAGGTTAAAGTAGTCGCACCAGCGGTATTAGCCATTGTCACGCCAAATCCGTTATCGACGATAGCATTGTTTAAATTACGAAATTGGGTAAAATTCCCGCTTTGAACAAAATCACAAATGTCTCCAGCAGCAGAATACCCATCCCCATTGAAAATATACCCAAGATATATCCATCCGTTAGTTCCATACGCCGTGTTTAACGCAGCAAAATTAGCTTGAGTCGGGGGCCTTGTATCCCCAACTAGTACAAACTTAGTGGCATCTATCGTCGATTTTACAGCGTAAATAGCATATGTAGTATTATTCGCTTCAGATAATGGTGTTGCTCCGTTATCATCCCCACGCAATCCGCTATCTTCAGTACCGCTAGAAAATTCCGCGTTCGCTGTGATTATAAATCGTCGATACTTGTGAGTAGATGCAGTATCCTCAGTTACAGATCTGGTTGTCCCATCAGGAAATACAATACTCGTTTGATTAGCAGTCCCGGTGTTATTCTCCACATCCACCGCAGTTATACTAACCCATTGTAAAACTGGCCTTCGATAATTCGATAAAGGATTAGAAGTCTGAGCCGCCCACTTCACCCCGCTTGCTTGCGTTGAGTCCGCAGTCAGTACATGGTCATTCGTTCCGACTGCCTCACGCACTAAATCCGTTCCAGTATAAACTAGTAAATCACCCTTAGTAGTCGGGGGAGTGCCGGATAGTGGTATGGTTCCACTCCTGTCTGGTACGGTCATGGTGCGCGTTTGACCTGCCGTGATTCCAGAGCACTGAAACGCAGCGATTTTCGTACCGTCAACGTTATCTATAATAGTCGTAGTCGAATCACTCAGCTTCTTATTTGTAAGAGTCTGCGTGTTATCCGCTGTAATAAGCGTTCTAATCGCACTACCGTCGTCAAACTTGGCTAGCCCGTCCGCTGTATTGAAAAATGCTAGCCCTTTAATTCCAGGAGTGGGATCCGAACCTAAGTTTTCTAACTGCGCTTGAATTAGTTGTGAATAAATATTTGGCATAAAAACCTTATAAGATAACGGTAGGGGGCATTGCACCCCCCACCCAATAGGCTAAGGAAATACGAGACACTACTCGGAGACTACATACTGTAAATACACCTTAAATTTGCCATCCGTGAGCGCACCAAGCGTGATACCAACTTTGACCGCCCTTGCCGCAGTCGTTTTCTTCATGTTGGCAACGGCCCAGTCACTAGTCCCTGCATATCTTCCTGCTGTCAGTGACCCAATGGCAGTAGTTGTTAGGATGTCATTGGCTGATTCTGCATGAATAGCGATAGACGCGTTCGTTGCACTAGTCGGCTGAGTAAGAATATCCAAAAATGAATGCACTATAATCGCATTGTCAGGAATGGATACTCCACCAATCTCAATGAGCGCAGTGGATGCCCCACCATGAATTGAATAGTCGTAAGTGGCCTGCACCGTCTTTAAAGGACTAAAACCATCCTTTGAAAGCGAACTCGTTCCACCTTCGTCTATCAATGTCCCTAGCTGAGTCTCCCCAGCTACCTGCCCCATGTAACTATTCAGCTTGTACCTTTTATCCGCTGAAATTGCCCCAAACGCCTGGTAACCCATGAAGGCTACTAACGCTAGAGCTAAATGTTTTTTCATTGCTCTTTCCTCTCCTTACAATTTTGTGAAAAGGGGTTTTACGAGTCTCCCCGTAAAACCCCTACCCAATTAGCTATTAAGCCTCAGACAAGCTGAAGTCGATGCTGTGGATTACGCCACAAGCGGAAGGCTGGAACGCAGCCAATTCGCCAAACAGCATGTGGTCGATAATGTAATAGTAACCACCGCTGCCTCGCACTTCGTACCATTGCTTACCGTCTGGAGCAGTCCGCCGCTTGAAGAATCCGTTCGAATGGAACTTGATCTTTTTAGGATCAATAATCATTACGATGTCATCTTCCATCTCCTGCACGCCGACAAGCTTCAAGTATCCGTTCGGTCCACCAACATTGACCTCTTCCCACCCATACGCAGAAACCTTACGGGATTTCTGGTCGATGTGATAAGCTCCCTTGCCGGTTTCCATGTTCTTCATGGCAGTCGCGAAGTTTTTGAAGCTCATCACGGCATCCGTCGGACGGCCTGTGCAACGATTACGGATAGTCACCCACTTATTGAATAACCCTTCAATGAAGTTATCCTCAGTGAACGCTGACCCCGACTGATTCACAGCTTGAAGATACGGATACGATGTTTTTGTCTGGCCGAACAAGGTGCTAGAACCGCCATTAGTCGCAGAAAGAAGCTGCGAACGAAGTGAGGTGAACCCCAAATCAGTTCCAGGCTGCGTTCCGTCAAAATACAGCTTTGCGTTCTGAGCTACTGTGTACCCACTCAGATTGATTACCGAACCACCAGTTCGTGCATCATAAATGGTCATGACACCAGTTTCAGAGTTAATCGTTCGGATGTACCCAGCCGCACTCACGGAAGAGTTATCATCGTCCACATACACCTTCTCACCCAGATTAAACCGCTCCGGGTGATCCACTGTCACGTTACCCGACGCATCACCATCACCTGTCAAAAGAGCCGCAAACCCGTTCAATAGGTTGATAGACGCCCTAGTCTTCATGTAATCCATGAAATCATCCAGTTCGTCCGGAAGAACCTTCAGAAATGAAGCTTCAGAAATCTTATCGTGCTGGATAAGATCCGTGTGCTGAATCTTCAATGCTCCCCAGCACTCCTTATACGAACTGATAGTTCCACGAACAAATGCCGAAGAACCAATGTCTGCATCCGTTGTAAGCCCGCCCCACTTTACGCTAGAAGCCTGCTGCCCCTTGAAAGGAACATTTAGTGTTCCGCCTTTCCACTGGTCATCACGCTGTACGTTTTCCAATAACCACATACGTTTCAAAAATTCCGCTTTGAGCAGCTCGTATGGAAGATGCTCATTAAGCATTGTGCTAAAATCCCTGTCCGTTGCCATTTGTATGGCCTCCTTAAATTAAAAGTTTGTTAAACGCCCATCTCCCTAGCCCTAGCCCTCAAATCATCAATAGACGTTGGAGCCTTCCTCACAGGGCTTCCCCCGCGAGATTTGATGTTAGGAATAATTGGCTTTGCTACATTGTTTGGATTCGCGTTACCGACCGCTGGTGCCCCCGCTGGCTGTCCACCAGGAGAACGAACCATTAACGCAAAATTGACCGCTTCTTCGGCACTTACTGGCCTTCCGGTTACCTGCTCCAGAGTCACCGCCTGAATTGCGAGATATTCCCTGAACGCGCCTTCCCGTCCGGCCCTACTATCAAACTCACGAACAACCTCCGTTATCTGAGGTCTAGAAAGTACTGAGTCAACTTCCATCCGCTTTTGTTGAGCGGCAAGCTCCCGATACTTTGTTTCGTAAGTCTCTGTCCCCTTCTCAAGTTCGGCGTTTCTGCGCCGTAACTCCACTTCTTGATCATACCGCTGTTTTTCATCTTGCGGTAGTGTCTGATATTTTGCCTGCTTTACTGCCCACTCGTAAACCCATTCTTTCGGAATGTTCACACTTTTAAAGAACTCATCAAAATCACGGTTCTTGACGTGACGCCGCAATTCGTTAAGCCCCTCTTGGACAGTTCCATACTCACTCTGTAACGCTTCCTTTTCCTCCCTAGTCTTCTGAAGCTTCGGCTTTATTACATCGAGTCCATACGCTTTCTCGTACAACTCCCTCGCCTTTTGCTCCATCTCCTTATTCGTGATTACTCCACGCATCCACTCGTCAATCTCAAATTCCTTGTCGTGTACCTTGAACTTGAAATTCGGCTGATATTGCTCCGCTTCCGGCGTCTTTCCATCAGTCGAAGCTTTTACCGCTGCGTCAACAATGTTCGCTGCACTTGGCTCCGCTACTTGAGTTTGTGCTGCGTTTCCTACCTCTAGCCCAGAAGCTTCGGGCGTAGATGTGTCCTCTGTCGTATTGATTTCTTCCATTTTTTATCCCTTTTAGGTTTGCTTGCCTTCGCGGAATCTATTGGAACGATGGATACCCTCCACCGTTCCCTCCTGCACCACCAGAAAGTCTACTCAAAATATCTAAATCGGATTGCCCAGTCTGAGCCTGCATTCCACCAGGCAGCGGCTCTGTCGGCATCTTCTGAGCTATGTCAGCTACCGACTGCTCATTAAGCTTACTGAGCGCAGTTATCTCACTCCCCTGACTCGCTAACTGCTTAATCAACCAATCCACTGAGTCATACGGAAGCCGCGCTCTTCTCGTTCTACTGGGCTTCTCCGGATCTGATATGTAAAAATCAACCGCAATCAACGGCCCACTAGCCGGTATAAACTGACTCTGCTGCCTCTTGATTTCTTGCAGTACCAAAGCCTCCATTTGCTCGTGCTCCGCTATCCGCTGCTCATACATTTGCTGTATCTCAGGAGACAAAAACCTAAAGTCACTCTGCTTACTGCGGTTCACTAACCTCTTTATTCCGTACTTATGGTCTTCATACTTATGAATAGGTAGGTACTCCCCCCTATCTAACGCAAGTATCACGTTCGTCTGCATGTCATAGTCAGTAGTCAAATCAGAGAATGACTCCTCACGATTCGTGTACGGCCCCACCCTCAAAATCTTACCGATGTCCTCACGCGATAACTGATTCCCCACATACTGCAATGTGTGATTCATCGTGAGAAATTTACCCATCTTCGTTTCGTAATCGTCTGACTGCTCCTCAATCTTTATCTGATACCCAATGTCAGTAGCGTTCCTGTACTCCTCGATATTTACGATTTCATTCCTTCCCACTATCGGAATAATCATATCGTCCGTGTAGTAACCCTTCCCTAACCGAATCACCGTCTCGCAAATCTTCTTTTCAAAATTCACTATCTTTTCCGCATAAAGCGAAAACTTCTTCTTGTGCCTTACCGCCTTGAATAACTCCGAGAACGGATCCCCTGTAGCCATCTTCTTCTCAGTCAAATCCTCCTCAATATTGGCTACCTGATACATCTCCGCTATCTGCGATTGCATATACTCTAAATACTGCTCACCACTTCTGCCCGCTAAAATCGTCGGAGCGACTCCTCCATTCGTCGATAAAACACGAACTCCTGGCATCTTCCCAGCTTGCGTTACCGTCGTTCCTTGGTTAACTATGAGTTTGTCATCCCCCAAAGTTATTTGCGCTGTGGCAATTGCACTAGCCGCCCGGTTACACTCCGCCTGATAGGGCCGCAATTGCTTGATGATGGAACGACGCCTGGGAGATGTTTCCACATCGTCCATACCAGTTACCAGTATCGGCATTACCCCAAACGGTAACTCTGCCTCCTCTAACACCCCAAGTTCTGTCGTTATCCAGAAATATCCCTTCGGATATTCCAAACACGGGGGCTCGTAAAACTCCCTCACCATTACCTGTTCTTTTGAATTGGAATAATTACCAGTACTACCTTCGAAAACCGTGTAAACATCCTGCCCAGAAGCCTTTACGAATGACAGCTTCTCAGGGTCATCCTTATACATCTCCTCCAAAGTCTTCACATCCACCATCTTACGGTAGATAAGCATCCCGTCTTCCATCGACTTTGAATTGGAATCACGAAGTAAATTAGGAGCAAATATCCGCTCTAACTCAATCTTTCCTTCGAAAATAGGCCGCGACTTGTCCGCCGCTGGATACCCATTCTCATCCATTACCGGCATCATAGTCACTTCGTCCGTTAACTGCTCATAGCCCTTAAAAAGCCCCCCGTAAGGATTGAAAAATATCTTTACCGCTACTTCCCCAGTCTTTACAAAACTCTCTATCCGCTGCCTTAACCCGTCCCTGTACCCGTTCCTAGCCTTCCAATCTTCCCACACACTGGAATGAAGCTCCGCTACCTTCTGATCCTGTATCTCCTTCTCATTCTTTGGGATAATCGTCACCCCAGGAGCAATTGAGAAAATTCCGTTTACATAAATATTACAAATTCTGTGTATGTGATTCTTCGTGAGCCTTAACTTCTGCTCATCACTTAAATGATTTAAATCACGAGTCCTAGACCAAAACTGACTCGACTTCTTAGAGTAATGCTCTCCAATTGCTAAAAGCACGTTGGACCGCATTTCAGCAAAAATAGAAGAATCTATCTCGTTCGAATCACTATATATCTTGTTTAGGTCCGCTATCGTTCGGCTTTTCATCCTCTAAATCCCCCTGCATTAGAAGTTCCTCGTACTTCTCAGGATCCGTTAGCACGTAGTTTGCTAACTGCTCCTCGCGTAGCTCCACAGTGTCCTCAAGCAATATCCGCTCTGCGGCTATCGCCCCCACTGCCTCTACCTCTGCATTATCGGGGATTTTCTTTTCTCCGAACTCTACCTTGGTATGCATGATATCGGTTTGCTTCCCAATATCACGAAATTGAACCTTGATATTCCCAAACTCTAAAACCTCAACCTCACACTTACGCCCTACTTGTATCAACTTACAAATATCACTCGCACTTAATTCTGACACGCGTTCCTTATTTAACCAATCCTTTAACTCCATGTCACCTTTTTATACTAAGCGTCTATGTACTCCTGCCAAAATGCTATCTCCCCCACTAATTCATTATCACTCACTTCGTTCAAATCTCCCACCGCATACTTCCTCCGCTCATCCTCTAACGTCCTGGCCGTTAATACAGGCTTACCCACCATGTCCACACCACTTACTAACGCCGATAAATCCCAGGGCACTGAACTTATGCTATAGCGGGCCGCGTCACAATAATCGTCTTTGGCCGTTGTCTTCGTCGTTCTCGTCGATACACTCTCAAACTCCACCACTAGCGGATATAACTCCGGCACATCGTCAATCACTAACATTCCATGCTTGAATAACGTGTTGAGTAATCCGTCCCCGTACTCACTCCGCTTGTCGGCAGGCGTAAACGCTTCGTTGTTCCTATTGGCAATCGTCTGAAAATCCTTACACGAATAGTCGTAATACTGCCCGGCAAACCTGCAATCCCCCCTCAACTCCAAATACTTTAGAAACACATCCCCAGCAGTCGTTAATACACCGTCCCCCCTCCACCCACGAAAAATCCTCCCATACCGGAAATCTGGCCTCACCGCTAACATCGCTATCGCACTCGGATGACCCTTCCCTACCCCACTCCCTATGTCCACTCCACTATACTTTATCCAATCACCAGGCACAGAACTCGCAGCCTTCACGTTCCTCCGCCTATCAAAACTCGGGTACCGCAAATCATCCGCCTTCACAAACTTCCCGTATACCCGCTTAAATACCTCCTTCTCCGTCGGACACGCAGCTATTTCCTCAGCTATCCGCTTAGTCGTCCAACTAGAAGCACTTCCATCCTCATAGTACTGGCAGTCAAACATACTCACTTGCCACGTCCTAGCCGTTACTATCGGCTTCCTCGCCTGCGGCTCCTCTATCATCGCCCTCCAGTACTCCTGCCCTAACGTCGCCGTAAAAGCAGAACAAAAATACCCGTTCGTCGCAGCTAACCTAAACCTCAACTCAGGAAATAAATCCTCCGGTAACTCCTCGTCCGTAAATACCCCATGCGCTGATACCGTCTGCAAATGCTGAACACTCTGCGAATATGTCTTGAAATATACACTTACACCAGAACGGAAATGTATCGCACTTACCGTCTTGTCCTTACCCGTCTCTAACTCCCACCCGAATTCCTCAGACGTCTTGTAATCGTTAGCAGGCAATATCTCAGGTATCCACTTCTTATAGACTTCCACCGCAGCCACTTCCTGCGTCGGATATAAATACAGAAATATCCTAGGAGATGTCCCCCATAACTCACTCCATAAATCCTTCGCCGTCGCCCAGTGCACACACTTACGAATCATCGTTGTGCTTTTTCCTAATTGGTTTCCAGCGCATACCAAATTGTACTTGCTACGCGACTCGAAAAACTCCCTGCTCCACTTGTAAAACTTATACCCATGCAAATGCGGTAAACCCTCCTTTAACCGCACCTCCGCCCTTAACCGCTCTAACTCCACTACCTGATCTATAGAAGCTAAATCAGTAGCGGCTAAACGCTTATCTTCCGCCATCTATTCACTTGTCCCTTAAAGTTTTTCTTACTTCACTTCGCCGGTAGGAATCCCTTCCATTGTACCATCTAACGATATATCCACAACCTGCGCCGCTTCCTCAATCACTACCTCTGTAGTCGGAGGCGTCGGAAATACCGCGTCTAAAAACCTCTTGTCCGCGTTAGCATCCGCCCTATCCGCCCTCATCGCCACTACCGGCTCTAACACCGTTACAGGATGCACTAACCCTAACTGCTCATTAACCGTCGGCAATGCTAACTTCTTCCTAAGCTTTGCTATCTCATCCTCTATGTCACTACGTGACTTAGGTAACCCACGCTCCGGTGCCTTCCCATGCAATTGCACCGATAACGTCTGTTGCTTCACCACTTGCGGTATAGAACCCTTCACCCGCAACTCCACCTTCTCATATGCCATCAATATCACATTCGCTATCCTCGGATCATACGTCGGTGGACATATACACCCACCATAACAGTTACACTCCTCCGCCCTACACACACACTTGTAATGACACCGACACTTCTGCTGATATAACGGCATGTCCAATATCTCACTTAACCGATTAACCCCCTTCCTTAGAAGAGCCGCCATCCGTAACTCGAAATCCTGCAATGGATAAATTATCCACGCCCACCGCAACGGACTCTTCAACACCCTCTGAAAAAATGTCGTACTCTGCACTATCCCACGACATATATTGTTCACATACATTACCCTGCCGTCCGTAGCAGCGTTTGTGACCTCTAACCAAAACCGCTCCCTCAACTGGTCATCTATGTCCTTCGTCGTTACCGAATCCGCACGCAATACCCCACCCGCTGCGTCTAACTCCATGCTCCGCTTTATCGGCTTATTGATACTCGGATTCCCATATACCACCTTCTCTAACTCGTCCTCCGGTAACTCACTCAAATGGTCCGGTACCTCAGTCGTTGCTATCTTCATCGCAAGCGTTAGATTGTCCCAAAAAACATACTTCTCGCGCATCTCCGCGTCCCGCGACTCTACCACCGCTATCTTCTCAGGAGGAGGCGGACGGCCTGTGTTAACACCCCCCATTAAAATGTACCCCCGGATAACCGCTTCACCATAGCGTCGTATAATTTCTTCGTCGCTTCCACATCGGCTACCGCGTCATGCGCATCCTCGTGCTCTACGTGAAATGCCCTGCATAAAGCCGAAAGCGACAACGATTGCTTTCTGTCCAGTAAACCCATGTCCTTCATCACCGCCCCAATACACATCGTGTCTACGAAATGGTAGTCCACAGCCTGCAAAAAATCGTGATAGTCACAACGATTGAAAAACACTTCCAAGTGAGACAAATCAAACTTCACATTGTGCCCAGCCGGTGTCAGCTTCTCATAAGGCAATAACCTTGCTTTGCACTGTTTTAGAAACGACAAAAAGTTGGTAGCTAACTCCCTTGAAGAGAGAGGAGGAGTCTTGTACTTCGTATTGCGAACTAACGCCGCTGCTACCGATTCGACTTGCGGGGACTCCCAGTAACATGAACCGCAAAACGATAAATCATCGAACACTGCGGCGATTTGTACCAGCGGGTATTTAAAAGGGTCTAAGCCAAGGGTTTCAGTATCCAGGAATAGTTTTCTCAATTTGGTTCTTTCTTTTTTTTATTTTTTTTTTTAGAACAATGAGTCGAATATAGTAATAATACTAGTCTTCCACGACCACACCCCCCCTAGTCAAGAAAAGCTATAGCAGCAGCGGATTCTCAACAGTGTAGACAGCGAGAATACGCAGCGCAAACTGACTAGTATTCAGACAGTATACGAGCTATGTATTTAATATCATTGCGCAATGTGTTATAACGCAGGAGGCTTACCAGACTTGGGGCGCCGACGCCTCTGGCATTGTGTGGAATTCGAGTTCCAAATAATGATTTGCGAATTATAGTCATGTGGTTTTGGGTTGTCAACCCGCCTTGCGTCAATATTCAAGAGGTCTAAATGATACGATTGCACATACCTATAGTCTGAAGCCGCGCCGAATGGGCTTCTACGGTGTTTTATTATACGACACTGCGTTTACACGTTGTAAACGGATAATGTGACGCAGTGACTAAGAAAGTCACATTGACCAAAAGTTATGCGAAATGCGAATTTCTCCATTCTATCGACGATATAAAAGCTCTTTTCTCTAAATCTATCGACGAGACGACTAAAAGTTAGACACTTTTATTCTTCACCAGTGCGAAGATTCTTTGGCATCCGTTCTGCAATATCAAGTTATATCGTCGATACATGACGAAATAAACAAGGAGTCACGCATGCTACAGCATTATACAATAGGGAAAACCGGGATTGACGACGACAAAGTTATAAAAAACCTATTCGAAGTATTAGCCGAAGAATGCTTCGAACTACTTTCAGACGAAGCTGCTAACGGAGAAGCGTACCCTTACGAATTTAAATTAGCATACGATGCAATAGAATATAAAAGCCGAGACGGATTCATTCCTAACTCTTATAACCACGGTGGATTCGAGTTAACGGTATTCAGTACCGTTCCGTATATTGTCGGGAGCGGGAGTTATCCATCGGCCGTTACAGCCCAAAATAAGATCAATGAGATGTACGAATACAACCGTGAGTTAGCGCTGAAAGATTTAGGATACGAAGGTAAGGCAGAGCTAACAGACGAAGAACGCGACAAGTTATGTGAGAAAACAGACGAATACGGCAGCGACGATACTATCATGTATCAAGTTAGCGTGATGTACCACGGTAAAGAGAATGGAATACACTCTGCGACAGTACAACTAGTTATCAATTGGGAATGCCCATATCATCGTTCGTCCAGCGCTTTCGCACGTGGAGTAGGACATAAGTACATCACAGAAGAATTCGTTGAGACAAGCATAACTTGGAAGGCTAATCGTCAATTTAGAATGAAGGTACTAAAGGCAGTTAAGGCAGGAATTAAAAAACTATTCTAAGAAGAGGATCACAATGAAGAAGCAAGACGTGAAGTCGATACACGACGAAATAAACAAGGAGTCACTTATGAGCAAGAAAATAAAGCTTACCAAAGAGGCGATAGAATACCTAGGTCAATGGGCTGGAGACGGAGATGGGCATGGGAGCTATAGCTGCATGTATGAGAATGGATATTACGAGCTATGCGCCGACTATATCGCTGGTAGTGGAGCTATTAAAGAAAATAATAATGAAGAAGAAAAGAACATTAAAGCAGTAGCCGCATCCATGTCCTTTACGGCTATTAAACGCAGAACTAATGCATTCTTTAAAACGGTTAAACCGCGTGTTCTTATCTGTAACTCTTGTAACCACCACGCATTCTTTGATTCATCATTTGAATCGACTGAAGAGCTAATGACATGGAGCTGCGGCTCATGCTTAGGATGCGATTGGACATTAGACGAATCCCCTAAAGAGATGAAGAAAAGGATTACTGATTACCTTGAAAATGAATGTGCATTCAGAGACTACCGCTTTTCGTCCATTAAGCAATACGGAAAATTAAATGTGGCAAGATCAATCAATTTAAAACAACCAACCAACCGCGAGTTACAGGACGCTGTAAGCGTCTTCGCAAGAGATGGGTATTCAACGATAATTATTTACATTTAATTAAGGAGCTTAACATGAAAATACGACGATACTTCGGACATGATTGTGATTCAATCAACGGTTTTAACAATGGGTATTATATCGACGACGAACCAATACAATGCGCTGACTACGCAGAGGCAGAGCGCCTATGCATTGAGGCGGCTAAGGAATACATCGGCGAGGGTCCGTATGAGAACGATAACAATACAGAAATGCCGATTATACAGGTGACAACAGGATACTACGACGACCAAGGAAATGAAGTAACCGCAGAGAGATTTTCTGAACTAAACGAAAATGAAGAATGCGGATCTTATAGGTACCAGTACATTAGCGCTGAAAAAACAGAGGAGTAAAGCTATGAGAATTATATTCGAATACAAGGAATACAGAATCGTAGAACACGCCGACGAATGCTCCGATATTAAGTCCCTTAAAGGGGATTCATATAATCCATCGGTAATAACCGATATCCCCACTGATCAACTACAGAAAGAAGAGCGAGACTTCGAACGTCTGGTAAACACTAATGGAGTATTCGGCTATATCCTAGAACGATGGAATCCATCCGTCGGTAAAGGATGGGAACACGTTGACTCCTGCTGGGGGTTCGTTGGGGCATACGATTCGAAAGTTGAAGACTTTACCCACTATATCGTCGAAGAATTGAAGCAACAAATTAAAGTGAGCTATGCTCCCAATACCACACATAGACCTACCACACCTTGACGAATACCTGAACACGCTCAACGCTCCCACGGCTACAGTGTACCGTCGAGCATTGGAACGTGTTCGGGTATTCCTATCGCATCAAGGAGTACCGATTGAATCCCTCCGCCTATCTCACTTACAGCTATATCGGATGCATCTCAAGGCTTCATTTTCCTCGCTTACCTGCAATAAGGAACTCTCAGCGGTAAAGGCATACTTAAAGTTCCTATGTATTCACTGTGTGATCGAGCGGAATGCGGGTGAAGGATTGACGCTGTTCTCATCAGAAGACTACACGCCGACCAACGCCTTGGAGCCTGAAGAAGTACAGCGAGTTCTTGAATCTGTAGACGTAAGTACACCGATGGGACTCCTGCATTCCGCAGTGCTACACACTATGCTCTATACCGGGATAAGGTGTGCCGAACTCACTGGCATTAGAGCGTGCGATTTAAATGCTGAAAACGGCATACCGACTATAACTGTACTCGGGAAGGGGCAGAAGCGGCGAACACTCCCACTAGCTCCTCCAGCATTCTCGGCTATTAAACTGTATTTAGATTCTCTCTACGCGCAGAAGTATACGCGTGAAGCAAACGCTCCGCTATTCCAGTCTTCGACTCATGAAACTGGGAAGCCGCTTCACTCGAACACTGTACAATTCATTGTCAGGAAGTATGTCAAATTGGCAGGGATTACTAAGAGAATATCACCACACTCTCTAAGAGCAACGTGCGTAAGCAATGCCCTAGAGAATGGGGCATCAGTTGTGCAAGTGCAATACATGGGGGGATGGAATTCTATGGATATGGTTTTGCGATACGACAGGCATCGACAGATGTTAAAAAATTCGGCTGTATTCGCAGTCGATTATTCTAAAACAAGGAGTCAAAAATGAAACAAGACAAACTATTCGAATTAGTGATGAAAGCTGTATGCGAGGACGAAGCAGTAGAAGTATGGGACATGAAACGCAAAGAACTATTTCCAATTGTCGACGTGTGGAGGTCATACAATGGAATACATTTAGTAATCAATCCAGTGATCGCAAAGGATACGCGCAGAAGTATACACGTGAAGAACAAAAAGAAAGTGAAGAAGTCTTCACAATTGAAACACAATTCTAAAACAAAAACCAAGTAACATTGGAAGTAACAAGGAGTAAAACATGAAAACACTAATCACAATTCTAGTAGTCGCGTTCTCAACTGCATCATTCGCAAGCGAGTGGGACGTTGCTAACGATATAATCAAAGATTGGAGCCGCCCTCACTATACCGGGCAATACATGGATAGGGGATTCATCCCTCAGGACAACAATCCATACCGACAACAGTACCAACAGCCTCAGCAGCAGAATTGCTACGTCACACGAGATGCGTGGGGTCGGCAGATTCTAAAATGTAACTAAATAACAAAGGGGCCACTCGTCTCTCAAAAAGTGGCCCCAACTATCGAATAAAGAAGAAGTACAAGGAGGCTATATGAGGTACGTGAGTCTTGCAATAGTTTTTTGTTTACTCGGATGTAAAGCATCAGTGGAGTCGGATTCAGATATCCCGTCAAGTACGAGTCCGTCTATCGCTGCAATTGTCCACTGCTCTAAACTCATACGAGTAACTGGAGAATACCTCGACGAAGTTACAGAAGGAGATTCTAAATCTAAAACCAAAAAAGCAATCTCCTCCGACGAGCATTTACTCGATATCTCGTACACTCTTAGAGAGGATTCCAACGGTAACAAAGAAATAGAATGCACGATAGAAGATGAATCTAAAACCTATCAATCGTCGAATTACGTGCCCTTTCACGCGATAGGTAAACGCAATGAGTGCTCCATCATGTACGACTTAGATAAATCTTCCGGCGGTTCCTTCTCGATAGAATACGATAGTAACGGAGGATGGATTGACTACTTCGATTACGACAACAAACTCCAGTACAACTTTAAAATCAGATCTTCCGAATGCAGTGAGCTTGCTTTATAGTTCTTAGTGACTCCTTGTATACCACTAAGAAAAAAACCCCCGGATGGATTACTCCATTCGGGGGTTTAGTTGGGTCACACACACTGTTAAATGCCACATAGCAACATAATTACAAAAGAGCAATACCTCATGGGTCGCGCAGAAGAATACCCGCTAACCCCAGCTCAACACTTCAATATTGACACGCTGCTATTGAGAATAAACGCGGTGCTCAGCGATTTTCAGATTCAAACCTACCCCACATCAGGGTATCGGCCAGGCCGGTTCAACCTGGGCTATTCTCCGCGTTCTGCGCATTTGACTTGTGAAGCCATAGACCTGCATGACCCATCAGGCTCAATCAGGGCACTTTTAACCATCCCGGTATTAATTAAATACGAACTTTGGATGGAGCATCCGTCTGCTACTCCGACTTGGTGTCATTTGCAGACTCGGCCCACCAAAAACAGGATATTTTTCCCTTAATTACCGCATAGCAGTATTGAATCCAAATTTTCCCCAGTTTACCGGAGGGAGATGGCAAAAACTCCTTCCCCAT
>JACCDR010713955.1_pt1 | contig 15696 bp, 21 predicted proteins | sample 7446431 | NCBI WGS metagenome assembly JACCDR01 (sample SAMN15323443, study PRJNA562643) | freshwater metagenome | isolation source: river surface water | place: USA:Blue River Watershed | collected 2017-08-17 | reverse complement strand
TTCGAGATCACGGTTTTTTCGATGCGTCACGGATATCTCCCCTGAGCCTGCGCTCGCGCTCGTTGATCGCCATCGCGTTGTCGCGCGCCATGCGGTTTCCGTCGCTGAATCCCTTGGGCTCGAGCCCCGGCACCGGGAAGAACTCACCGTTGAACTCGACCCAGTTTTGATGGCGATACTCGCGCTCCCAACGCGCCATCCACGCGCGATGCTTGGAGCCATCGAGCACGGCGGCGCGCAGCTTCTGCCATTCGCTCATTCCGCTCATGGCTCGAGCTCCCAGTCATCCGAGCCGTCGGCGGTGTTCAGGCTGGGCTGCTCCCATCCCACGCCGCTCTCGGGCGCGGGCATGGGCTCCAGCCCGTTCGAGCGGATCTTCTCCGGCGTGTTCGATGGCGTTATTGTCCGGTGGAAGTCATCCGAACAGACGTGCACCTCGCCATCGCACTGCACAGCCGGGTGGAGATGCGGTTGTGGGCTGTCGCATTTAGGGCATCTCATCGTACGAACTCCGGCGCAAGGGGGCGCGCCGCGCCTGCGTGTCTGCCATCTCCTCGAGCGTGCCGCGCACCACGGCGCAGACACCCGCCACCATGCGCTGCAGCGCGTCCGGGTGCTTCGCCTTCGCCCACCCGATCACGCCTTCGGACGCTGCGCCGTATTTGGCTAGCTCCGCCATCGGCTCTCCCACGAAGTAGAAGATCGCGAACGCGCATTCCAGCTCCACGTCCTGCAGCGCTCGCTCCATGTTTTCAATCATCGCTTGGTCCCCTTCCCGATGTCGCTCAGTCCTTCCTTGTCGGCCCACCACTCGTGCACAACAACGTCTCCCTGGTGCCCGTTCCCGTACACCTCACTGTCGTCGTGCAACACGCTCTTGGGTATCCAGCGCACTGATCGGTCATCGAGCACCACTCGCACGGCTTCCTTTGTCTCGTGGTTACACAGCCCGTTGCCCAGGCTGACCTTGCCACTCATCGCACGAACTCCGGCGCAGTGGGCATTGGCCCGTCCACGTCATCGATCGAGAGCAGGCCAGCGACGGCCAGCGCGACCAGGAAGCATAGAATCGCCACCCACAGGCGGTCTTCCTCGGTGTCTACACGTGGGCGTCGCAGGCCCCAGCCGATCGAGTTGCGTTCCTCGAACGCATCGCGCTCCGCGTCACTCTGACGCTGTGTTTTATTCCTCGGCATCGTCGTCCACCTTTCCGAGAACCTTGTCGATCGGGTGCACGCCGCCGCGCCCGATTGCCTTGCGAGCACCGCGGAGCGTGCTCTCGCAGCGCGTGCCCCAGCCGTTCTGCTTGAAGGGGCGCCCGCCGCGAGCGCGCATGCGCTGGTCCACGTCGCTGTCGCCCTCGAGCTGCTTGCCGAGCTTTTCAGCCCAGCCGGGCCCGAGCGCGCTCACGGCTCCACCTCGGCCGGCGTCGCACGCACCTCGTTGAGTTTTGCTTCGGCGATTTCGAGCCTCTCGCTGTAGATGGTGAGCAATCCACGGATGCGCTCGAGCTGCTCGGTAGGGGTGCCGTGAGGGCCCAGCGCGCTGCCGATGCAGATGTCGACTATCTTGTCGGAGATCGCTTCCAGCTGCATTTCTGTTTTACGCTCGCCCTCTGCGAATAGTTCCGCTTCGCGGTCCGACTCGGCGAGCTGGTGCTCCCGCACCTCGAGCAACTGCGCAAGCGCCTGCAGCACCACCGAGCTCGTACTGAGCGCCTGCTGGTCGAGCTTGAGCCTGGTTATCGTGGTCACTGACCCAACTCCTTCTCCGCAGCCGCGAGCGCTTGCAGCAACTGCAGCGCGATCCGGTTGCTCTTCTCGCCCATGTCCTGCAGCTCGTTCGCTGCGCGCCCGACAACGGCGAACAGATGCGCGACGCTCGGGGGCATCGGGACGATCTCGATCGCGAGTTCTTCCATCGCGATCTCGCCCGCGACGCCGAGCACGTTTTCGACCACGCGCCCCGCGTCGAGCATCAGGTCGTGCCACTCTTGTTCATGTCGTTCCACGGTTCTGCCTTTCGGTTGAAGGCCTGGCCCGAGCGGCGAGGGAGACGGGGACTACACCAACGCCGCTCGGGTAGGCACAATCTGTTGACGCGAGTCCCGCGCGTCTGTCGCCAACCTATACGGTGTAGCCTTCGCGGTCAAGATCTTTCTCGGTGGCGCGCTTCGCTGCGCGCGTCAGCGCCCATTTGCCCACGACACGCGGCCCCGTCAGCCAGCCCTTCTCTCGCAGCGCGCGCATGTGGTGGTTCGCGCCGCCCTTCGTGATGCCCATCAGGCGGGCCACCTCCGAGATCGAGGGCTGACGACCGGTGGCCAGGATGTCGCACACGATCGCAAAGCAACGCTGTTCCGCGTCGCTCAGGGGTTCACTCATGCCCGCAGGTATACGGTGTCGGTGCTATACGGTCAACCCGGCGCTCGATGTGGCGCGTCGCGTCGGTGCGTTTCGTCGCGGGGCAACCTTGACTCGCGACCGGGCATGTGGAACTCAGTGGAAGCATGATTCCACGCTTTCGGATACTTCAGCGTGACGGGTTCCGCTGCGTCTACTGCGGCGCGTCGCCTGATGTGGCGGAACTCCACGTTGACCACCGGCAGCCCCGCTCGCGCGGCGGCACCGACCACCCTTCCAATCTCGTGACGGCGTGCGCCGCCTGCAACCTCAGCAAGGGCGCTCTACAGCCCCGCTGGGAGGCTTGCTACCCGCTGTTCGAGTGCCTCGGTGGAAACCCCGACGACTTCGCTGAGCGCGTCCCTGGCGGCTGGCGTTTCTGCATCACGCCCGAATGGGGCAACCCCTCCGAACGTGCCAACCCTGGTCCGGCTACGCGAGAGGCATGCCTGTGTCGCTGACCTTCACGAAGCTGTTCAGCTCGATCACCGAGTCGACGATCTGGATGGAGCCGCACGCTACCCGCCTGGTCTGGATCACCATGCTGGCGATGACCGACCACAACGGGTTCGTGTTCGGCAGCGTGCCGGGTCTGGCCCACCGAGCTCGAGTGACGGTAGACGAGTGCCGTGAGGCGCTGCGCACGTTGCTCGAACCTGACCCGGACTCTCGCACTCCTGACCATGAGGGGCGCCGGATCGCTGTCATAGACGGCGGATGGCAGCTTCTCAACCACGCGAAGTATAGGAAGATTCTGTCCGCTGAATCGATCAGGGAATCCAAGCGCGAGCACATGCGCCGAGTCAGGGCCAAAGCTTCCACAGTGGAAGTTAGTGGAAAAAGTGGAAATCCTCCCTCTGTATCTGTATCTGACTCTCCATCTGAGTCTGGATCTGATCCGGATCCGGATCGCGCGCCTGCGAGGCGCAACACCGTGCCCGACGAGTGGAGCCCCAACGAGGGGCACGAGGCGCGCTGCCAAGAGCTCGGGGTGGACTTCGAGTCGACGGTTCGCAGCTTTCGCGAGCATGAGTTCAATCGTTCCTATGGCGACTGGGACCGACGCTTCTCGAAGTGGATCACCGATCAGCGCGTGCGCGCCGAGTCCGCAAAGCCCGTCGGTAAATTCAAATTCCTAAAGGACTGGAAACCGAAAGACCCGGAGCACCGCGAGTACGGCCACAAGCACGGACTGACCGACGACGAGATGCGAGATCTCGCCGAGCACTGCCGCAACAAGTTGTTCCCCTCGGCATTCGACTCCGAACACGAGCAGTTCAAACGAGAGATACTCTGGTTCAGAGACCAGAAGAAACGAAAGGCAAACCCCCATGGATTCAACGAAAACCCAGGCGCTCGACGCCGCCCTGGCGACGCTGCCGCCCAGCCCATATTTGGGCGCCCCACCAACGACCGTCGACGCAGCTCTGGGTGACCTGAACGCCTACGCCAGGGAGCGCGGGCGCCTGCTGAAGCTCGAGCGGGACGGGGAATGGTTTTGCTTGGGGTGCGGCGTGGCCTGCCCCTTCCACGCCTCGTTGCACTGCCCTGTCTGCCTCCAGGATTGGCGCAACCGCCGAGTGGCTGGGTTGCTCCAGGATGCCCGCAGAAGCGACGAGGATAGGCGATGGGAGGGCATGGCGCGCAACATCGCGAGCGACAGCCGAATGACCCAGGAGCTCGCGACCTCGCTGGTCGCCAAAGCTCGCGAGCTGCCGAGCCGGACCGGCGACCGCATCAACGCACTGAATCTCGCCTTCGACCACCGGTTCAACCTCGCCGCGCCAGGCGCAAGCTGGGGCACCTACGCAGGGCAGCCTGAGACCGATCCGGCGGAGGAGTGGGACCGTGGCTGACGCGCAGCTCGGGCTGTTCGGCGCCGAGCCCGCTCGAGGTAACAGCGCCGTAACAGCGCCGGAGCCCGAGCCGTGCCTGCTCGGCCACAGCGCGGCTTACATCTGCCCCGCGTGCGCCGAATCGGGCGATACCGACGGATGCGGGTTCCTGCATCGCCAGGTGTGCAAGGGGCGGATCCCGCTGCGCGCGTGCCGTGGCTGCGGGAAGCTCGCTACGCACGGCGGGTGGAACCATGCGGATTACTTCCACTGCTTGGCATGTGTGCCCCTCGGATCGAAAAAAGATCAGCGGCGCGCTTGACTCTCCTATACGGTATAGCTAGTATGAACGTTGTCGACGGCGACACGAACCCCCCAGGAGCATCACAGTGAACACCGACAAGACCCTGACCGTTTCCGTGACCAACCCCGACGGCGCAACCTTCAGTTCCGTCTGCCAGATGCGCGCTGGCTACCAGGCTCTGACGTTTGCCGGGGCTGCCCATGCCTCGTCCGACGAAAAGAGCTGGGGCATGCGCTGCGGTTATGAGGCTCTGAGAGAGACGGCCGAGCAGCTGCGGCGTGAGGAGCGCCGGGAGAGAGAGAACGAAGCGCGATACACTCGCTGAGACGGTCGGCCCGCTTCGGCGGGCCTCGCTCTGGGCGGCGCGGTGGCTACCAAACCCGCGGTCCGCGACGCCCGGATCAAGGCTCACTGAACAACGACGAAAGGCTAAAACGATGTGTCGGCAATGCGTGATTGATCTGGAGCGGTGGCAGGCAACGGGCGAGCTCCCGCCGGCATGGACGCCGGAGCCCGATGGCGTCGACGAGTTCGATCGCCAGGTCGCCGAGGTGAACGCCGAGCTCGAGGCGATCGAGAGCGGCAGCGTCGAGCCGCCCCGCTTCGGGTGGATCAATCAGATCGGGGTGCGCCGATGAAAACGGTGTGGAAGTTTTCGATCCCGGTCGCCGACGAGTGCACGATCGCGATGCCAAAAGGCGCTACCGTGCTTCACGTCGCAGCGCAAGCTGGCACACCCTGCCTCTGGGCTCTGGTGGACAGCACCGCAGAACTCGAACCACGCGGGTTTTCGATTCGCGGGACGGGACATGACTGCGCTGGCGTCGGTCGCCATGTTGGCTCGTTCTTGCTTCACGGCGGCGCGCTGGTATTTCACCTTTTCGAGGCGCCATGAGCGCCAAGTCGATCCGCCTGTTCGAGCAGGACCAGGCCGCGCGGGTCAAAACCGTGCGGCGCCCGCTCGGGCTGCGCGCGCAAGCCGCAAAGCTGCGCGCCGCAGCCGTCGACATGCTGGCCACCGCCGCCGAGCTCGAGCAGGCTGCTGACGAGGCGGGGGAATCCCCGCTGGGGCGCTGACGTGGACGGGGCCTGCTTCTGCAACACGCCGCTGACCTTCCGGTTCAGCGGCGCCGCATCGTGCTGCTGCTGGTGCCCGCGCTGCAAAACCAAGAGCGAGGCAAACACCGAAGACGCGGGGCACGTCGTTTTCGTATACGGCTACGGCCAGGATCGCGCTTCGGCCGAACGCGACTGGCACGACGCCATGAACCGATTTTGAAACCTGTTGGCGGGGCCATGGCCAGGGGCGTGTCAGCGTCGCGGCCTAGGGCTCTGACAAGCTCGGTCTCATCCCCGTCGGGTGAGACCAGACCCGCCGGCTCTATCCAAGAAAGCAATCCCGATGACCACCGTGATTCCCAAAACCATCGCCCTCGTGGACTGGCTCCACATGCTGACCGTGCAGATCAAGGTCGCCGCTAACGACAAGGACATGAGCGACCACAACCGAGCCGGGCGCCGGGCGCTGGCGCAGCTCCACGCCGTGCGCTCGAGCGTCGGTCAGGAGGGGCACGTCATCGTGTGCCTGGACTCGCCGCCATATTGGCGCAAAAAGATCTATCCCGAGTACAAGGGAACCCGCGCCGAGCGCGAACCCGAGTTCGCATCCATCCTGGAGTGGACGCTGCAATCGATCGTCGAGGATGGTTTCGCTCTGGCGCGCGCGCCGAACGAAGAAGCGGACGACGTCGCCGCGACGCTCGCTCGTGTCTACTCGCAAGAGTACGGGTGCACAGATGTGCGCCTAGTCGGGGCCGACAAGGACGGCCTGCAATGCGTCTCGGAGCGGGTGCGCCTGTTCGTGCCGAAGGAGCGTGGCGAGTTCGACATCCGGGGCCCCGAGTGGCTCGCGAAGGAATACGGGGTGAAGCCCTCGGACTTCGCGCTGCTGCTCGCGATCATGGGCGACAAATCGGACAATATCGGCGGCATCGAAGGCCTGGGGAAAGCGAACGGTGCGAAACTAATCAACGCCTACAAGGACCCGGAAGGCATGGCCAAGGGTCTTACCGCCGCCGTCGAAGCCGCGGGCCAGCCCGGAGCCAAGCCGTTGCCCGCCGTCTGGAAAAACTACGCTGCCGGGATGGGAAAGCTCCCGTTGTGGTGGAAGCTCACGACGCTCAACACGGAAGCGGCGATCGAGCTGCACCCGCTGAAGTACCTGGAGCGCATCGAGGGACTGCCTGCTTTCGAGGATGACGAGTTCAACCCACCCACGCTCGATGAGCTGGAGGAGGAGCGCCGCGTAATGGCCGCCACGCTGCCCGTGGGTCAAATGGTTGTAACGAAGGAGACGGGGGTTAGCGTCATCGAGGAGGATTTCCTTACCGGTCTACGCACGGAACCGATGCGCGATCCCGAGGAGCGACGCGCCGCGATGGCCGCCGAGGCGGATCGGGTGATGCCGCTTCCCAACCACCAGCCACCGGAGGCGAAGGCCGCAACCGAAGCGCTCGGCAAGCAGCTCGCCGCCGAAGGCGCAGCCAGGAATCCCTACACGCCGGAGCTCAGTAACGCGCGATCCATGGTGATCGGGAAAGACCCAAAAGCCGACGCGGCGCTGCGCGCCATCGGCGCAAAAAATGTGTGGACCGAAGACAGCTCTGCCTCGACCTCAGCGTCGACAGCCCCGAACGGCTCGGCCCCGCCGCCCCAAGCCCCAGCGCCATCAGCCACCGCGGCTGCCCTTTCAAGCGCTGGTGCTGCCCAAGCCCCGTCAGCTGCAACGCCGCCGGCAGCTGCCAAGGAAAGCCCTGGCGCGGCACAGGTCGTGTCGCCAAGCCGAGGCCCGCAAAAGCCGCGGCAGCCAAAGGCAAGCGACGGCATCGATCAAAACGCTCTGGCCGTTCGCGTTGACACGAGCTGGGAGCTGTCGGCGCAGCCGAGCACCGCGAAGGAGATGATGCAGATCGCAGAGACGGTCTTCCAGAGCCCGATGTTCCGATCCTTCGGGACGCCCTACGGCACGTTCGCGATCATTGCCCTGGGTCGCGAGATGGGCTTTGGCTGGATGCAAAGCCTGATGGCGTACTACGACGTGAACGGGAGGCCGTTCATGGGCGCGCACGCGATGCGGGGGAAGATCCTGGCGCACCCCGACTGCGATTTCTTCGTCAACACCGAGTGCACCGCCGAGGCCAGCACGTGGGTCACCCGGCGCAAGAGCTGGCCCAAGGACGTGCCCACCGCCAGCTACCGATTCACCTACGCCGAGGCGGTGGAGATCGGGCTGACGACGGGCAAGAACGCCCACAACTGGACGAAGAACAAGCGCTCGATGATCGACAAGTACTCGTCGAGCCACCTCGGGCGGCAGGTGTGGGCGGACGTGATCGGCGGGATGCACTCGCCCGAAGAGGAGCACTAAAATGGGCGTCGACACCAAGCCACCGCGGCGGTACGAGCTCGACGTGAAGGAACTCAAACTCGCGCTACACAAGGGCGTGATGGCCGCGTGCATGGCGCGCAAGCAACGGATAAACCCTCGGGGCTACGTGCACGCCGAGGTAACTTACGACCCTGAAACCGATCGCGTCATCGGCGCCGTGGTCTGGTACACGCGCAGGCCGGTTGACGACGAGGAAACCAAAAACATGGTGAAAGTATGAGCGTCTGCGATCACAAGTTCGTCGACTCGAAGCGATGCCTCAAATGCTGGTGGACGCCGCCGCGCATCGGCGCCGCGCGTGGGCAGCGGATCGTCATTGTGAAGGGGCCGCGGTGCGGTGGGAGCTGGCTTGCCAGAGCGCTGCGCAAGCACGGGTTCCCCACCTACTGCGGCGATCCAATCGACAAGGTGAAGGAGCCCGAGGCCGGCGTGACCTACCTCGATCCGGGCATGGGCATGGAGTCGGCGAGCTCGCGCTACATCGTCGACAACTGGCTGCCGATGCCGGGGCCCTGGGTTCTGGAGGGCCACATCATGGCGCGCGTGCTGCGCAAGTGGCTCGACGACGATATTCACAGAGCCGCTGCTGATTTCCCATGCGATCTGGTCGTGGTGTTCCACAAGCAGCACCCCGACGCGGAGATCAGCGCGCGCCAGGTCGCCATGCACAAGGGAGTGATCGAGACTACCTGGCGCGGGATCGCGGACTACTTCGAGGGCATGACGTTCGAGATCGATTGGAGCAGCCAACAGTTCGAAGGGCGCGGCCCCGAGGACCTGGCGCGGCTCATCCTCGCATCCCGAACGTAGCTCCCTGCTGCGCCATGGCCTGCGCCGGGAGCTGCCCGCGCTTGTCGAGCTGGGTGGATGGGGAACCGCCGCCCCGCTCGCGCTCGCGCTTGGCCAGGTTGAAATCGACCACGACTTGGCCAAGCTCGCGCGAGAACACCGGCGAAGCCAGGCCGTCGACCTCGGGGAAGAGTAGGTTGATCTTCGCGAGCGTCACGTCATCGAGCTGCGTGCCCGAGCGGCGCGCCTCCTGGATGCCCTCGATCACACGCTGCTGCAGGAGTTCGTAAACGCGCGGTCGGCGCTCGCGAAGCGCCTCGGCCTCCTGCACCCGCATCGAGCCGATGCTACTCGCAACACGCATCGGGTAGCGGATGGCGTTCACGTAGGTGGCCCAGTCCTCGATCGAGTCTCGGCTCGGCGGGTAGCCCTCGGGGTTCGCCATCGACACGGCGACGTTGGGAGGCATGCGCTGGAGCAGGAACTGGCGATCGCCCTCGGCGCGCGCCGCCAGCGTCATGAATACTTCGGGCGCCTCGCTCTGCAACGTGCCGTAGTCCTTGGTGACGTCCGCGAAGAATTTCTCGCCGTCGAGCAGGCTGTCCTGGAGCCTGCGGTAGGCAGCGTGCGGCGTCGAGTCCTCGCCCATGAACAGGGCCATGCTCTGAGTGATCCCGCGCCGAGCCGCGACGTCTCGCAGCTGCTTCGCTTCTTCGCTCAGCTTTGGCAGCTTCGGGAGCCGCTCTCGGATGCCACCAGAGCGCACCCGGCTCGACCGGATCCAGTCGTCCACGCCGCGCTTGACGGCTGCGTCGGTGGCGCCCGACAAGCGCTGGAAGGCCTCGATCAGGTCGCCCATCACGAAGCCGCGCACGGCGCCCGGGAGCGCCGCGCCGATGGCAGCACCCGGCAGCCCGCCCATGAGAGCGCCGGCGAATGCACCGCCCATCGGTCCGCCGCCGATGATCTGCCCAAGCGCGTGCATGCGCTCCTCGGCGTCAGCGAGCTCGTCGGCGAGCCCGAGCGTGCGCCGCACCTTCGAGACCTGGGTGGAAATGGCGTCGGCCTGCTTCGCGTCGCCGAACTTGCGCGCCACGCCCGCCAGCTCGTCCATGGCGTCGAGCGCCGCCACCACGTGCCGCCGGTTGCCGCCGTCCGCGTCCTTCAGCAGAGACGCGATCTTGCCCTCCCACCCCTCCGTCTTCCACAGGCCGTCGTAGCCCTTGTGCGTGCGCTTCAGCACCGCGGACTCGAACGTCTTCATGTGCGGGATCAACCGGTCCGAGATCACCGCGTTGTAGGCGCGCTGCGCTTCGCCGGCGCGGCCCCAGGTGGTCGAGTCCTCCAGTGCCGCGCGGATGCGGCTTGCGAATTGCTCCACCCGAGGTATCAGCTTCTCATAATGCAACGCGCTCTCGCTGTTCGCCATCCCGCTCTCGAGCGAGAGCTTGTGCTCTTGTGCGGCTCGCTTGAAGCTGTCGAGCGCCTCAAACAGAGCCTTCCCATCCGTCGCCTTTGCGATCTCCTTCGCGTGATCCATCAGAGCGATGCCGAGATCGCGCTGGCCAGGGATTGCATACTGGAGGCCCTTCTTTCCCGCTGCAGCCCCGTACGCTTTGGCCTCGGCCCGGAGCTCGCCAGCGAACTTTGCCGCATCCTCGGCAACCCCTTTTGCTACGGCTCGCTGTGCCGGCAGGTTGTCGGAAACGCGCGCCGCTACGGCGGCCTGCTTCTCGACGCTCGAAACCTGCCGCACGTTTTCCACGAGCTCGGACAGGTCTTTCTGCATCTCCTTCGCGGCGACCTGGCGAATGGCTTTCCGGTTGATGTAGAGCCGACGCTGCCGCCCGAATGAGTCGGCTTCCTTCACCGGCTCGGGGCCGAGCGCTCGCTCGACCACGTCGGCCGCATCACTCTTGCTCGCGTTCCGGAGCGCTCGCTCCACGCCGCCCTCGACTGCTTCGCGCTCACCGCGGCGTACGGCGGCTGCCTGGAGCTTGCGCCCAAAGCCGAGCCCGCGTCGCCCGAGCAGCAGCCCGAGCGCGCCGGCCCCAGCAGCAGCGGCGCCTGATTCTTCCTCGCCGGCCGCCGCCGCGCCACCGCCGCCCAAGATGGCGCCGATCATGGCCGCATCTTTCCACGCTTCGCGCGGAGCGTCAGCGATCTGCTCGAGCCGGACCACCGTGGCCTCCATCTTGTCCTGCGGGCGATGATACTTGTGGCCCTCGGGGTACATGTGCAGATCGGTCTTCTCTCGCCCGAGCACGCGGAACGTGGAGCCAGGCGGGATGATCACCTCAGCCTCCCGTAACCGCGCCTCTTCAGAGAGCGACTGGATCGCGGGATGCATGCGGGGAGAAGCCTTGTTGACCTTCTCGAAGACGAGAAACACCGGCGCAGTTCCCTGTTTGTTGAACGCTCCAGACGCGAAGTCGCCCACCGCGTCCACGTTGTAGCTTGTAGAAATGGGTGTCTTGTTGACGAACGTATTTTTCGTTAGCACATCCTCGATACCGGGCATCTCGTACATCTCATCCCCGGCAGCAAAGCCGCGCAGAAGCGGGCCATGCTGTGTTGGGTTGTCGATGCTCAGTTTTTGCATGGCACCCGTCATGTCTTTGACGAGCTGACGATCGTCTGCGTTCGCGAAGCCTGGCTCGTAATCCGACAACAGCTGCTCGATGTCGGACTCTGCATATCCGCTCTCGCGCATCTTGATCGCCTCTTGCTCTTTGGTGGCGAAGGCTCTCTCGTTGGCTCTGGTGATCTGCTTTTCGTCGTACCCGAGCTTTCGCAGCTTGGCTGCGTTCTCCTCCGGAGTGCGTTGGATGCCCTCGAATGCAGATTTCGTGTGACGGCTGGAGTTGGACCAATTGGTGATTGCGTGCCGCTCGGCGTCGGTCAGGCTTTGCACCGCCTCATCGGTGTGCTTGCTGACCAGGTCGATCGTCTCCTCGAGCGGACGCTTGAGACCCAGGCCACGCCTGCCGAGCAGCAGCGCAAGGCCGCCGGCAGCGGCGCCGGCAGAGCCCTCCGTCTCGCCCTCGGCGCCGAGCACCGCAGCGCCACCGAGCGCCGCAGCGCCAGCGACCTGACCCGCCGAAACGCCCCGCTCCGCCTCCTGCCGCGCCACGAACTCGTCGACGCTCTCTGCCGGCGCCGTTTGCTCCCAGCGCATGCCGGGGGCCGTCGTCTCAGCGGAAGCCGGGATCGTTTCACCCGGAGCACCGATCGTTTCATCAAAGCCTTTCGCCGTCTCGCGCACCTCGGCGGCAGCCGCGATGTCATCGAGCTCTTTGGACGCGCCCTCGGCGCCCTCCTCGAGCAGCTCGCGCTCAGCCTGTTTGCCGCCCCGCATCATGAAGGCCCCGAGCCCGAAATTGAGACCGCCCCAAATCAATGCATCCTCGGCGAACTTCCCCGGGTCGTCGACGAAATCGCGACCCTCGGCGTAGGCGCTCTGCCCCGCGCCCACGAGCCCGGTCCCAACGCTCTCGGCAGCGAGCGCCGCCGCGCCGCCTGCGCGCCCCGCAGCGAGCCCCGCGCGCACCAAGCCAGCTCCGGACGCCAGCGCCTCGCGCGCCGCCAGGCGCCCCGCTCCCGTGGCAAGGCCGCCCAAGCCTCCGGTGGCCACCGCAACCCCGACGTCGGGCAGGATATTGGCCGCCAGGCTGGTTATAGGGGAGAGTTCCTCGCTCACCTCGGCGCGAGCTCGTATGTCCTCGGGTTCGCCAAAACCCTCAACGCCGCCGAAAGTAAGTCCCCGCAGGACGCGTTCCCCCTGCGCCTGGGCTTGCTGCTCGAACGAGCCGTACTCCTCCACGCGCGCCGAACGCTCGAGCTCGTCTGGGGTTGCCTCGCGGTAGCCGAGCGCGAAATGCCCGGCGGGGTCGCCGTCGACCACGATGATGTCGCCGCGGACAGGGTTGATGAGCAGCATCAGCCGCCCACCGATCGCCGAACGTCACCCACCGTGATCGTGTTGCCGTTGCGGAGCCCGGGGTTCTGCGACCAGACCTTGTGCATGCTGAGCCCGCCAATGCTCTCGCGCGAGTCCTTCATCCCGAGCACGAAGTCATCGGGCTTATTCCAGAACGCCGGCATAAAAGCGGCCATCGCGTAGTCGCCCGCGTCGTTGTTGGGGCCGAGCCCGAGTCGGTTGAAGTACATCATGACATAGGGTAGCTGCTCCTCGGCGCTCATCTTCCGCATTTCTTCCCAGCTGAGATCGGGAGTGCCGGCTTCCTTCGCGAGTCCATCCCAGGTCTCGCGCGAGAACTGGATCAGCCCAGCATGCTTGCCGGTGAGCGAGTTCGTCACGCCCGGCTTGCCACCGCTCTCGTGCTGGATCACGCGCAGCACCGCATCGGGGTTGAGCCCAGCGCCCTCGGCGAAGCCCTGCACCGAGTTGCGGAACTCCTCCGGCGTGGGAGGCGGCATGTTCCCTGGGCCGCGCGCTTCCGTCTCCTGCGGCAGCGGCGTCCGAGCAGCGCCGGCGCCGGCGCGCTTCTCCTCGAGCGTGGCGGGTCGCTGCGCCGTCGGCGTGGGTGACACGTTCGCCCCACCACCGCGGCGCTCGAACTCGGCGACCACGTTCTCACCGAACTGAGCAGCATCGAGCCCACGCTGCTCGTCCGCTGCCTGGTGCATACGCTCGAGCCCCTGCATCAGGCCTTCCTCGGTGTCGAGCGCTCCCATCTTCACGGCCCGCTCGATGTCGCTGTTGCTGATGGGCCCCGTCGGCTGCACCGCCCGGAGCTGAGCGAACGCCATCGCTTCCGAGGCACCGCGCACCTGGCGCCCCTCCGCCGTGATGCCGCCCATGGTCGAGTAGACGAGATCGGGAATGAGCTGCTCCAGGTTGCCCGTTCCCTGGATGCCCTTCGCGAGCACCTCATCGCGGTTGCGGTAGCGGCCGGGCTGGCCATCGCGCCCCGGCTCCCAAATGAGCCCGAGCGTCTGGTCCATGCGGCGGGTGATGCCCTCGTTGCCCGCGCGCTCGCGCCGGAGCTTGCCGTACTCCATCATCTGCTCGGGCGTCGGCGGCTTGGGTGGCAGAGGCGCCTTCTCGGTCACCTTGCCGAGCGACAGCTGCTCGAACTTTTGCATCTCCTCGAGCTGCTTCTGGCGGAGCTGCTGGATGACGGCCGGCGACTGCGCCTCGAACACGTCGCTTTTGGTTTTCTGCGCCAGGATCTCGGTGTGGTCGGCGGCGAGCTTGTAGAGCGCCGCTTTGCCCGCAGCGATGGCCTGTTGCGTACTGCCGAGCTGGCTCGCGAGCAGCCCAAGCTTGCTGTCCTTGCGGCGAACCTGGTCGTTCACGTTGCGGTCAACCTGCTTGTCGAGCATGCGAAAGCCCGCATCGTTACCCGTGGCGCCCATCAGCATAGCGCCGACGATGGCGAACCCAGCGGCGACGTCGCCCATCGCGCCGCGTACGGTGGTGTCGAGCCCCGCGTTGGTGACGGCCTCGGTCTCCTTCATCAAGCGCTCCTGCCGCGCCTGGTTGTCAGCGAGTTCCTGCTCGCGCTTCACGCGCTCGGCTTCATTGGCGGCCATCTGCTTCAGGACAAGCTCGCCGTAGAGCACGCCCTCTTGCCGGCGCGCCTCCTGGGTGGCCTGGAGCGTCTGGGCGTTCATGGCGCCCATCTCCTGCGCCTGCCGCGCTGCGACGTCCGGGGGCAAAGCGCCCTCTCGCTGCACCGGGATCATGCCGCCCATCTGCTGCTGCAGCTGTTCGATCGGCACGCCGCCAGCGCCCTGCTGGATGTTCCCGGTCGGGTCGATGGTGACGGGGCCGCGCTCGCTCTGGATGGTGACCGGGGGCGGGGCGGACGGAGCGCCGCCGGCGGGCTGCTGCCCCGGCGCCGGCATCGCGAACGGATCGCCGCCCTGCGGGGCGTAGGCCGCGCCGTCTTCCGTGCCGCCCCCCAGGCTGAAGTCGAACAGCGGCTTGTTCCCTGCCGCGAACGACTGCTCGGGCTCGAGCGGCGAGAGGTTGCCCGTCATGTCCATTTGGACGGGACCCTGCGGGCTGTCGATCTGGATGGGCTCCGGCATCTGCGGCGGCGGGGGTGGCTGATACGTCGGCTCCTGCATCTGCATCCCGACCGACGGCTGCGGCGTGACGCCCGGCGGTGGCGGTGGCAGCCCAACCGCGAGATCGGGATCGTTCACGTATTGCGTGGACCCGTCGCTGTAGATGAGGTCCCCGATCCCCATCAGGTCGGAATCGGGAATCTCGGGATCGGGGTTGAAGTAGAGAAGGTCGCGTGGCATTCGGATTCCTTACGCGGCGCGGGTGACCCACTTGCCGGTGAACGGATCGTAGACCTGGTTGAAGCCGCTACCGAGAGGGTTCACTCCGACGTTGCCGGCCGTGCTCTGCCCCGCGAGGTTCGTCTGGTAGCCGCCGGTGGGGCCCGTCGTGGCCTGCGCGTTGTTCGCCGCGGGCGTGTTGTTGGCGCTCTGGAACAGCAGCCCGGCGCCCTGGAAGATCGAACCCAACGTGTTGAGCGTGTTCTGCCGGTTCGTCTGCTGCTGGTTGAAGTTCTGATTCTGCTGTTGCATCGCCTGCTGCTGGGCAGCGAGCGACTGGCTGGCGTCGAACTGCTGCGAGTTCTGCTGGAGTAGCTGCTGCTGGTACTGCGCCTGCTGCTGCTGCGAGAGCTGCGAAAGACCGAATTGCGCCCACTGCAGATCGAGCGCCTGCTGCGCCTGCTGGACGTTGATGCCGAGCGCGCCCGCCTGCTGCTGCAGGTTCTGCGAGGCCACCTCGCGGTCGCTGCCGAGCTGCGAGAAAAACCGCACCTGCTGGTCGTTGAGCCCAAGCGTCTGCAGGCTGGCGTCGAGGTTCGAGCGCAGGACCTGGATGTCCTGGTTTCGGATGTCGGAGCTCACCTGCCCCGCGAGCGAGAG
>JACCDR012412793.1_pt1 | contig 15701 bp, 23 predicted proteins | sample 7446431 | NCBI WGS metagenome assembly JACCDR01 (sample SAMN15323443, study PRJNA562643) | freshwater metagenome | isolation source: river surface water | place: USA:Blue River Watershed | collected 2017-08-17 | reverse complement strand
GGCCCTGGCCGCCCGGGCGCGCGAGGAACAGGCGGCCCTGCGCTTGGCGGAAATGGTCGACGGACGGAGGGCGGCATGATCCAGCAGCCCATTCCCCATCCCCGAAAGCGCCGCGGCAAGTCCGCCCTGATCGACCCGGAACAGGTCCGCGCTGTGGCTGCCACGGGGAAGACCATCAACCAGATAGCGACCGAGTTTCAGGTTTCGGCAAACGCGATCAAGGGCATCTGCGCCGACTACGGGATCCCGCTCATTGCAAAGGCCGGTCGGCACCCGAAAAAGCCGCGCACAGCGAAGGAAGCGGCAAAGCCCATTCCCGAGCCGCCAAAAGGCCGCGAGGCCGAACTTGTCGCCACAGGCGGGCGCTACGCCGATCTGCGCGCCTGGGCGCTGCGGTGGGGCGTCACCGAGACCAAGGCGCGGCAGGAGTGGCACAAGCTGCGCCTGCCGGTGGGAAAGGGGGCGAGTCTTGGGTAAGCGATCAACGGGCTTCGCGCGCGCGCCACGCGACTGGTATCCGACACCCAAGGCAGCGGTCTTGCCGCTTCTGCCACACCTGCGGCCCGGACGGCGATTTGCCGAGCCGTGCGCTGGGGACGGCGCGCTGGTCTGGCACCTGATCGAGGCGGGGCACGAATGCGCCTTCGCCAGCGATATTCACCCTCTGGCCGATGGCATAGCGACGATGGATGCCTTGGGGCCCCTCGATCTGTTGCGGGGTGTTGACCTCATCATCACAAACCCGCCGTGGGATAGGCCGATCCTTCACGCCATGATCCCGCACTTCATCCAGGTCGCGCCCACCTGGTTCTTGCTGGACGCGGACTGGATCCACACCCGGCAGGCGGCCCCGTTCATGCCGATGCTGCGCAAGATCGTCTCGGTCGGGCGCGTCAAGTGGCAGCCCGACTCCAAGTTCACCGGCAAGGACAACTGCGCCTGGCATCTGTTCGGGCCGCCGTCCGGGTTCCCGGCAGAGTTCTTCGGGAGGGCAGCATGAACCACGACCCGCACTTGGCCAACGACCTGGTGATCCAAAGCCTGATCCTGAAGATTGAGCGCCTGACAGCCCGCGTCGAGGCGCTGGAATCGGGCGCAAAGGAACGCAGAAAGCGCGCGACCACCGAGCCGCCCAGCCCTCTCGATGCGATCAAGGCTGCGCCCATCTTGGACCGGGCGGCGCGCATGCACGGCTGCACGGTCGCCGAGATATGCGGCACACGCGGCAGCAAGCGCACAATCCTGGCGCGGTCGGAGGCTGCCCATGAATGCCTCAAGGCGGGCCTCTCAAGCACCGCAACAGGCCGCGTTCTTGGCGGCCGGGACCACACTACCGTGCTGCACTTGGCGGCGCGGCATAAGGAAAGGCTGGGACTGAACGATGGCTGATTTTCCGGCGCTTCCTCTCTGGACGGACGCCTACCTGGCGGACACCGCGCACCTCACGAACGAGGAACACGGCGCATACCTGCGACTGCTCATGTTCGCATGGCGATCACCGACCTGCAGCTTGCCCGACAATGACAAGCGCCTGGCCATCATGGTCGGGGTTTCGCCGAAGAAATGGCAGACCCTTCGCGCGGTCATCGAAACCTTCTGGACCATCGAGAATGGCACTTGGACGCAGAAAAGGCTGACGCGCGAGCGCGAATTCGTCACGAGACAATCGGAAAAAGCACGCGGTGCGGCGGAAGCCAGATGGAACCGTAAGTCCTTGGAAACACAAGATACAGGCCATGCGGATGCATCGACCGAGCATATGCCTGAGCCATGCTTGGGCGATGCCGCCACACCCACACCCACATATGGTGGTGGTGGTAGTACGCGCGAGGCGGTTTCGACCGACCGCGAGGCGATCCTCACGGCCATCGGCGTTGACCCGGTTTCCGGCATCACGGGACCGTCCGGCCGGATGATCGGAACGCAGGCCGACATGGCCGAGGTCGCCAGATGGTTGGACCTTCCCGGCCTGACGATGACGCTGATCCTCGCCGAGATCAGGACCGTCATGGCCAACAAGCGCGACGGGCCGCCTTCGTCCTTCCGGTTCTTCACCAAGGCCATGCAGCGCCTCAGTGGCGAAATGACCAGACCAGCCCTTGACCCAATAACCACGACGAACGGAGCCCGACATGACCGCCACAGGTTTGACCAGACGATCAACGCCCTCGCCGATGGTCTCAGTGCGGGAACAGTCCACCTCGGAACTGACGACCGCGATCCGTTCCCCCGCCGATGAGGGCGCGATCCTGAAGCGCACGAACGTGGTGCTGGCCCTGTACTTCGACCCGGACAACGATCCGGCTGTGCGGGCCGCGGTGCGGCAGGAGTTCGTGATGGCCCTCAAGGCGTACCCGAACTGGGCCGTGCAGCGGGCCTTTGACGCCTGGGTCAAGACCAACCAGCGCCGGCCTACCCCGGGCGAGATTCGCATCCTGACCGAGCGCGAGGTCAAGCCGCTGACCGACGAGCTGGCGCGGCGGGAGCGGCTCAAGGCGGACGAAACCGATTACCGGCCCGACCCGTCGCCCGAGGAACTGGAGCAGCGCAGGGCTTTCGCGGCAGAGACGTTGCAGCGGGCGGGCTACGGCTCAGCACGGCGGCCTGACGGGCCGGTGCGGCAGGGGATCGACCCGGGCGAGGTTGAGGCCATGCGCGCCCATCTGGCGGCGAAGGGGATGGCATGAGCGCTGCAAAGCACCAGTTCAAGGCCTCGGTGCGCGAGATGTCCATCGAGCGGGCTCTGCGATGGGCCTTCGCCGAGGAGTTCGCCCAGATCGAGTTTGACGAGATCGGGGAGACCGCCCACGGCAACCGGCGGGGCATCGACGGAATCGCCGTGATGATCGAGCGCGGCGCCATCGGGTGCGAGATCGACGGAGGTGGCCGCAGCGAGCCCGCATGGGATGCCCAAGTCATTGCCTCGGCGGTGGCCAACCTGCCCTTCGCTTTCGGTGGCAAGGGCATGGCGGTCGTTGTCGCATCGCACGCTCGGGCTGGATCCCGGCCGGACTGGATCAAGGATGACCGCGTCCGCTGCGTCCCGCGCGACTGGCGCATGACCAAGCACGGGCCCTTCGCCAAGACCGAGCTGGTCGGGGCCGAGATAACCACCTACCGGGGGCGCAAGACGATCCATGACATCTACGCCTGCCCCGTGCGGTTCACCCCGACCGCCCAGCAGATCGCCAGCGCCCGGCGGGCATATCGGGAATGGTTCCGCGCCCTGCTGGTCCTGGCCGTCCAACTGCGCAGCCTTGGCATCCTGTCGCGGGTCAGGATCACGCAAGAACTGCCCCCTCGCACCCCGTGGTTGCGCAAGGGCTTGACAGAAGGTCAACATCTTGACAGAAGTGGGGCTGCAACACGTACGCCCGGAGGAGAAATCCTGCCGGGCGCGTTCATTTCCAACCATCGGGGCGTGGCATGACCACCGGCAAAGCGGACACATTTCCCGCCTATAAAACCGTTTCGGTCGCCGACCTGATCCCCTACGCCCGGAACAGCCGCACGCATTCCGACGCCCAGGTGGCCAAGATCGCCGCCTCGATCCGCGAGTTCGGGTTCCTGAATCCGATCATCGTGGACGGCGCAAACGGGATCATCGCGGGCCACGGCCGGGTGCTGGCGGCGCAGAAGCTGGGCCTTGCGCAACTGCCGGTGATCGAGGCCGCCCACCTGACCGAGGCGCAAAAGCGCGCCTACGTCATCGCCGACAACCGCTTGGCGCTGGACGCCGGGTGGGACGTGGACATGCTGAAGGTCGAACTGGCTGACCTGGAGGGCATGGGCTTCGACCTGAGCCTGACCGGGTTTGAGATCGGCGAGATCGGAAAGCTGCTGGTCACCGGAAGCGGCAACACCGATCCCGACGACATTCCCGAGCCGCCGGTCGAGCCTGTTTCGGTGCTGGGCGACGTCTGGGTTCTCGGCAAGCACCGCTTGGCCTGCGGGTCATCGACCGACGCTGACACCGTTGCGGCCGTCCTCGCCGGCGTGAAGCCGCACCTGATGGTCACCGACCCGCCCTATGGGGTGAACTATGACCCCGCTTGGCGCGACGGGACGGTGGACGCTGAGACCGGCGTTCGTAAAGGCAAAGTCGGTCTTGGGCCAATCGCTGGCGGAGCCAAGGGCGTGGTCAGTAACGACGACAACGCGGACTGGCGTGAAGCTTGGGCCCTATTCCCTGGGGACGTGGCCTACGTCTGGCACGCTGGTTTGTTCGCCGGGGTCGTGGCTGACAGCCTTGCTGCTTGTGGCTTTGATCTTCGGTCGCAGATTGTCTGGGCCAAGAACCACTTGGCCATCGGGCGCGGCGACTACCACTGGCAGCACGAGCCCTGCTGGTACGCCGTGCGGAAAGGCAAGACCGGTCACTACGACGGCGGACGCAAGCAGACGACGCTGTGGGAGATCGACAAGCCCCGCAAGTCCGAGACGGGCCACTCGACCCAGAAGCCCGTCGAGTGCATGAAGCGGCCCATCGAGAACAACTCGAGCCCAGGTCAGGCGGTCTATGAGCCCTTCTCCGGCAGCGGTGCCACGATCATTGCCGGCGAAATGACCGGCCGCTGCGTCTACGCCATCGAGTTGAACCCGGCCTACGTCGACGTGGCCGTCAAGCGGTGGCAGGATTTCACGGGGCTGGAGGCAGTCCTTGACGGCGACGGGCGGACCTTCGCCCAGGTGCAGGCGGAGCGGGCCAGTGTCCGAGCAGCGTGAGCATAGCGGGGGGATCCCGGCGCACGAACCGACGAAGGAAGGCCGCGAGCTGGTCAAGCTTCACGCCACGGTGGGCACGCCGCAGGAGACCATCGCGGACCTCCTTGGGATCGACCCGAAGACCCTGCGGAAGTACTACCGCGAGGAACTGGATCACTCGCTGGCCCAGGCGAACGCTGTCATCGGCGGCTCGCTGTTCAACAAGGCCAAGGCTGGCGACACGACCGCGCAGATCTTCTGGATGAAGACCCGTGCCCGCTGGCGGGAAACCAGCGTAGTGGAGCATACCGGGCCCGAGGGCGGCCCCGTCCAGATCGACGCATCGAAGCTGTCCGACCAGGCCATGCGGGAACTCTTGGCAGCCTCGGAGGCGGCACGGGATGCCAACTCTGAACCTGACGAGGGCTGACCTCCTAGCCATCGAGCGGGAGTTGTGCGGCAGGTCACTGGCTGACTTCGCCAAGCGGGCCTGGCGCGTTCTGGAGCCAGCCACGCCGCTCAAGTGGGGCTGGGCCCTCGACGCGATCTGCGCCCACCTGCAGGCCGTGACGGACGGCAAGTTCAACCGGCTGCACATGAACGTGCCGCCGGGCACGATGAAGTCCCTGCTGACCAGCGTGATATGGCCAGCGTGGGAGTGGGGCCCGCGGGGCATGCCGCAGATGCGGTTCCTGGGCACGGCGCACAAGGAGGCGCTGGCCGTCCGGGATAGCATGAAATGCCGCCGCTTGATCCAGTCGGACTGGTACCAGACGCTCTGGCCGACCACGCTGACCAGCGACCAGAACGCGAAGACCAAGTTCGAGAACATGGCCACCGGATTCCGGGAGGCGATGGCCTTCACCAGCATGACCGGCTCGCGCGGCGACCGGGTGATCCTGGACGACCCGCTGTCGGCCGACGATGCCAACTCGGATGCGGAACTGCTTAAGGCGGAACTGTCCTTCACGGAGGCCCTGCCTAGCCGGGTGAACAACGAGGCCTCGGCCATCGTGGTCATCATGCAGCGCCTGCATGCGCGGGACACCTCGGGGATCATCCTCGACCGCAAGTTGCCTTACGTCCACCTGTGCCTGCCGATGCGGTTCGAGTCCGACCGGCGGTGCGTCACGCCGATCTTTACCGACCCGCGGACCTACGACGGGGAGTTGCTTTTCCCGGAGCGGTTCCCGGAGGAACAGGTAAACGACCTCGAGCGCACGATGCTGGCCTACGCCACGGCCGGGCAGCTTCAGCAGCGACCAGCGCCCCGCGGCGGCGGCCTGTTCAAGCGCGAGTGGTTTAAGGTCGAGAAGGCAGCGCCAGCCGGAACGCGGTGGGTCCGCGCCTGGGACTTGGCTGGGACCGACAAGGCGACCGCACCCTTCACTGCAGGGGTCAAGATGGGCCGGACGCCGGACGGTCGCTACTGCATCGCCGACGTGCGCCGGATTCAGGGAACGCCGCACGAAACGGAGCGCCTGATCGTGGCGACGGCTTCGCAGGACGGCATCGAGGTCAAGGGATCGCTGCCGCAAGACCCGGGCCAGGCAGGCAAGGCGCAGGTGCAGTACCTCGTCAAGCAGTTGGCGGGCTTCGCTTACACGTTCTCGCCGGAAAGCGGGGACAAAGAGACCCGGGCCGAGCCCCTGGCATCGCAGGCGCAGGCCGGGAACGTGTTTCTGATCGAGGGCGAGTGGAACACCGCCTTCCTCGATGAAGTGACGACCTTCCCCCGCGGGAAGTTCAAGGACCAGGTGGACGCCGCGAGTCGCGCGTTCTCGGAACTGGTGAACGGCTCAAGCTACACCCTCGTCAACCTCTGAAAGGGGCCGACATGACCAAGCCCCGCGTCAGGCTCAAGGCCGACGGGACCATCGTCGCGGCCGACGGCCTGCAGAACGTGGTCGCCGGACTCGGCACGGCCCGCGACAAGGCGGCCCTGTCCGTCTACGTCGACAGCCTGCTTGACGACCGGCAGCTGATCGCGGCCTTCCGCAACTCCTGGCTGGCGCGCAAGATCGTGGAGATCCCGGCCTTCGATGCCTGCCGCAAGTGGCGGGGCTGGCAGGCCGAGGCTGACCTGATCGACGCGCTGGAGGCCGAGGAGCAGCGCCTCGACATCAAGCGCAAGGTCATGGCGGCCAAGGTCGCGGCCCGGCTGTTCGGTGGCGCGGCGCTGCTGATCGGTACCGGCGACACGGACCCGTCGCAACCTCTGGATCCGAGCCGGATCACAAAGGGCGGTCTCAAGTACGTGACCCTGCTCATGCGGCGGCACCTGTCGCCCGGGCCGATTGATCGTGACGTGACCTCGCCCTATTTCGACCAGCCGAAGACCTGGCGCTTGGCCGAGTCCGCGGTCGAACTGCACCCGTCGCGGCTGGTGCGGTTCCTCGGGGCCGACGTGCCCGACCAGTCGATCACGTTCCACCACACCGGCTGGGCTGACCCGGTGCTGCAGGGCGTGCTGGAGACGGTGCGCAACCTGGACGCCACGGCGGGCAACATCGCTTCGCTGGTCTTTGAGGCCAAGGTCGACACCATCGGCGTGCCGAACTTCATGGCAAGCCTTGGTGCCCCGGGCTATGAGGCGCAGATCATCAAGCGGTTCCAGCTGGCCGAGATCGGCAAGGGCATCAACGGGACGCTGATTCACGACAAGGACGAGGAACTCGGCCAGAAGCAGGCCTCGTTCTCGGCCCTGCCTGACGTGCTGGACCGGTTCATGCAGCTGGTGAGCGGCGCGGCCGACATTCCGATGACCCGGCTTCTGGGCCAGGCCCCGGCGGGGATGAACTCGACCGGCGAAAGCGACATGCGGAACTACTACGACCGCGTGGCCGCGATGCAGTCGCTGGAGATCGAACCGGCAATGAACCTGCTGGACGAGTGCCTGATCCGCTCGGCGCTGGGCGACCGGCCCGACGAGGTCCATTTCACGTGGAACAGTCTCTGGCAGATCACCGACAAGGAGCGCGCCGACATCGGCAAGGTCCAGGCCGACACGGTCAAGGTGCTGCGCGACACGGGGCTCATCCCGGACGAGGCGCTGTCCGAGGCGGCGGTCAACATGCTGACAGAGTCCGGGGCGATCCCGGGGCTTGAGGGTGCGGTGCAGTCGTGGCTGGAGGAGAACCCTGATGGGCTGGGTATGGGCGGGTCTGACGACACTGGTGAGGGCGGTGAGGCACTGGCCCGCGTGGAAGCGCAGGCTGAAGGAGCTGCGGTAGGGGACGCCGCGCCGCGCACCCTCTACGTCAGCCGCAAGGTGACAAACGCCGCCGACCTGCTGGCTTGGGCCAAGGAGCAGGGCTTCACGCAAACGCTTGCGGCGGACGACCTGCACGTGACCATCGCCTACAGCCGGGCCGAACTGGACTGGATGAAGGTCGGCGAGGCTTGGGAGGATGAGATGGAGATCTTCGCCGGCGGCCCGCGCCTGATGGAGCGGTTCGGCGATGCGACGGTCCTGCTGTTCGACGCCTCGCGGCTGGCCTGGCGGCAGGAGGAAATCAAGCGGGCTGGCGCGTCGTGGGACTTCGCCGAGTACCAGCCGCACGTGACCATCGCCTACGGCGAGGCTCCCGATCTGGCGGACATCGAGCCGTACCGCGGCAAGATCATGCTGGGCCCGGAAATCTTCGCCGAGGTCGACGAGGACTGGAAAGCCAAGGTGGCGACATGACCGAACACCGCTTCACTGACACCGCCACCGTGAGCGGCGCACGCCGCACAGCTGACGGCTACCTCGTCGCCGAGGCCTTCGTCGCCCGCTCGGGGATCCAGCTTTACCGCGGCGTGGAGGTAGGCCTTGTGGACCGCGACGTGGTTCGCGTCTGGCGCCCCGAGGAGGAGGTCAAGGCGGTCGACAGCGTGCGGACCTACACTCACGCGCCGATCACGCTGGGCCATCCTGCGGTGATGGTGGACTCGCAAAACTGGAAAGACCTGGCGAAGGGCGAGGTCTCGACCGAGGCCGAGTGGCGCGACGGCAAGCTGCGCCTGCCCCTGATCGTCAAGGACGCCGCGGCCATTGCCGCCATCGAGACCGGCACCCGGGAACTGTCGGCGGGCTACACCTGCGCGCTGGACTTCACCGATGGCGTGACTCCCGAGGGCGAGGCCTACGACGCAATCCAGCGGGGAATCCGCATCAATCACCTGGCCATCGTCCCTCGCGGGCGGGCCGGTTCGGAATGCCGCATCGGTGATGCGGATGCATGGGGCGCGAGCCCCCTTTCAGACGCAGGAAAGGAGGTTCTCATGACCCTGCGGAAAATCATGGTGGATGGGCTGGAGGTCGAGACGACCGATGCCGGCGCTGCAGCCATCACCAAGCTTCAGACCACCATCGCCGACATGGCCGCCAAGGCCAAGGAGACCGAGGAGGAGATGGACAAGAAGGCGGCCGCCAAGGACGCTGACATCGCCAAGAAGGACGCGCAGATCGCCGACCTTCAGGGCAAGGTGCTGGACGCCGCCGCGCTGGACAAGCTCGTCGCTGACCGCGCCGCGCTGATCACCCGCGCCACGGCGCTTGCGCCCGACGCGGTCACGGACGGCAAGTCCGCCGCCGAGATCAAGCGCGCGGTGGTCGAGGCCAAGCTGGGCGATGCCGCCAAGGGCAAGTCCGAGGCCTACCTCGACGCGGCCTTCGACCTGCTGGGCGATGCCAAGGCGGACCCGGTCAAGGACGCCCTCAGCAAGACCACGCAGGCCGCCGTCGCTGACCGCGACAAGGTCCACACCGAGTTCGTCGACGGCTTTGCCGCCGCCCACCCGTCCATGAAAAAGGAGGCCTGATCCATGGCACCGATCTTTGACGCCCAGGGCACCTACCTGGACAACCCCGCCGTCGCCTATGCCGGTATGATCGCCGAGGGCCAACCGGCCCGTGACATCAAGTCGAGCGTGGTCGAGAACGCCGCCGTGGCCTTCGGCCTTGCGGTCGGCCTGGGCACCGCCGACAACTCCGTCCGCCTCGGCGGAACGGGCTTCATCGGCATCACCGTGGCCGACAAGACCCGGCTCAACGACAACTACCAGATCGGCGAGTTCGCGGCGGTTCTCCGCAAGGGCACCGTCTGGGTCAACGTCCCGGTCGCCGTCGCTGATGCTGACCCGGTCTACTTCGTCGCCGCCACTGGCGTGATCACGAACGTCGCCTCGGGCAACGTGCTGATCGCTGGCGCGCGGTTCGAGACTTCCACCTCCGGCGCTGGCCTGGCCCGCGTCTATCTCGGCTAAGGAGGCCTGAGACCATGAACGCACCGTTCAAAATGCTGGACGCGCCCATCGCTCTCGGGCACGTGATTGCACAGCAGTCGCACATCGAGAGCCAGGTGGTCCGCCGCCAGTACCCGCAGTTTCGCTACCGCGAGCGGGTTTTCGTCGACACCACGCCGAACCCGTACGCCGCCAGCGTGACCTTCTTCCAGCAGGATCAGGTCGGGCAGGCGAAGTTCATCAACGGCAAGGGCGACGACATTCCGCTGGTCGATATCCTGCGGAACAAGTTCGAGCAGGGCATCCTTGACGCTGGCGTGGGCTACTCGTTCTCGTTCACCGAGATCGGCCAAGCTCAGATGCTGGGGATGAACCTCTCGGCCGAGGGCGCGATGGCTGCCCGCGATGCCTTCGAGTACCTGGTGGACGCCGTGGCGCACACCGGCAACTCGGCGCTGGGAATCGAGGGCCTGTTCAACACGACCGGCATCACCTCGGTCGCGGCTGCGCAGACCATCGCGCTGGCAACCCCGGACCAGATCCTTGCGACGTTCAACACGAACATCACCGCGATCTGGTCGGCGTCCAAGGGCATCGACCTGCCCGACACGGTCATCATGCCCATCGCGCAGTATGGTGACATCGCCACCCGCCGCCTCGGCGCGGGCGACGGTTCGATGACGGTCCTGGACTACATCAAGGCCAAGAACGTCTACACGGCGCAGACCGGGCGCGAGCTGACCATCGAGGCCAGCCACTACATCACCAACAACCGGATGGTGATCTACCGGAACGTGCCCGAGGTGGTGAAGATGTACATGCCGATGCCGCTGCAGTTCATGCCGCCCCAGGCGCGCGGGCTGCAGGTCGACGTCTACGGCATGTTCCGCTTCGCGCCGATCAACATCCGCCGCCCGGGCGCGATGCGCTACGTGACCGGCCTCTGAGGGGAAAAGCATGGCAAAGTTCGTCAGCAACTACCCCGGGACGCTGGTCCTGCCCGACGCGGATCACACCGAGATCACCTGCGGCGCAGAGTTTTCCCTGACCAAGGAAGACCTCGCAAACGCGGGCATCAAGGAATGGATCGACGCGGGCTGGATCATCGAGGCCGGCAAGGTGAAGGTCGCTGCCCCGGCAGAGGACACAGCCTCGCTCAAGGCGGCGCTGGCCGCGGCTGAGGGCACGGTCACCGCCCTCACCGCCGAACTGGACGCCGAGCGCGAAAAGCGGGCCGGGGCCGAGGCAAGGGTCGCGGAACTGGACGCAGCACTGGCTGATGCCAATGCCGCGCTTGAGGCCGCCACCAAGCCGCAGACCTGATCAACCGGCGGGGCTGTAGCGGCCCCGCCACCTTCAGAGGATTTCCGCGATGTATGGCACCCTGGTTGACTTCCGGGCCTACGCGACGGCGCGCGGGGACAATGCCCCGACCGCGGCGACCGATCCGGTCGCAACCGCCGCCCTGGTCCGCGCCTCGGACTACATTCGCACCCGGTACGTGATCCGCCTTGGGATGGATTCGCCGGAAACCGACCCGAACGTGATCGAGGCGACCTACATCGCCGCCCGCCGCGAGGTTGCAGCCCCAGGCTTCTGGGCGACCACGTTTACACCTTCGCAAGTCAGCACGCTGGTGCAGGTCGACAGCATTCGCTGGCAGGCCGCCAACATGGGCGACGTGGGCCTCAAGGGCCGCGACCTTGTCGTGCCGATCGACCCGGCCATTGACGCGCTGCTTCTGCCCTTTGGCTACCTGCCAGGGGCCATCACGGTATGAGCGGGGCGCAGATCGCCGCACAGGTCGCAGCGGCCCTGGCGCAGGCCGGGCAGGCAACCGGCGCTGGCAAGCTGTCGGCCACGCTGCGCAAGATCGCCAGCGGTCCCGATGCAGGCTGGCGGCCCGGTACTGACCAGTACGCCTACGCCGAGACGACGGTGGTGCAGGTTCAGCGCCGAGTCCGCGACGGGCTGGCCATGACCGAGCGCACGGTTCGGATGCTGCTGATCGACCCGACCGGGCCGGTCCCGGCAAAGGGCGATTGGGTCGCGGTGGGCGTGCTGCCTGCGGCGGTGACCAAAGACACGACTTGGGCGCGGATTGCCGAGGTCGAAACGGTGGCGCCTGGCCGTGTGCCGGTGCTGTTCAAGGCGATGCTGGAGGAATGAACGAGCGCGTCGACCTGTCCCGGCTGATCGGCGATCTTGAGCCTAAGCTGCGGGCCGAGTTCGAGACGGCCATCCGGCGACATGGCGCGCGGATCAACGTGCAGGCGCTGGCTGAGGCGCTGGCCCGGGGCGACGTGGCCGAGGCCGAGCGGATCGCCAACATCGAGCCGCGTGACGTGTTCCCGCTGGGTGAAATCCTGCGGGGCATCTTCTTTGGCGGTGCGGCCCTTGTCGGGCGTAACCGGCGCGGCGTGGTTGGCGAGTTCCGCTTTGACGGGCGCGCGCCAGAGGCCGAGGCCTGGGCCTCGCAGAACAGCGCCCGGCTGGTGACGCGGATCACCGAGGAAAGCCGGGACGCGGTGCGGGAGGCCATCCGGGGCGGGTTCGAACAGAACCGTGCGCCTCGGGCCGTCGCGCTGGAAATTGCGGGCCGCAGGGTCGGCAACGGGCGGAGTGGTGGCATGGTGGGGCTGACCGGGCCCCAAGCCGCCAGCATCACTAACGCCCGCGCTGCGCTGGCCTCGGGCGATCCCGCGCGGATGCGGGAATATCTGAAGCTGGCCCTGCGGGACCGGCGCTTTGACGCGATCATCCGCAAGGCGATCAAGGAAGGCCGCCCGATCAAGGGCGCGGACCTGGACCGCCTGCTGGACGCGCACAAGGCCAAGGCGCTGGGCTACCGGGCAAAGGTCATTGCGCAGGCCGAGACGTTCAAGGCAGCCGCAGCGGGGCGGGACCAGGCTTACCGGCAAATGCTGTCCATGCCGGGAGTGACCGGGGTCACGGTTCGCTGGCAGCACAACCTGTCGGCCGAGCCGCGCGTCGAGCATGTGGCGATGAACGGGACGGTCGTCCAGATCGGGCAGCCGTTCATGTTCCCGGACGGAACGATGATGCGCTACCCGCACGACGAGAACGCCCCAGCGCGGCATGTGATCGGGTGCCGGTGCACGGCGATCTACAGGGTGCAGGTGGAGAAGTGACCCGGACCTTCGCCGCGCAAGTGGCCGACTTCAAAGGCCGCACGCTGAAGAAGATGCGCTATGTCGCGGTCAACGCGATTCAGGACGTGATGGAGGCCGCGCAGACCCCGCAGGTCGGCGTGGGCCGGTCGGGCGGCTCGTTCATTGAGGGCAGGATCCCGGTCGACACCGGGGCGCTGATCAACAGCCTGACATCGGGCAAGGGGGCAGGCGGCGGATCGCGCGGGGCGCTGTCCTACACCACGGCCATCGCGGGGATGGAGATCGGCGACCGGCTGACCTTCGCGTGGACCATGCCCTACGCGCTGCGGATCGAGGCGGGCTTCACCGGCACGGACAGCCTGGGCCGGTCCTACAACCAGCCGGGGCGGCACTTCGTGGCCCGGAATGCAGAACGCTTTAGCGAGTTCGTCGCGGCAAGGGTGCGAGAGGTGCAGTCGTGAAGGAGCGGGACATCAGCGAGGCCCTGTGCAAGCGGATCGTCGACGCCATGCCGACGTGCCGGTTCGTGCTGGAGAACCGCGACAGCCTGCCTGCCAAGCCCTACGTCGCGCTGGAGGTCGTCCGCGTCAGCAAGACCGACGACACGCTGCGAGGCGGCCACACGCGGGCGCTGGGCTTCGTGCAGGCCACTGTGGTCACCGACCGGGGCGCATTCGACAGCGAGGCCCTGTGCCTGGCTGACGAGGTGGAGCGGGCGCTGCCCTACGGCACCCGGATCACGATCACGGGCGCGACCATCACCATCCTAAAGCCGCCCTTCACCGGCCAAGGATTCCCGGACGGCCCCGATTGGCGGGTGCCGGTGCGGATCGACTACGAGGCACAGGAGCCAGCATGACAAAGGCACAGAAGAAGCCGGACACCGTGCGCGTCTGGCACCCCGTCTACAAGGCTGAGGCCCACCCAAAGCGGGAGGATCTTCAGGCATGGATCGACAAAGGCTGGCAGGAACAGCCCGAAACCAAGGAGACTGACAAATGACCAACTACATCGGCAGCGTGGTGTCGGTTTCGCCCGGCGTTCCGGCGACCTTCACCAAAGCGGGCTACGAGGCCCTGACCTGGACCGTCGTCAACGGCCTGCAGACCGCCCCCATTCCGGGCATGGAAACCGCCACCATCGACGTGCCGGACCTGACGACCGGGATCACCAAGCGCGAGAAGGGCGCGTCCATCGGCCGCGAGACCGAAATGGCCTTCCGCGATGTCAACGCCGATGCCGGTCAGGCCGCGGTCAAGAACTACGCCGCGCCCGACTACGGTCAGGAGGTCAGCGTGAAGATCGTGCTGCCCGACGGCACGAACAACCACGTCTACATGACGGGCATCATGTACTCCTACATGATGAACGAGGGCACGACCGAAAGCTATCGCGGCTTCACCGTGACCTTCGCCCAGAACTACGAAGAAGTCATCACCACCGCACCGTGAGGCGCTGACGCATGGACTTCTCCAAGTTCGACCAGCGGGGCCGCGACGAGGCAGGCATCCCGTTCCCGATCCTGCACCCCGAGACCGGCCAGCCCATCGTGGACCCGGACTCGGGCAAGACCTGCATGGTGCTGGTGCGCGGCCCGACCGCGCCCAGCGTCACCAAGGCCGAGGCGGCACGCTTCCGCGCGGGCGTCATGACGGCCGAGGACGCGGCCAAGAAGACCTTGGCCGAGGTCCACGACTACACCGTCGAGGTGGCGCTGCCCTTCATTGCCGGATTCGAGAACGTCAACCGCGGCGACGAACCGGCGACCGAGGCCGACGCGGCGTGGTTCCTTTCGCTGAACTTCCCGCGGATCGAGAAGGACGGCGACGGCTGGAAGATCGCCAACAAGACCTTCGCCCAGCAGATCGCTGACCGGGTCACCGAGGCGCGGGAACAGCTGGGAAACGCACTCGCGCCCTGACGCTCTGGGCGCAGCAACTCGGCTGGCTGCACGCCAAGCCCGGCAAGGACGAGAAGACCCGGCTTGAGCGTTATGCCGAGGTCAGGGTCACCCCGCCGATGCCCGACGTGGGGGCCGCGCAATACCTTGTCGAGGCCTTCAGCAAGTTAAGGTTCGCCCGGAGTGGGCTTGAGGGTCTGGCCCCGCAGACATGGGCTGAAGTCGACGCATTCGCCCGGAACACCGGACGGATTACCGCTGGCTGGGAGGCCGAGGTCCTGTTCGACATGAGCTGGGCCTACGTCACCGAGAACCAGAAGGCAGCCGATGCCCTCCGCATCGCGCCGATGGAGAGACCGAATGGCTGACTTCGCAACCCTGGTCCTTGGCGCTGAAACCGCCGGGCTCAAGAAGGCCGAGCCCGCCCTTGATGCGGTCATTGCCAAAGCCGGAAAGGCCGACGCGGCGGCCCGGAAACTCGGTCAAGGCGCGAAGCAGATGGGCGCTGACGATCAAGCCGGGGCCACGCAGGTCAAGACCGCTCTGGACGGGATCGAGGCCGAGGCGCAGGCGGCCGAGGCATCGCTGCGGCAGGCGGCGGCTGGGCTGGACGCCGTCCAGCGGTCAGCGTCGGGCGCGGGCACGGCCAGCAACGTCGCAGCCGGGCAGGTGGGCAACCTGACTGCGCAGGTGTTCGACATCGGCATGATGATGCAGGCCGGGCAGAACCCGTT
>JACCDR012480556.1_pt1 | contig 15702 bp, 15 predicted proteins | sample 7446431 | NCBI WGS metagenome assembly JACCDR01 (sample SAMN15323443, study PRJNA562643) | freshwater metagenome | isolation source: river surface water | place: USA:Blue River Watershed | collected 2017-08-17 | reverse complement strand
CTGCGCGCCAAGGCCCGCCGCATCCACGCCCGCAAGAAGCTCGGCATGGTCATCGTGGACTATCTCCAGCTGTTGAACGGCTCCGATCCCCGCGCACCGCGCGAACAGCAGGTCGCCGAGGTCTCCCGCGGATTAAAGGCCCTCGCCAAGGAACTCGACGTGCCCGTGCTGGTCCTCAGCCAGCTCAACCGCTCATCGGAGAAGGAAAACCGCACGCCTCGTTTGTCGGACTTGCGCGAATCCGGCTCCATTGAGCAAGATGCCGACGTAGTCCTGATGTTGTCCCGCCCCAAGGATGCCGACGAAAAATTCCAGACCGCTGCCGGTGCGGCGGATTTAATCGTTGCCAAGCAACGTAACGGACCGGTAGGTGATTTGAAACTGACTTTCCTTCAAGAAATTACGCGCTTTGAAAACTTTACTCCGTAACCTGGTTATCCGGGCTTTTTTTGTCTGCATTTTGACCGCACTCCTCAGCCCCGCGCTGCGGGCTCAGGCCGGTTCCGGGGCCGCACAGGAAGAGGCCGCGCCCGCTCGGGTCGGCACCGTCACGATCAAGTTCATCGGCATGGCCAGCGTCAGCGAGCAGATCGTCCGCGCCAACATGATCCTGCGCGAGGGCACTGAGCTCGACGAGGCCGTGATCGACCGCGACATCCGCTCGCTTTACCGCACGGGCATGTTCGAGTTCATCGAGGTCAAGCGCGACGAGTCCGCCGGCAACGTCGTGAACTTCGTGTTCGAGGTGACGCCCAAGTTCCGCGTGCTTAATGTCCAGTTCGAGGGCGCCAAGGCCATCAAGCCGCGCCGCCTCATGAAGGAGGCCAAGACCGTGGCCAACGGCGTGCTCGACGAGCGCCAGATCAAGGAGGACAGCCAGAAGATCTACGAGTATTACCAGAAGCGCGGTTTCAACCAGGCCCAGGTCACCTACGCGATCGACCGCAACCGCTCCACCGGGTTCAGCACCGTCACCTTCAAGGTCCGCGAAGGCTCCCGCGTGAAAATCGATACCATCCGTTTTGTCGGCAACGACAGTGTGAAGGCCCGCCGCCTCCGCAAGGAGATGGAGACGAAGAAGTGGAGCTGGATCTCCTGGCTCATGGGCACCGGCCGCCTCAAGGACGAAGAATTTGACGAGGATCTCAACAAGCTGCGCGACTTCTACAAGGAGGAGGGCTTCCTCGACGTCGAGATCGCCGAGGACAAGATCACCTTCGACTACCCGAAACCCGGCAAGCTGGTCATCACGGTCCGGGTGAACGAGGGTCGCCAGTATCGTGTTGGCGATATTTCCTTCACCGGGAACAAGCTTTATCCCGAGACACTCCTGCGTTTCATCCCCCGCCAGCGCAAGGGGGCCGTGTTCAAGCCTTCGCTCCTCGACAAGGACAGCGAGTCAGTCGAGGACTTTTACGGCCGGTCCGGTTACCTGCCGCCCGACACCCGGGTGCGCCTGGTCCGCAAGCCCAACCTTGAGACCGGCAACATCGACGTCGAATACCAGATCACCGAGGGCGAGCGCATCCAGGTCGAGTCGGTCAAGATTGAGGGCAACACCAAGACCAAAAGCATCGTGATCCTGCGCGAGCTCGTGCTGGGCCCCGGTGACGTCTTCGACAGCGTGCGCCTCAAGATCAGCAAGCTGCGCCTCGAGAACACCCGTTTCTTCGAGGATCCGGTCAACGTCACCGACGAGTCCACCAACATCCCCGGCCGCCGCACGCTCAAGATCTCGGTGCAGGAGGCGCGCACCGGCAACCTGACCTTCGGCGCTGGCTTTAGCTCGCTGGAGCGCGCCGTGGTGTTCGCCGAGGTCACGCAGTCCAACTTCGACATCTTCAACCGCCGCTCCTTCTTCCAGGGCGACGGCCAGAAGTTCCGCCTCCGCTTCCAGATCGGTTCGCAGTCCAGCGAACTCATCATGGCCTTCGAAGAGCCCTACTTCCTCGAGCGCGAGCTCGCGACCGGTTTCCAGCTCTACCGCACGACCTCCGACTACAACAGCGCCTACTACGAGGAAATCCGCACCGGCGGCGAAATCTACGCCCGCAAGCGCCTCTTCAACTGGCTCGAGTCGCGCCTTTCCTACACCTACGAGATCGTGGACATCGACAACGTCGACCCGAGCGCGCCGCTCTCCTTCCGTCTGCTCGAGGGCAACACCACCACCTCGCGGGTCGGCCTCATCCTCACGCAGGACACGCGCGACAAGATCATCAGCACCACCCGCGGTCACTACACCTCGCTGAATCTCGACCTGGCGGGCGGACCCTTCGGTGGCGACAATCACTACTACCGCGTCGAGTTCCGTGGCTCCAAGTTCTTCCCGGTCGCCGAATTTCAGGACCAGGTGCTCGCGATCATCGGCCGCCTGGGCGTCGTGGAAAGCTTCGGCGACAGCGACAAGCCGCAATTCCGCACCATCACTGATCCGAGCACGGGCGCCCCGATCAGTTTCGGACCCTTTGTTCCGGGGGTGCCTTTTTACGATCGCTACTTCCTCGGCGGGCCCAACGACCTGCGCGGCTTTGAGTTCCGCGATGTCGGCCCCAAGGACAACTTTGGCGAACCGCTGGGCGGAAAGAGCTACGGCTTCTTCAGCCTCGAGTATTCCTTCGACCTGGTGAAGCCGATGCGCATGGCCTTCTTCTACGATGCTGGCTTTGTGAACACCGATGCCTATGATTTCAGCCCTGTGAACTACAACGACAACTTTGGCGTCGGCATCATGCTCTTCGTCGCCGGCGCGCCCCTGCGTCTCGACTTCGGCATTCCGCTCACCACGGACCGCTTCAACGACAAGGGCAACCAGTTCAACTTCTCCTTCGGCACACGCTTCTAATCGTTCAATCCATTCACCTCATCCCGTCCCTATGCATAAGCTGATCCGCAAATTCGCCCTCCTGGCCTCCCTGTTCGCCGGCCTCGCCGCGCTGCACGCCCAACCGGCCGTGAAGCTCGTCGTGGTCGACATGGCCCGGGTTTACGACAACCACTACAAGACCGAGGAGCAGACCGCCAAATTCCGCGACCTCGAGCAGAAGGCGCAGGAACAGGTCGAGGAATACAACAAGCAGGGCAAAGTCCTCGTCGATGAATACCAGGAACTGATCGAGCTGTCCAAAAACACGCTCCTGACCGCCGAGGCCCGCTCCAAGGCCGAGGCCGATGCCCAGAAAAAGGGCGAGGAAATCCAGCGCAAGCAGGCCGAGGTGCAGCAGTTCCGTCAGACCACCCAGCGCTCCCTCCAGCAACGCCTCAAGACCCATCGCGATCTCCTGCTCGAGGAAATCAGCAAGGTTGTCACCGACATTGCCAAGCGCACCGGCGCCACCCTCGTGCTCGACAAGTCCGGACCGACCCTTTTCGGCATCCCGAGCGTGCTCCATGCTGATCCGAGCTACGATATCACCGAGGCCGTGCTGGCCGAGGTGAACAAGGACCGTCCGGCTCCGGCCGCCGCGCCCGCCGCTCCGGCTGCTCCTGGCACCCAGTTCACCGTGCCCGGGGTCTCGGAGCCCAAGAAGTGAGGCACAACTGATCTTGCCAAGCCCTGTTCGCCCGAACAGGGCTTTTTTGTGCCCGGACCAGTCCGGACGATTTCCGCCCGGCCAGTGGCATCCCCGAAAAAGTCATGCAGGTAACCTATACCCCAGAGGAAATCGCCCTCATCGTCGGAGCCCAGCGTGTCGCCGGTAGCGCCGACCGGCCCGTGACCGACATCGCCTCTCTGTCCTCCGCGCGTCCCGGGGACCTCTCCTTTCTCGGGAATCCCAAGTATCGCTCCCAGGTTCCCGACAGTGCAGCCACCGTCCTGCTGCTGCCGCTGGACTACGTGGGTGAACCGCGGGCCGGACAGATTTTCCTCCACGTGGACAATCCGTCGGCGGCGCTCGCCCGCCTTTGCGCGCGCATCGAGCAGGCCCTCTGGCCCAAGCCCGCCCCCGGCATTCATCCCTCTGCGGTCGTGGCGGCGGGAGCCGTCGTGGACACGACGGCGCATGTCGGCCCGCTTTGTGTGATCGAGGAGGGTGCCCAGATCGGGGCGGGCACGGTGTTGCAGGCCTCGGTTTTTGTCGGCCGGGATGCGCGTGTCGGCGCCGGGTGCTTTGTCATGCCCGGTTGCGTGATCGCCACGACCTGTGAGCTTGGCGCGCGGGTTCGCCTGCAGCCCGGCGTCGTCGTGGGGGCCGACGGCTTTGGCTATGAATTCATCAAGGGACGGCATGAGAAGGTGCCCCAGATCGGCACCGTGATCATCGGTGACGACGTCGAGATCGGTGCCAATACCACCCTGGACCGGGCCCGTTTCAGCCGGACCGTGGTGGGGGAGGGCACCAAAATCGACAACCTGGTGCAGATCGCCCACAACGTGGTCATCGGCAAGCACTGCATCCTCTGCTCCCAGGTGGGCATCTCCGGCAGCACCACTCTGGAGGATTACGTCATATTGGGTGGTCAGGCGGGCATCGCCGGGCACATCACGCTCCACAAGGGCAGCAAAGCGGGCGGGCAGGCCGGGGTGACCTCTGATGTCGCCCCTGGGACCTACGTGAACGGCACTCCCGCCATCCCCTACATGCTGGAGCGCCGGCTGGCCGTGCTCCACCAGCGCCTGCCGGACCTCTTCAAACGCGTCGAGCGGCTCGAAAAGCCAGAATAAACTTCCCGCACGTGTCCTTCTCGGCTACCAAGCGGCGGCAATGAGGGACACGAAGCTCAAGATCTTTTCCGGCTCATCCAACCGCGCACTGGCAGAGGAAATCTGCCAGTCCATCGGCGTTCCGCTCGGCGACGCGACCGTCAACTGCTTCCCCGACGGCGAGTCGTTCGTGAAGATCAACGAGAACATCCGTGGCGCGGATGCCTATTTCATCCAGTCCACCTGTCCGCCGACCAACCACCACCTGATGGAGCTGCTGATCATGATCGACGCCGCGAAGCGCGCGTCGACGCAGCGCATCACGGCCGTCATCCCGTTCTACGGCTACGCGCGCCAGGACCGCAAGGACCAGCCCCGCGTCCCGATCACCGCCAAGCTGGTCGCAAACCTGCTCATGTCCGCCGGCGCCAACCGCGTCCTCGCGATGGATCTGCACAGCCAGCAGATCCAGGGTTTCTTCGACATCCCGGTGGATCACCTCTTCGCCTCGCCGGTTTTCTTCCAATATCTCGCCAGCAAGCGCAGCAACAACCTCGTCGTCTTCTCGCCCGACGTCGGCGGCATGAAGATGGCGGCGGCCTATGCCGACGTCCTTGGCGCTTCGCTTGGGCTCGTGGCCAAAAAGCGCACCAGCGCGACCAAGGTCGAGGCCATCAACATCGTCGGCGAGGTGGATGGCTGCGATGTGCTGCTGGTGGACGATATCACCGAGACTGCGGGCACCCTGACCGCCGCCGCCAAGATCCTGAAGGATCACGGCGCGAAGAGCATCCGTGCCGCCGTCAGCCACTGCGTGCTCAACGAGATTGCCTACGAACGCCTCAAGAGCGGCCTGATCGACGAGCTCATCACAACCAATTCCGTGCCGATCGACACCCGCGGACTGCCCATCACGGTGCTCAGCGTCGCGCCCCTGCTCGGCGAAGCCATCCTCCGCATAAACACGAACGAGAGCGTCACCAGTCTTTTCAAGATCAAGGGTTTCTGACGCCACCGTATGGGACTAGGTGACGCAACGGCAAGGATGGCAGAAAGCAGATGCTAATACCTTTCATTCCTTTCCGCCGAGCCACCCACGATTCGTGTCACTGGCGTTGATTTCAACGGCCAAGCAGCTCTCTGCTCTGAAACACGGCACTCTCGATGTCATCCAATCCCACCCGCAAGGACCTGGGCTTCCGGATCGGACTGGGGGCCGTGGTTCTCATCGGTGGAATCCTTCGGACTCACGACCTAGGGGCGATCCAGGATGCAGTTTTTGATGAGGTGCATTTCGCGCGGTATGGATATGACTATCTCGTCGGCACGCAGTTTTTGCATGTCCATCCGCCACTCTACAATTACCTGTCGGCGATTTCGATCTGGCTCTACTACCACCTGCCGTGGCTCGACCTACCGGCGGTCTCTGCGCTGAGGTTTGAGCAAATAGACGTGCTGAGCTATCGCTGGATCAATGCTTTGGCAGGCACCGGACTGGTCCTGCTGGTGGGGCTGTTGGCCTATCAGCTTACCGGCCGGCGTATCGTCGCCCTGCTGGGGGCATTTTTTGTCGCCGTGGATGGGTCCCTGGTGGTCGATTCGCGCGTTGCGCTGAACAATATCTTTCTGCCGGTCTTTGGTTTTCTGGCCTACTGGTGTGTCGGGCGCAGCCTGAAAAACCCGGACCGGTCATCCTCTTGGCTGCTGGCGGCGGGTGTTTCTTTTGGCTGCGTAATCTCCATCAAGTGGAACGGATTGGGTTACATGCTGGCGCTGTTTGTCTTGCTGCTTGGTCTTAAGTTGATCCAGGTCACGGAACGACTTCGACCTGCAAGGCTCGGCACAGCACCGACACAAGCGTCGCTTCACCTGGCTGTCGGTCCCCTGATGACTGGGTTCTGCCTTTTGGTGGTCCCGCTGGTGATCTACTGCCTCCTGTGGATCCCCGACCGCCAGTTCAACAACCAGTATGGATTCTTTGGCATCCATGGGAAGATCCTCGAATATCATTCATCGGCGGCCTCCGTGGGCGAACACCCCTATTGCTCGAAATGGTATCTCTGGCCCCTGATGGAACGCCCCATAAGCTACTACTTCAAGGTAAGGGAGGCAGTGGCGGACGATGGCCAGACCGCCCGTTTCTTCTCGGGTGTGCACTTGTTCGGTAATCCGGTGCTCTATTGGCTGTCTCTCGTCTCAATTCTAACCATGGCCGGTCAGTGGGTTTGCCAAGCAGTTGGCTGGTTCCGGACCGGCAAGTATTCCCCTTCTTGGTTGGTGACTTCGGTGATTTTGCTGGGCTACGGGGCCAACTTGATGCCGTGGTCGTTGGTGAATCGCTGTCTCTTCCTCTACCATTATCAGTCCGCCTCGGTTTTCGCCTTCCTGGCTCTGGCATGGTATTGTGGCCACGCATGGGTTGACCGGCGATGGTGGCTCAAGCTGCCTGGTATCTTGGCGGTGGGGGTGGTGTTCGCTGCCTTGATCTATTGGCTGCCCTTGATTCTCGGGATCGAACTACCCGCCGGGCAATATTACCGCCTGATGTGGTTTAATCGCTGGATTTAGGCGCCTTCCAATGTCTGTCTGGCGGAACCATCTAGGTTGGTTAATGTCAGTGCCCGCATTCTTTTCCGCATGAAAACAAAGACTTTCGCCACCCTGTTCGCCCTGGTTTCCGGCATTGCCGGACTTTCTCTCGGCCTCATCGCCTCCGACAAGAAGGCCGCCAACAAAAAGCCCGAGCTGAAGATCGACGCCACGCCCGTCGCGGCCGTGAAGACCGAAGTCGTCACCAGCTACGCCGACGTGCTCGACCCGATCCGGCCGGCGGTGGTCTCGGTTTATTCCACCAAGGTGGTGCGCGAGCAGATTCCCGAGTTTTTCCGCCGGCAGGGCTACCAAGGCCGGGAGCAGACCCAGAAGGGCCTGGGCTCCGGCGTGATCATCTCCACCGATGGCTACATTCTGACCAACAATCACGTGGTCGAGGGGGCCGACGAGGTGGAGGTGGCGCTCAATGACGAGCGCAAGTTCACCGCCAAAATCATCGGCACCGATCCCAAGACCGACGTCGCGGTGCTCAAGATCGAGGGCGAAAAGCTCCCCGCCGTCACTTTGGCAGACAGCGGCACCCTGCGCGTGGGCGATGTGGTCTTTGCCATCGGCAACCCGCTCGGCGTCGGCCAGACCGTCACCATGGGCATCGTTTCCGCCACCAGTCGCAAGGTTGGCATTCTCGACGAGGTTCAGGGCTACGAGGACTTCATCCAGACCGACGCCGCCATCAACCAGGGCAATTCCGGCGGCGCGCTCATCGACGCCCGCGGTCGGCTCGTGGGCATCAACTCCGCCATTCTTTCCACTTCACAGGGCAACATTGGCATCGGCTTCGCGATTCCGATCAACCTTGCCAGTGCCATCATGCACAGCCTCATCGAGACGGGCACCGTCGCTCGCGGCTACCTGGGCGTTTCCACGACGCAGGTTACGCCCGATCTGGCGGAGGAGTTCAAGCTGCCCAAGGACACCCGGGGTGTGATCGTCGCCGATATGCCCGCCGACGGTCCCGCCGCGAAGGCCGGTCTCAAGCGCGACGACGTCATCACGGCCATCAACGGCCGGCCCGTTTCCACGGTGGACGACCTGCGCCTGATCGTGGCCCAGTTCACCCCGGGCACCAAGGTCACCCTCACCTACATCCGCGACAGCAAGCAGGAAACCAAGGAGGTCACCCTCGGCCAACGGCCTGACGATGTGGCTGCGAGCGGCGAATTTTTGCCCGGGGTCCACGTCGAGACCCTGACCGCCGAACTCCGCCGCGAATACCGCGTGAACAACGACGTGGAAGGCATCATCGTCACCGGACTGGACGACAACTCGCCTTACCAGGGCATCTTCGCCCGGGGCGTGGTCATCGTGAGCATCAACCGCGAGTCCGTGGCGGATGTGGGTTCCGCCCGCCAGCTCCTGCGCCCGGGCCGCAACCTGGCGTTCATCTACTACCGCGGCAGTTTCCGCTACGTGCCGTTCAACAACGGCCGCTGATCAGACGCCCTCAAAATTGAAAAGGCGCACCTTCGGGTGCGCCTTTGATTTTTGTTAGCCGCGGTGATTCCGCCCGCCGCGCCGCGGCATGTTCAGCTGCCCGGTTTCGAGGCGGGAATCTTGGCGATCTCTGGCGGCACCTGGTCGGCCGGGTAGGTGGGATAGCTCATCTCGAGCAGCGAATAGGTCGGCACGTTGAACTTTGCGTTGCCCGCGCTGCGGTCGACCAGCACCGCCACGGCCACCGTCGTGCCGCCCATCTTCTGCACAATGTCCAGGCACTCCTGCACGCGCCCGCCGCGGGTGATGACGTCCTCCACGACGAGCACTTTCTCGCCGGGCCTGAAGGTGAAGCCGCGGCGCAGCACGAGCACGTTGTTCTCCTTTTCGGCGAAAATGAAACGGCTCTTCGACTGGCGGGCCACTTCCTGGCCGATCACAAGTCCGCCCATGGCGGGGGCCAGCACCGTGTCGTAGGCGAGACCGCCGAGCTTCTGCTTCAGCAGCGTGCCGAGCCGCTCGACGGCGGGCATGTCCTGGCACACCTGCGCGCACTGGAAAAAGTGCCCGCTGTGCAGACCCGAGCGCAGCACAAAATGCCCCTGCAGCAGCGCCTTGGTGCGGATGAAGATGTCGGTGACTTCCTGTTGAACGGCGTCCATGCGGAAAAACGTGGGGCATTCGCCGCTGGAATGAAAGGCCTTTTTCCCCATGCTGCCGTCATGCCGCCGCTTTCCCATCAACCTGCGCTCGAGGACGAACTCGGTGACGTGCTGGAGAAGGCCGCGCGCAACGTGCCCCTCTCGCTGGAAAGCCTCGCGGCGGCCACCCACATCGACCCCGGTCGGCTCAAGGATGCCTTTGATTACCGTCCGGACCTGACTGCCGCCGAGATTGCGCGGCTCGCCTCCGTGCTGAACCTCAACGAGGTCGGCCTGACCGCCCTGGCGCAGGGACGCTATCCGCTGCCTGAGCCGGCCGGCCTGCCCTTCGCACTGCACCCGTTGCGCATGCCTTTCGGCGTCGGCGTGGCCAACGCTTACCTCGTGTCCGCCGGCGGTGACAGTGCGCTGCTGTTCGACACCGGCGCCAGCCACGCGGAACTGCATCGCGCCTGGCCGGAGCACATTCAGCGGATCGAGGCGGTGTTCGTCACGCACTACGAAGCCGAGCATGTCGGCGGACTCGAGGTCGTGCTGCGCGAGACGGAGCTCGGCTTCTTCCACGGGCCGCCCAGCGGCCGCTGGCCGCAGTGTCGTGGATTGGGTGAAGGGACGACATTGGAATGCGCCGGCCTCGCTATCACGGCCTTCAGCACTCCCGGCCACGCCGATGCGCACAATTGTTACCTGGTCAGGTCCGCCGTCCGGCCGGCGGCCCCGGCCGTGCTGATTTCAGGCGATCTGATTTTCGCGGGGTCACTGGGGGGCGGTTACTTTTGCTGCCAGCGACAGCTCCAGCATTCGCGCCGTATCATGGCGATGCTGCCCGACGACACCGTCATCGCCCCCGGCCACGGTCCGCTGACCACCGCCGCCAACGAGCGGCGTTTCAACCCGTTTCTCTCGGCTTAGCCTCGGCCGCCGGGGCCGATTCGGTGCGTTCCAGGAACTCCCGCAGGGTCTTGATTTCGTCGGTGGTGGCGACGTCGGGGTAGTGCGGGGGGTGAAGCAGCAGGCTTTGCCCGCGGCGGGTTACCTTAACACTGCCATCGGGCTGTGTCTCGGTCTGTCCGAGATGGCGGAAGAGGGAACGCACTTCATGCCAGCACAGGTTGCTCCAGACCGGATGCTCGAAGATGGCGTGGTAGGTGCGCTGCTGGGCTCCGGTGAGCGTCGGCAGTTTGGGCTTCGGGATCATCACCGCAGGATTTGATCGAAGGGACCATAAGTTGGCAGATTTTCTGCCCCTGCATGGTCCTGCTTCAGGTGCATGAGCCGGAATTCCTCGTTTCGTAGAATGTCAGCCTTGGTCAGACGCGCGAATACCTTGGAGGTCTGATGGCTGAAGCGCTCGATGGCGGCGGGATCAATCAGGATTTCCCGGCCCGATAGCCAGTCACCGGTTTCGACGACAACTTGGCGTATCGCCCAGTCCCTTTCATCCACCATGAAACCGGTCACGTGGCCCACCGTGCCGTCGGTCGTCTGGATGTGATAGTAGAGCACCGCCAGCGTGCTCTGCAGGTGCTTTTCCTCGCGATGGTGGAGTTGCCCGCGGCCGCTGGGATCGCCTCGGCGAGGGGACGGCAGGGTCAACGGCAGGGCATCGAGACCCCACAGCGCAGGGCCTTCCCAGTAGGCCGGCCAGCCATAATGCCGATAATAGGCGGACTCGTCCTGCCGGGTGACCGGCCGTTGTGGATCCAGCGCGGGGCTGTCGGCAATCTGCTGCTTGGACAGTTTAAGTGACAGCGTGTTTTCAAGCTGGTTGATCCTGCCGAAGGCGTGCGGGGCGAGCAGGACAAGGCGACCCGGCGCCCAGGTTTCCACATCCGCCACCAGATAGCGGATCACCCAGTTCCAATCGTCGAAGAAAAAGTCCTTCACCCGCCCGATGTCGCCATCCAGGGCGAGGAGCTGGTCGCCGTAGAGATTTCTGGTGTTGAATAGCATGGGCGGATCAGGCGCCGGTTTTGTTTTCCACGGTTCCGATGAGACCGGTGGCCCGGTGGGATTCGAACCAGGGGTAGCTGGATGCAGGATGGGGCGAACTGGCATAAGCCTCCTCCAGAAGAAACCGCAGACGCTCGCGGGCGCGGGCGATGCGGCTTTTGACCGTGCCGATTTCGATGCCCAGTTGTCGCGCAATGTCGCGATAGGAATGATCTCCACCGTTGCGCAGCAGCAGAATTTCCCGCTGGCCTGGGCTGAGCAATGCCATGCTGGAGGCAACCAACGTGGAAAAATCGCGGAGGGCCGCCGCCTGCACCGGGCCGGGTTCGGGACTGGCGATCAGCTCGGCCAGCGTGCTGGAGTTGTCGACGCCCAACACCTCGTCGAATGGAACCCCCCGGTGACGCTGGCGCCGGTTGAAATACCAGTAGCGGTTGCGCGAGAGATTTAGCGCGATGCGGTGGAGCCAGGCGGCGAGTGAGGAATCGCCTCGAAAGGTCGCGAGCCCCCGGTGCGCCCGCACGAACGTGTCCTGCGCAATCTCCTCGGCATCGGCGTGATTGCGCAACAAGGGAAGCGCGACGTGCAGCATCTTGGTGCGATAGCGCGTGACGATCTCCACGAAGGCCGTCGCATCGCCGGAGTTGAACCGGCGCACCAGTCCGGCGTCATACCGGGCTTCGCGCTGTGACGGGGTGGGCAGGCTGCGCTTGTCGGTGACGGGGCGGAAACGGACGGCGCCGGTTGAATCGGGTGCAATCATGGGACTTCTCCAGCCTATCCATTGGTCCGATCGGATAGAATGGGGTTTTGTGCTACCGTCGTCCGAGCTTGGCGGCGGTGCGCAGAAGCCCGAACGCGAACGGTCCCCAGCGCAGCAGGTTGGACACCAGCCCTCGACGCGGCGCCGCACCACGCAACAGCAGCCAGCCCAAGGGCACGAGGGCGAGCTTGGCCAGAGGGGCAATCCTGCGCCCCAGGGCGAGCAACCGGTCCAGATATTCCACCGGTTGCAGGACGCCGTCGACATAACCGGCCCATTCGGTGCGGCGCCGGGCGATGCGTTTTCTCAGGCTGGCCTTGTGCAGGCCAAGGCGCGTCAGGTTTTGCTCCGGATACATGCGCGGTCCTCCCCGATTTCCTGCAGGGTGGCGTCAAACGGCCGGGGCTGGCGGGCCAGGAAGCTCCGCAGCCTGAGGACGAGCACGACCAGCGTCACGGCGTAGCCGAGGGTGAGCCCGGCCAATACCAGGGCGCGGGCGGAGGCCGGCACGCAATAGACCAGCGTCAGGCTGGCAAAGCCGACGACCAGCATGCCGGTGAAGATCGCCGCACTGATCCAGACAAAGGTCTGGATCAGCCGGAATTTCTCCTCCTGCAGCTCGAGCGAGAACAGCGCGAGGCGGTCCTGCAGGCTGACCAGCAGGCTGTCACCGAGGGCGCGCATGGAACCCGCGAAGCCGGAGGAAGGAGGCGTTGGCAAGACCATCGGCGCTTCAGCGGTTGCGACGGCCGAGAAGAACGCCCAGCAGCAGACCGGCACCCGCGGCGATCGCGATGGATTGGTAGGGATTGGCCCGGATGGCAGCATCGGTGCTTTTCGCGCCGGCGACCACGCGCTGCCGTGTGGCCTGATACATCTCGCCGAGGCGTTCCTGGGCGGCTTCGTAGCGCACCCGCATGTTGCCCAGCATGTCGGCGGTGGGTTCGGATATGGACTCGCCCATCATCTTCTCCGCTTCGGCGACGAGAGCATGGAGGTCGTTCAGGAGGTCTTGGGAGGTCTGGGCGGATTCTTGGTTGTTTTTCATGGATGAAGGGCTGGACCGGGACCCTGTTCCAAGCTGACCCTCGGAATGAGGGGCGGCGTTATTTTCGGTCCGGGTCGGTGGCATTCAAGTTACCACGCCGGCGACACGCGCGCTATGGGGCCTTGCCCCACCCGGTGCCCGCTCACTCCATGGCCGCGAGCACGGCGTCGAGCGACGCGGTGGCGAAGCGGGTGGCGTAGTCGGACACGGCGTAGGGAATGATGAGCAGCCGGCCGTGCAGCAGCGCGCCGCACGAATACACGACATTGGGCACGTAGCCCTCGCGCTCGTCCTCGGTCGGCGTGATGAGCGGTTCGCGCAGGCGGCCCAGCACCTTCGTCGGGTCGTCGCGGTCGAGCAGGAAGGCGCCGATGGAATACTTGCGCATGGCGCCGACGCCGTGGCTCAGCACCAGCCACCCGCGTTCCGTTTCGATGGGCGAGCCGCAGTTGCCGAGTTGCACGAACTCCCAGGCGTAGGTCGGCTTGATGATGAGCGTGGCCGTGGACCAGAAGTGGAGGTCGTCGGAAAACATCAGGTGGATGTTCTCGTTGTCCTGGCGCGAAAGCATCGCGAAGCGGCCGGCGAGCTTGCGGGGGAAAAGCGCCATGCCCTTGTTCTGCACGGCGGCGCCGCCGAGGGTGAGAAAACGGAAGTCAAGGAAGTCGGGCGTCTCGAGCAGTTGTGGACTGGTGGTGCGGCCGTCGTAGGCCGTGTAGGTCGCGAACCAGGTGTGGGTGCCGTCGTCGTGCCGGAAGTGCACAAAGCGCGCGTCCTCGATTCCGTTGCTCTGGCTGGGGGAGCGGGGGAAGATCACCCGCTCCGACATCCGTTGCTCCCGGGGGAAGCGCACCCGGTGGTTGCCGAGGGCCAGTGCGAGGATGGCGCCGGCGGTGGCTGCGGTTTCAACCGTCCCCAGCTGGTGCTGCACGAGGGCGAGGGCCGCGCGGAGGTCCGCCACGACAAAGGGATCTCCGAGCGCGGCAAGCGTGCGGCGGGTGAACTCGCCCGCATAACCCGCCTCGGCCAGCTGCCGGACAAACAGGCTCCGGTCGTAAGGGGCGTCAGCCACCAGCTGCGGCTCGGTGACGAAACGGGTTGGCGGATTGATGCTGATCGCCCCGGCGGTATCGACGACGCCGGTGCGGAAGGTGATGGAGGAGACATGACCCTCGCCGGTCGCGCGCAGGCTGAGCACGAATCGGACCGCGCCGGCGGGCAGCTCGGTCTGGTCGGGATGGAGCACGATCGACGGATTGAAAAGCGCAGCGGCCTCCAGCGAGTATTCGTGCGTGAAGTAGGCCCCGATCACCAGTCGGCGGGACTCGGACAGCTCCTGGTCGGTGACAAGGTAGGTTCGGGCGAATTCAAAGCGTGCGAGGAACAGATCCTTGGTCTTCTGGTGGCGGCCGGAGAAATCGGCCAGCACCTGCTGCAGGAGCGCCTCGATCTCCTCCTCCCGCAGCGCAAGCAGGCGGGCGATGATCTTCACGATGCGTTGCTCGCTGTGAGGCGTGAACGGCCGGATCAGCACCCGCGCCCGGTCCGGATTGAGAAAAATGTCGGTGCGGATGACGCCGGGGGCGCTCATGGTGCGGGCGACTCAACGGCTCGGACCGCTGGCAGGCCGACCAGGCTGTTGTGCACCAGTTGCAGCTCGGCCAGTGCCAGGTGGAACGCGAGGGTGGATTCTGCGCCTTCGTTTTCGTTCACCCGGTCAGAGTGCAGGGCGTCGCGGCAGCCGCCGGTCTTGGCATCGTAGAGCATCAGGCCGAGGTCGTTGCGGCCGAGGAACCACTCGAACACGCGATGGGCCCGGTCGAGCCAGGCGCCCTCCGCCGTGGCGCGGAACGCCTCAAGGCAGGCGGCCACGGTGGCCTGGATCTCGATCGGCTGCTGGTCGAACCAGGCCCGGGTGCCGTTGCGATGGCAGAACCCGTCGGAGCCGATCGGTTGGAAACCGCCCCCGGGTGCGGTCTGGATCCGCACGAGCCATTCCAGCGCACGCAGACCCGCGGCCACGGTGGCCGGTTGCTGCAGGGTGCGACCGCTCAGGATGAGGGCGTGCGGCAGCTTGGCATTGTCGTAGGTGGCGTCGTCGGCGAGCCAGTGCCAGTCGTCGCGGGCATGCTCTTCGAACCGGCGCATCAGCCGCGCGGTCAGCTCGAGCCGGGTGGCGTTGGCGCGGGTGTCCCCCGGGTGGCGTTGCAGGTAGGCGTGGAGGCCGAGCAGCATGCAGGCCCAGGTGCGCGGGTGTCCCAGGCTGGCCGCGGCGGGCAAGGCGTCGGCAAACAGCTGGCCGGCGAGCAGGGCGAGTCCACGGTCGCGTTTCTGCGCGTCACAGACGCCCAGGGCCCACAAGGCGCGGCCGTGGGAGTCCTCCGAACCGGTTTCCTCGAGCCAGCGGCGGTCGTAACCCATGAAGTTGCGGAAACGTCGGGTGGCGGGGTGCAGCGCATGGGCCAGAAAGGCCAGGTAGGTGGACGCCAGTCCCTCCAGCGCAGGGTTGCTTTCGTCCAGTTCCTGCCAAAGCAGCACGAGCAGCAGCGCCCGGGCGTTATCGTCGGTGCAGTAGCCGTGCGCG
>JACCDR011204821.1_pt1 | contig 15704 bp, 15 predicted proteins | sample 7446431 | NCBI WGS metagenome assembly JACCDR01 (sample SAMN15323443, study PRJNA562643) | freshwater metagenome | isolation source: river surface water | place: USA:Blue River Watershed | collected 2017-08-17 | reverse complement strand
GTTAAACTTTTTAAATAGGACGTCCTAAAATTTGACCTATATGTTAAACTTTTTAAACATGGCATCCCAAAATTTGACCTATATGTTAAACTTTTTAAACATGGCATCCAAAAATTTGACCTATATGTTAAACTTTTTAAACATGGCATTCCAAAATTTGACCTATATGTTAAACTTTTTTAGGATGGGGCAGATTTGCAAAGACCTAGCAAAAATAATGTGAATAAACCTTACTGAACATTCAGAATTTCTAAAAAATTTACGACATATCTTTGTTGTATGAAAATTTTACTAATTGAAGACGAAAAAGATTTAGCAGAAGACATAGCAAATTATTTAATTGCTCAACAAAATGTTTGTGAGTTTGCTTTTACTTTGGAGCAAGCCAAAGAAAAACTTTATTGTCATGAGTATGATTGTATTCTTTTGGATTTGATGCTTTCTGATGGCAATGGTTTAAAAATAGTAGAATTATTGCATAGTCTTCAACGCCAAGAAGGAGTAATCATCATTTCTGCTAAAAATGCAATTGAAGATAAAGTGTTGGGATTACAGCTTGGTGCCGATGATTATTTATCTAAACCATTTCACCAATCAGAATTATTGGCAAGAATTTACTCGGTAATAAGAAGAAAGCGATTTCATCATACAAACCTTTTGCAATGGCAAGAATTAACGATTGATTTACTAGCCAAAAGTGTTAGTTGTAATCAACAAGAGGTAATTCTTACAAAGAAAGAATATGACTTACTGTTGTTTTTAATGAGTAATCAGTCAAAGGTTGTTTCTAAAAGTGCTTTAGCAGAATATCTTTCGGGCGACGTTGCCGATATGTTCGATAGCCACGATTTTGTGTATGCTCATATTAAAAATTTAAAAAGAAAGTTGGCGGAGTCGGGTTGCAAAAATTATATTAAAACGCTCTACGGTGTGGGCTATAAATGGACGGTATGAAAAAGTTACTAAATAAGCCTTTACAAGCTTTTACATTTTACGCTTTATTTACGCTTGGCATGAGTATCCCTGTATATTATTGGGTTGTAAATACCATTTGGTTAAAAGAATTAGACGAACACAATCAGATTACGAAATACCATTTACAACAAGGCTTATTGGCTATAGATAAACAGACTAAGTTTGCCAATCTCAATTTAAAAGTATGGAACACTTTACAGCCTAACACACAAATTGTGCCAGTAGCTATAATGCCTAGTAAATCAGATAGTTGCTTTACTATCAGTCGAGGCAATTGGCATGGAACAAAATATGAAATAGACCGATTTAGAGGCTTGATAACCTATATCAAGACACCTACTCGAATCTATCAAATTACGATAGAAACAAACGTGGAAGAAGCAGACGAAATCATTTATGCCATTTCGGTGGTATCATTCATTTTTTTTGTGTTATTGGTTGTAGGATTTATCAAGCTAAACAGATGGATAGGATTCAACACATGGCAGCCTTTTCAATATACATTAACGCAATTAAAAATATTTGATGTATCGGCCGAGCAAACGGTAAATTTTCAAAAAACAGACATTATCGAATTTGAAGAATTACATCAGGTACTTTACAAGATGATTGAAAAAGCTCAAGCATCTTATCAACAGCAAAAAATGTTTATAGAAAACGCTTCTCATGAGCTACAAACACCACTGGCATTGTTACGCTCAAAAATTGATTTATTATATCAAGATACTAACCTTACAATTGAGCAAGCAAAAATACTTGAGGCATTAGAACGCCCTCTAGCAAGGGCATCTCGTATCAATAAAAATTTATTACTTCTTGCAAAAATTGAAAATAATCAATTTGTACAGCAAGAAACAATGGCGTTACATGAGATTATAACAGATTGTATAACTCTTTTACAAGACTATATCGAAAACAAGCATTTGGTGTTGAAAAGTAAAATAGCTACAGATTTGAGGTTGGAAGGCAACAAATTTTTAATAGAAATACTCTTTAATAATCTCTTAACAAATGCGATTCGACACACATTGCCAGAAGGGCTTATAGAAATAACAAGCACCAATAAAGGCATACAAATCAGAAACACTGGTGTAGCCAAACTGCAAGATAGTCAATTGTTTAAAAGATTTGCTCAAACGTCGGCAGACCATGCTAGTGGTGGGCTGGGGTTGTCTATAGTACATGAGATATGTCTAAAATACAAATGGCATATTACTTATACTTTTAGTGACAATTTTCATGTATTTAATATCGAATTTTAATAAATTAACCATTCAACTTTATACTGATGAAACATCAACAATATTATCGTTTAGGGTTTACTTTTTTCTTATGGTGCTGTTTGTATGCGGCAACAGCTCAAATAAATACGGTAGGGGTATCGGGTATCGTGCGTAAAAAAACGGAAAATACAGCATTACAATATGTAAACATCATATTAAAATTAGCCAAAGATAGTTCGTTTGTTACGGGGACAGTTACCAATGAAGAAGGACGTTTTACCCTTACAGGGGTTAAGCCTAACAACTATCTACTAGAAGCTTCTTTTGTAGGATTTGTTTCATACAAAACGACGCTATTTGTGGGAAAACTATCACCTTTTTTAGAATTGCCTGTGATGACACTAAAAGAAGATGTGCAAAATTTAGCAGAAATAGAAGTAAGAGCAAAAGCCGACGAAGTGACGAACAAACTTGATAAAAAAGTTTTTTCAGTGGCAAATAATCTAACGCAACAAGGAGGTTCTGTATTACAAGCCATGCAAAGTTTACCTGGTATTACTATCAACGACGGTAAAGTACAACTGAGAGGAAGCGATAAAATCATTATTTTGATTGATGGAAAACAAACAGCTATAACAGGATTTGGAAGCCAATATGGCTTAGACAATATACCCGCTTCGGCGATTGATAAAATAGAAGTTATCAATAATCCAAGTGCCAAATACGATGCTAATGGAAGTGCGGGAATTATCAATATTATCTTAAAAAAAGAAAATAAATATGGTTGGAATGGCAAAGTTGGATTAGCTGGAGGAGCTGGTGCATTATGGGAACGACAAGGGAATTTACCAACAATTCGTCCTCAATACACCATGACACCTAAAGTAAATCCTTCTATTTCAATGAACTACAGGGTTAGAGCAATGAACTTGTTTTTACAAATGGATGATTTATATACACATACACTTAATAAAAATGAGTTTGTAAGGAGAGTCTATGACGACGGAAATGTTATTAATCAACAACTAAAAAGAAATCGTAATACTAATTTTTTTAATGCCAAAACAGGCTTTGATTGGTATGTTAACGCACAAAATACATTGACTGTATCGGCATTGTTTGGAAGTGAGAAAATCTTAGATAATGGCGATGAACCTTTTTTCAATAATGATTTGTCGCAACGTTTACGGTTATGGACATTTCTTGAAGACGAGCTCAAAACAACCGTAATGGCAACGGCTAATTTTCAACACAAGTTTAAACAAATAGGGCATACATTGTCTGTGAGCTATAATTATACTTTCCATAGAGAAGATGAAAAATATTTCTTTGATAATACCATGCCTACATTTACGGGAAAAGATGCGTTTAAATTATTATCAGATGAATATGTTTCTGATGCTAGTATAGACTATAGTAAACCGCTAAAATTTGGACGGATAGAAGGAGGATTGAAGTATAGAAAACGAGATATTCCTACAAATATGCAGTTTTATCCAGGTTTAAATTCTCCAATTGACTCAGCCGCAGGCGGAGCAGCTTCTTATCATGAAACTATTCCAGCGGTATATGGTAATTTTGTATTTGAAACTAAAAATTTAGAAGCAGAAATAGGGCTTAGAATGGAATATGTGGATGTTCATTACGAAGTAAATCCTAACCATAAAACGTATAAAAGTGATGGCTATACTTATACTCAACCATTTCCGACGGTGCGTATTGGCTATAAATGGCGTGAAAATCATCAATTTACTTTTCTATTTAATAGAAGGGTTGACAGACCTAATGAAGTTGATATACGAATTTTTCCTAAATATGATGATGCCGAAATCATTAAAGTAGGAAACCCTGCACTCCGACCACAATTTACGAACTCGTTTGAAGTAGGATATAAAAGAAGCCTTAATGCAGGCTACCTGTATATGGCTCTCTACAATCGTATTACTGACGGAACAATTACACGTATTGCCAGTACCGTTCCAAATAGTACCTTAATTTATGCCATATTCCAAAATGTAAATAAAAGCTATAATTCGGGAATAGAGTTTTTGTTTTCAAAAGAATGGAGTAAAAAGTATGTAATGCAACTTAATGCCAATATTTACCATAATCAAATAGATGCGTTTAGTGTAACAAATTTGTACCCTTCTGCTCATATTTCTACAGGAGATAAGGAAGAAATTATTTCATGGAATGTTAAATGGAACAATATTTTTCGTTTATCAAACAATACAGAATTACAAGTTTTGGCTGCTTATTTAGCCCCAGATATTATTCCACAAGGCAAAATAGCCTCAAGAATATCTTGTGATGTCGGATTCAAAAAAGTACTTAGCCAAGGTAAAAATGAGTTTTTTATCAATGCAACAGATTTGTTTAATACAATGATTGTCAAGAAAACTATTCAAGGAAACGGGTTTTATTATACCAGTACCGACTACTATGAAACACAAGTTATTAGAGTAGGATTTACCCATAAATTTTAAGAAATGAGTTAATCATTGAGTTTACAACAGTTGATAATTCTGGTTTTAATAGTAGCATTTTGGCAAAGAATAACTACATTTGTTTACAATGCTAATTATACAGATTTAGTAGATTGTTAAACTTAATCTTGAGTTATGACGAAAATTATTATTGTACCGGGTTTAGGTAATTCTGGTGTGCAACATTGGCAAAGCTACTGGCACGAACACATAATAGATAGTATAAGAGTAGAACAACAAGCATGGGAAGAACCTGTGTTGAGCGATTGGTTACAAGCATTAAATGAATGTATTACAGCGCATGCTCCTGTGGTATTGGTAGCACATAGTTTGGCTGTTTCGTTGGTAGCACATTGGGCAGCTAAGTATGATACTACTTTGGTAAAAGCAGCTTTATTGGTTGCTCCTGCTGATGTAGATTCGCCAGAACATACGCCCGATGTTGTCAGAAATTTTGCACCCATGCCTTTAGCACCCTTACCTTTTCCGTCTATGGTTATAGCAAGTGAAAACGATCCTTTTATAAGCCTTGAAAGAGCAATATTTTTTGCTAACCATTGGAAAAGTACATGGGTTAATGTAGGAGCCAAAGGGCATATCAATGCACAGTCTGATTTAGGTTTATGGGAAGAAGGACTAACATTGTTACAGCAATTAATAGCTAATCTATCATAAAGAATGAAACCCAACGTATATGTTTTTAGTGGTTTAGGAGCTGATGAAAGAGTTTTTCAAAAGATAAATTAATTAGTATGTGACACTAGCCCTTATTTTGTGTCATTTGTTTTTGGAAACAAGAGTTAAAAGCCAAAAATGCTATTAAGATTGCTATTAGTTTCATTCTATGGGAGGCTAACATACTAAAGGTCTATATTTCTTTCTTGCAAAGAGTAAATTATTCGATGCTAAAGTATCATATTATGTTTTAAGATAAAAAATAACCCTTGTCAGCACGGTGCTAACAAGGGTTATTTTTGCCTGTGATAAAATCACGCAATCATTGAATCACTTATGTACTCAATAACTGAGCCATTGCTTTAAGCGATAGAAAATACATAGTACTAAAACGATGATACAACCTTTTAGGTATGGAATCACCGCCATTGAAAGAGGGTCTGCTATGCTCCCTCTTTTGATACCAATGCCAATTAATGCCCAAATTACTGCCATCCCATAAAAGATATTGTTACGCACTACTACCACAAAAAGAGCAATGGCTGTGCCAATGATAATCATGGTGATTGTCCAATGAAATTCGGAGATTCCCCATGCTTGCCATTTAATACTGACTAACAAAGCAGTAATATTGGCAATACTTGCAATGGAAATCCAACCTAAATAAATGCCAAAAGGAGCGTGAACCAGCCATTTTTCTTGGGTATTATATTTGGCGTTTCCGATACCAATAGCAATGCTTTGATGAAGCAACGTAGCCAATAAACAAAGCATTATCAATACCGATAAACCCATCAATTGCCAATGCCAAGCAAAAAGCCAAGCGATGTTGAGCAAACTACTCAAAACAAAATAATTCCCTAAACGCTCAACCCAAGGAAAGACTTTTTGGCTTGCTGCCTTACTAAAAAGTGCTACTACTTGCACAAGAATAAATACCAATAACCAAGTGTAAATTACGCCCCAAATAGAAAAAGTAACGCCTGCTGGCACAAACAAGTTGGGATACATATCTGATAATTGCCCGGGGGTATGTCCGTTCAAAGGCAAAGAATTGGCTAAGGTATTGACGACCAAGACGACAACAAAAGCAATGATGTTGAGAAGGATAAGCAACTTTGGGTTTTTCATGTGCTGTTGGTTTACTATAAAATGTAGCATCAAAAAGATGGGGTATGCTATAAACTTGCCATGTCCTTGCTTTGTTTACGGCAGACCCCATTTTTTTGGCTTTGGTATGCTATTTTAGTAGCAATCCGAACGAATTTGTTGGTGTGCTTGGAAGTAGCTCAAGGGCTGATTGAGTTCTTTTTGGCATATATTTTCCAATAAAAACATTACATCTTTTTGCATCGCCAATGAGCCACAAAGCATAACAACGCCTCCTTTCTTTAAGACGAGTGCTACTTTTTCGGCATCTTTTTTAATTAAATCGCCTACGTATTGTTTGTTTTCTTCTCTCGAAAACGCCAACTGTATGCTATGTACTTTGGATGCGTTTTCGGTATTTTCTAGTTGTGATTGATATAAGTTCCAAGCATTTTTATCTCTAAATCCTGCATACAAATGACAAGGTACTTGCTTTTTGTTTTGATGAATCATGCCTAAAAATGGAGCAATCCCTGTACCATTACAAATCATCATTACTTCAGGGGCTTTTTTAGGGAAATGAAAGTGTGTATTGGCGATAATTTTTGCTTGCATTTTTTCGCCAACTTTTAATTGGTGTAAATAACTAGACCCCAATCCATTAGGATGTAATCGAACACTCAACTGCACTTGTTTTTTACCCGTAATACCAATCGAATACAATCGTTCTCGATGGTCGTTGGCAGGATAAATGGCTAGTAAGTCGCCAGATTTTACTTTCGTCCATGAACCCGCTTGGAGTTTGAGTAAAAAAGTTTCTTCGTTGGAATGAGCGGTGTTAGATACGACTTCTAAGGTTTGCAAAGAATTTTTTTCTTCTAAAGCAATTTTGGTTGTCAATTGAATGCCTGTTTGGGCTGTCCAAGCTTCTGTCCAAAGGGCGTATTCTTCCTCAGATTTATCGTTGATGGTGTGAATATCGACGAGCGGTTTAGCCCAAGTTTGTGTATTGAGCCAATGATGTACTTGGTAAGCAAATTGACAAAAATCAGGATAAGCACGTGAACCAAATCCAATTACTGAAAACTGAATAGCCTGTTGTTGGGTGATTTTATCTAATAAATCTTTGAAATGATTGGCGTTTGAAGGAGCTTCACCGATGCCATACGTAGCGGTAAAAACCAATAAATGTTCGGCTTGTGGATATGCCTGAAACTGATTGAGCGAACTGATAAATGATTTTTCTCCTTGTTTTAAAAGTTGCTGATGTACGCTATTGGCAAAAGTCCAAGTGCTACCGTTTTCAGACCCAACTAAAATAACAAAACGGCTTTCTTCGGCCGTAAAACGATTTTTTGTTTTGCCAGCGATACGCTTGAACGTAATCATAAAACCCGAAACAATAAAGAACAAAATATTGCCAGAAGCAATCATTAAGACCAACGCCCACAGCCAATTACTACGCCCTGTGTGTAAATCTAAACTGAGCGTACTCATCACCTGTGTAAAAGGATAGTTTTGTTGAGCCAAAATATCGCCAGTGATTTGATTTACAGCTATTTCTTTGTCTTTTAGTTGAATGGTAAAATAATCTTCGGGGTCTTCTGAAAAAGGAAATTCTACCTTTTTTACATCGGCTAAATTGATATTTTTGAAAACGGTAAAATCTTTAATAGGCTTTTGTGGTGCGGTTTTGATTGCGTCGAAATCTACATCTAAGCTCACTTTAGGATTGGCAAAAACTTCAAATCTTACCAACGCCAAATAAGTGCCAGTGATGGCTATTAATACAATCGGAATAAACGACCAACGGCTCAGAACCACGTGAAAATATTGGGCAGAAGCATCGTTTGGAATACGTTTGAAAAGATTTTTGATACCGCTTTGTCGTTGTATCAATAAAAACAAGCCAGAAGTTGTAATTAAAAGCAGTAAGAAAGCCGTAAGCCCCACAAAAAAACGCCCCAATTCATGCAAAAACAAAGAACGATGAAAGGCTGTAACCCATTCAAAAAAGGCATTTTGTGGTTGGGAAGCATCCAAGAATAATCCTGTTTTAGGATGAATATAAGCTGTTTTGACATCCTTCGGGAAATCAGCACTTTTGGCTACAACAGACTGAAAATCGTCGATTGTCACCTCACTGATAGAAGGAAATTGTTGTTTCCAAACAGGAATACTTTCAGCCAGTGTGATTTGTTGCAAAGACGGCTGCGAAGGTCTGTTAAGTTTTTCTAAGGCAGGTTCAAAAGACAAAATTACCCCTGAGATGGCTGCCAGCATAAGGAATATACAAGAAGATACAGCCAACACAAGATGGCTGTATCTCCAGATTGAAAGATTCATATTGGGGTATTCAATTAGTTAGCACTAAATCTTACATAGCGGATAAAGCCAGTACCTTCGTTTTTGGCGGCAAGACTTTCGGTTGTCAACGGGATTTCTAAGTCTTTTACGTAGTAAGGTTTGTCTTCAACGGCACTTTCAAAACGAAGTTTGTAGTTTGAGTTCAGTTTTGATGTTTCTATTTCAAGTTCTGCCACACTGCGGTCGCCACCTGTCACCGATGCACCAGTGATAGCACTGATATTACTGGGTTTTTTAGCATAAGCTTTAAACCATTCTTTGAGGGTTTTATACCATTTTTTATCAGCACCCAACACATACAAAGTTTTGTCGTAGTTACCTTTGGCATCTACAATCGAAACCACAATATAAGCACCTTCGCCCATGTAGTTGGTCATCTGAATCATACATTTGTACTTAGTCGTAGCTGTTTGAGCCGATGAAGTAAAGGATTGAACAAGGCTTAATAGCACAACAAAAAAGCCGATTTTACAGAAATTACGCATAAGTTATTGAGTTATTGAGTGGGTTGTGAGTTAGTGAATGAGTTGTTGTAAATAGTTGATAATTAACTTTCTAACTAATCACTAACTCGCCATTCACTCAATAACAATTTATTTTAAGAAAGAAATGACTATTTTACTTTTGGTTAATGATTCGTTTTCGCTGGCTAGGTCAAATGCCGTTTCTTTGAAATTAGTTTGGGCATTTTTATCAGCACCAGCCGAGATAAGGTATTTCAAAATGGTATCATCTTTTGCCATCATCGCAGCTTTGTGCAATACCGTAATTCCTTCGGCATTTTTGGCGTTGATGTCGATGCCTAATGGTTGTAATCTTTTCAGTAAACCAAGGTCATTTTTTAAGATGGCCAAATGATACAACGTATTTCCATTTTTCTGCGGAGCGGTGGCCGATACGCCTTTTTCTTGGAGTAATTTTAGTTTGGCATCAAAATCTTCTGGTTTAGCACCAAAGCCCCCTCTTCCTTCGCTACTTGGATACGATTGTACCAAATATGCCAATAAGTTTTCGCCTTTGTTATTGACTACCTTGGCATCAGCACCTTTGTCTAACAAGAATTTTACTACCTCTGGCGAGTTGCCTCTTACAGCCGAGGTAAGAGCCGTTTCACCTTTGGCGTTGGCTTGGTTGATATTTGAGGTTTTTGAAAGCAAAAGTTCAAGCACCGGCAAATCTCTGTTTGAGCCAGCCGCATACATAAATGGCGTATTGCCTTCTTCGTCGGCTTGGTTTACGTTGACACCTTTGGCTAAAAAGTGTTCGATGATGTCTTTTTGATTCGGTTTACGTACAATAAAATGCAACACATTTTCGCCACTTTTGGTCGTCGCCGTTGGTTTTAAACCTAAGCTTTCTAAGTATTCAAAAAATTCGAGAGAAGCCCCCGACCCTCTACGACCACCTTGGGCTGCCATCAAAATGGCATTTTCGGGAATACTCACCCCTTTTTGTTGTAGTGCTTTCAGTATATTAATATTGCCACCTCTTACAGCATAACTGAAAATATTATTGCCACTTTTATCCGTACTTTTTATGTCTAATCCTTTAGAAATAAGATAGTTGGTAATTGTAAGGTCTTTGTCGTTGGCTACGGCTAAAAGTAAAATATTTGCACCTTCTTTGTTAACATCTTTCAATGTTGCACCAGCTTTCAAAAATAATTCTATTCCCTGTACCGTGAGTTGACCACTCATCGCTGCAAATGCCATCGCCGTAACGCCATTTTCATCAGGAATATTCGCTTTCGCTCCTTTGGCTACCAAAGCTTCCATGATTTCAACGTTTCCTCGGTTGGCGGCCCAATGCAAATACGTGCGTTCTTCGTGCGTAAATCGGTTAACATCTACATTTGGTTGCGACAACAAGAATTTAATTGTTTCGTTAGGAGCACCCGAATTAATGGCAATCACAATGGCATCCATTGTCATGCGGTTAAATTCCAAAGGATTGTTTCCTTTCTCCACTTCTGCTTTTACGCTTTCTACACTAGGTTGATTTCTCCAAAAAGATTGCTCTAAAAGCGTGTTTTTCTGTGCTTTTGCAGCAAAGCTACAAAGAGCCAAAGCCGCAATCATCATTTTTTTCATCTCGAAATATATAAACTTAATAGAATTAAACTTTTATTACAGGGTATTAAAATTTGTTATTTTTATTTAGAATAAATACAAATATAAATAAAATAGTTCATTTTCTCATGAAAATTCATGCCAAACAACGCCATTGTAAGAGCAATATTGTTGGCTGTGCTTAGACAAGCCCACGATTTGATGGGTTTAATTAAGAGAAGGCAAGGTTCGATAGAAGGGGCAATAAAGACGACGAAACGGCCTTTTTGATTGCTAAATTGGTTTCGGATTGTGAAACAGAATTGATGTAAATTCAACTGTTCACAATCCGAAAATTATTTTAAGGTAGCATTCAGGCTAGTTTATGCCAAGGCATTTTTACAAAACTCTAGGCATTTTTTTACCTCTGCCACAGCATTTGAGCCTTCGGGTATTTTGTATTCGAGTTCGATGGTTGCTGGAAATGTATATTTGTTGGCTCGCATGAGTTGCAAGACTTCTTTGATAGGCGTATCGCCTTGTCCCCAAGGCAAGTTGCCCCGGCCATTTGCTTTGCTTTGGCGGTCTTTGATGTGCATACTTACAATATGCTCATGTTTTTGCTTAATGATGTCGATAGGATTGGGATTTCCTGCGGCGACAAAATGCCCAAAGTCGAGGTTGAGTGCGTTGGCTGGCGATTGTGCTAAGGCTGTATCCCAGAAAGTATAAGTTTGTTGCTCGTGACCATGATAGCCCACTTTCAAGCCAAAGCGTTCGGCGGCTTTGCCCAGTTTGAGTGTATGGGCATCGTTGCTTGGATGTTCGAGCGTTACTTGGTTTGCTCCTAAAGCTTTGGCCGCTTTTAGTCCATATTCTATTTCGGCATCACTGTTTTGTATTCCGAAGGCATCAGGTTTGAAAGCGTAAATGCTCACGCCTGCTTTTTTGTACAGTTTACCCAATTCTTCAAATTTTTGTATGGGAGCATTCAAACGCCATTGGGCAAGCTCGGCACGGTAGGCTTTCATTTTTTCGTCGGCTTCTGCCAAAACTTTCTTTTCGTCATCGCTGAGTTCTTGCTTTTCAAATCGTTTCCGCATCAAAGGAAAAATAGCACGCATATCAAGCGAGTTTTTGGGTGCACCAGCATAGGCTTCTGCTGGATTGCCCATGAGTTCAATTGCTCCAATCCCACAATCGAGTACGTATTGAAGTGTAGCTTCGGCACTTTGGTCGGGCATTTCTCTGAACGAATACGTAATTGTTCCGATTTGTACGCCATTGATAAGCGATTTGTTTTTGCCAAAATTGTCGATAATGGCGGGCATTCCGAATGCTTCGGAACGGGCTAAGGCTGTGCCTGCCAATAAGGTAGCCGCAGCTCCTAAAAACTGCCGACGAGAGGATACATGATTTTCCATAAATGGTATTAATTGTTTGGATAGTTTGAATGCCCTTCCCCAAGCGATTAAATGCTTGGCAATTGGCTGTACAATTTACTTTAAAATTGTTATTTTTCAAGAAAAAATTGTTTTGTAACTACTCATATATCCACTTACTTGCTATACTTTTTGATACTAAGGAGAGTCATGCGTAAAACAAAAATAAGCTTTACATTTGTGCTTGTGCCGTTGTGGGCTTATAGCATCGGCACGTAACTGGCTATGAACCGTAAACATTTTTTGCAATCATTCCTAACCCTTACGACGATGGGAACGCTTACACATTTCAAAACTTTTACTGATGCCTTGCCTACGCAAAACAAGCGAATGCCTGTGTTGTTTACTTCGCATGGCAATCCGATGGACATTCCCTTGTCGAAAGAAGAGCGGCCTTTTTGGCACACTTTGTATGATTTGGGTAAAAAATTGCAGGCAGAATATGAAGTAAAAGCCGCTTTGGTAGTTTCGGCACATTGGTGTTCGAGAGGAACTTTTGTGAATATTTCGCCAGAACAGACACAGATTTATGATTATTATGGTTTTCCTAAGCATTACTACGACCCAAAATACCATGCACAAGGAGCACCAACCATTGCCAAAGAAGTAAGCAAGCTCATTCCAACGATACAAGAAACCACCGAATGGGGGCTCGACCACGGAGCTTGGCCTATGCTAATGCACCTGTTTCCAGAAGCTAATGTACCTGTATTTCAGATGAGTATTAGTTATTACGAATCGCCGAGTTATCATTATGAGCTAGGCAAGCAACTAAAATCGCTGCGAGAAAAAGGCGTACTTATCATTGGTAGCGGCTCGCTGATTCATAATTTGCAAATTCTTGGGCAAAAAATGCGTACAGGCGACATGACTCCTTTTGGCTGGGAGGCAGAATATGACGCTTGGCTCAAACAACAACTCGACGAACGCAACGTAAAAAATATCATCAATTACCAAACCAGTCACCGCTTGGGCTTAATGGCGGCGCCTACTCCCGACCACTTTGTGCCGGTGCTGTACAGCTTGGGCTTGATGGATACGCAAGACACCCTACAATATTTTTATGAAGGTCGTCCCAATTTGCCTGCCTTCAGCGAACGCAGTTTTATGTTGACGTAACGCTTATTTCATCAATTGCTTCAAACGGGCTTGGTAAGCTTGCCAATATTGTCGTTTGGTGCTTTCTTGCAAGAAAGAAGCTTCTATCAATTGCGTTATTTTGGGGTTGGGTTGTAACATTTGCTCCAACATCTTATTGAAAAAACGCTCGTTGATACCTGCCTCTTTCGCCAAAATACCAAATTGTAGGGCTATTTTTCCCTGTGCCATAGCTTTGGGTAATAGCCCTTCTTCTAAAGCAAAATCTTTGTCTTCTACATGAATCCTACTGTTGAGCAAATCATACGCCGGACTCAAACGGTAGTCGCCTTGGGGCGTTTCTAAGAGTGAAAAATTCTTGAAATGGGCATCGCCATTAGAGAATAAATAGTTGAATAACAGTATTTTCAAAAGTTTGGGTGCTTCTATTGTGTAGGCAGGGAAATACTTTTGCATAAGTAAGAACATCGTCAAATAGTTACCTTGATACTTGTAATGTTCGCCATGCGTTTGCGGTGTACGACCCGCCAACGAAGCAAAATCGTCTTGTGCCAATTTGCTGCCATCGTCTTTTACATCAAAGCGTTTAGTGAGATAGGCCGCTTCGCCATTTTGAAAAAAAACAAGGGCATTTTCTGCCGTTTCTATGCCATACACCTGGCGAGCTAGTTGCATGGTGAGGTGTTCGTTGGCAGGCATTTGGTCGGCTCGTTTGCCTACGCTTGGGATAGGTTTCAGGATATAGGTACCTCTTTCGCCTATTTGAGCCAATCGTAGTTTGTTCTTTTCTAAAACAACCGAAAATTTTTCTTGTACGCCCGAAATAGAAATCCGCCTTCTGTTTTCTTCAAAAGCATTTTCCCAATCGTTTTGCCATGTTGGTGCATCATAAGGTAACAGATGTGACACCTTTTTTCCTTGAAACATCCGTTGAAGGCAAGTTTTGCTATAAGTTTGAAAACCAATAGCCAACGTACCTGGGCAAACTTGTATGAGGGGTGTGTTCATGATTTTATCCAATTTTCAAAACCCTTACCGCTCCAATTGTATCGAATTGGGCTGTAGTCATGAGTATGCCAAAATAATCGTCGGTGTCCAGTCGATGGTGCCGACAAACATTGAGCTTATTAGAACCTTCGGGCAACATATTGTAAAAAAAAGGAAACAAAAAATCGGCAATATGTACCTGTTGCGTTTTAGGCAATGTGAGGCTAATACTCGGACAATTGGCGTTTTGCATCCATTCGTCGGTATAGCGAAAAACAAAACTGCCATCGTCTTGTTGCGTTAAAATACCCGCCAATTCATCTTTATACAAAATCTGTGCTTGTCTCATTCATGATTGAGTGTTTTGACTTGTAGCGTAAGTTCTAACCCTAGTGCGTCAGCAATTTTACACAAGGTCTGCAAAGTTGGATTTCCCTTGCCACTTTCAAATTGTTTTAGGGTACGTAAACCCACACCAGCAAGCACTGCCAAGGTTTCTTGCGTTACTTGCATCGCTTCTCTGCGATTTTTAATCGTTTTAATGAGTGTCTCAAAGTGCATTTTATGGCTCTTTTTTTAGTAAAAATAGACAAAAATATTTATATCTCTATAAAAAGTGCATTTTATGGCTCTTTTTTATGTAAAATAATGTATAAAGCTTTTTATGTAGAACAATACTTTATAAATTCGCTAACTTCATCAATTGAGAGAAACATCACCTTTAAATCCATTTTTAGTTATGGTATATACCTTCATACTGTGGTTTATGTATTATACAACCAACCCGACGTTACCCAAATCTATACAGGAAACTGTGAATCAAACGTGGTTTAGACAAAAATATACTTTAGCTTCATTTGTAAAGCCGAGCTATTTAGAGGCAGATTTCAATGGCGATAAACAAGCCGATGTTGCCATTTTAATCAAAGATAAAAAGAATCAGAAAAAAGGCATCATGATTGTTCATGGCAAGACGAATGCCTATGTCGTGTTTGGAGCAGGAAATACATTTGGAGCTGGTGGTGACGATTTTTCTTGGATGGACAGATGGCAATTATACACCAATCCAACAGCCCAAGAAACGCTATTTAATGAGGTCACTGGCGATATAATCGGAGGCAAAACGATTCGATTAAAGCACCCTTGCGTATTGGTTGCCGACTACGAAGATGGAGGATTGTTAGCTGGAGGGCTTATTTATTGGAATGGTAAAAAATACAGTTGGATGCATCAGGGAGAATGATATCATTTGTTGTGCCGATTAACGTTTCCCAATATATAGACCAATCAACACCAAGCTCGTTCCTATGATCG
>JACCDR010258277.1_pt1 | contig 15707 bp, 26 predicted proteins | sample 7446431 | NCBI WGS metagenome assembly JACCDR01 (sample SAMN15323443, study PRJNA562643) | freshwater metagenome | isolation source: river surface water | place: USA:Blue River Watershed | collected 2017-08-17 | reverse complement strand
GTCATTGGTTAGTCCGTTTCAACATTGCTTGAATAAGCAAGGCGAACATAAAAACTCTTTAGAACACCTTTAGCGCTATAGGAGCAATAGCCCATCTCTCTATCATCGCTAAATAACATGAAAATGGGGTCGCCGTTGTCTATATCGTCATCTTTATCCAAAAACAAGACCATGACATCATGAGCAGTACCGCCGCGTACTATCGTTTTTAATGGCGTCGGTTCTACTTGTTGGACAACAAAACGACGTAACTTAGACTCCTGTACATCAGTCACTGATTGTCACTCCCTCAATTCCGTACCGGCGTACACTATCTACGCCCCTATCTTATCCCAAACTTATCCCAACCTGTGATATTGACCGGACAATTGGCAAACAAAAACGCCGCATCGTAGGGATGGGCGTCTTTGTATCGCTATCTCAGGAGTGACCGACAACAAGTCGGGGGTGAAGTAACCAGCTTCACGCGATTATCATACCACGATTTTAAGCCGGTGTGTCGTTTGACCGGACAACTACAGAACCAATCGGCGTAGCGTTCGCCCCCATGCCTTACGCTTGCGTCGTGTGATGCGTTGTCGATTGTCACACGCCTTGCAGCAGTTACGCCGATACCCGTTCACCCGTGTACCAAACGCGGCGCGAGGCAACTCGTGACGACAAGCCGGGCAGATGATGGGTTCGTTATCGGTCATCACAGCACCTCCGTGTTAAGAAGCCGCTGTTGTCGAATGACGCGCCGCGCATCATCATCACACTCATGAGGTTCTGTACGCGGTGAAAGCGTAGCCTCTTCCACGTTACCACCGTGCATGACGCCATGCTGAACCGTGTATCTCATACCGTATGGCTTAAAATCCACACTGTCGATAATCACAGGCGCAGGCGGGTATTTTGAATTATCGTTAAACCATGCCAGTTGCCCTGATACAAATTTTGGTTTATTGCTCATTATCAATCCCCTTCACATCACTCCGATTAACCTTAAGGTCAAAATAGCGCGGCGCTATCCCCTTGACCCGCAGATACGCTCGTGCCTCGCTTTTGGCATCGGCAACGTTCGCGGCGTCAACATACAGGTAACGCGGGTAATCCGTGGGCGGTATCGTACCATCGGCGGGCGTGATGGTTACACGGTATTGGCGGTTGTTCATAACTACTCCTCATCATTAGTGTATTTCATGTAATTGTCATGCTTGGCACGCGCATAACGCCCCGCGATTTCGTCCGCCTCGCCTCGGTCTTTGGCATAGCGCCACGGCACGTCGCGGGCATTCTCGGTAATCACATCGACAAGCCGCTTGTTTTCCGCCTCCAACGCCTCAACACGCACCGCCAATGCAATCACGGCGGCGTTAAGGTCGGGCGCGGCGGTGATGAGTGATAGGTTCGCTGGTTCTACCGCGATAAAGGCGCAACCGTCTGGACTTACTGCAATAGCCACAAAATCAAACGGAGCGCGCATAATGGCGTCTATGTGTATCTCTGTTTTCCCATCACGGGCTGTAACACTACGTAGGTTCTCACATTCCCACGGTGCGGGCGTAATCTCATCTTGCCGCGCTTTGGCGGCCTCGACAATGGCGTTTAGTTCATCGTTGGTCATTCGGTCTTACTCCTACGGCGTCTCGTGATTAACGCCAAACTTCACAACGCGGTCAATGTATTCCCGTGCGGCGGCCTCGGCACGTTCTCGACTATCCCACGCGATAACGCGACTTATTAACCGGTGTTCGCTGTTGCCTATCCATAACCCGTTGCGATGAACTTCCCATCCGTACATGTAAGTCGGATACCGATTGTAATCACTTCGTTTTGTCCAGATAAACACGGTAAACTCATCCGCGCTCACCGCGTCATCTGCAAACCCATGCGCCATCGGGATGTAACGCTGGCGGGGTTGCTCTGGAATATCCTTAACGCACATCCCGCGCATTATCAGCTTTTCGTATGTTTTCATCGGTCTTACTCCTTCACATCATCAAACATCGGTACGGTTTTGAGGTCTGACAGACTTGTCTTACGCTTACGCACAGTCGGCTTGCGCGGTGGCAGTCCAGCGACCTCAGTAGTCATAGGCGCGGGCAATTCGGCGGGGCGTTCGGGTTCAACCGTCACGCGCTCAGGTTGCGGCATGGTCACAACTTCCACAGGTTGGGCGTCGGGATTAAACCAATTATCTGCCGACAATTCCCGCATGACCAACGCGCTCCAGACCTGCTTGTTAAACGTCGCCATTAACTCGCGTCGTAGGGTTGCGCCTGTACCCTTCACATTGGCGGCGTAAATGGCCTTTTTAAGCGCGTTAGCGACGGCGGGGCGGTATCCATCCATCAATTGAGGATTTGCCGTTTTTTGCGCGTATTGTGCAATGGCGTCTTGATAGGCGCTATCGGCGGCGTGACGGGCTTCGATGGACGCGAATAACAGACGCTCACCGACCAAGCCTAAGAACAGTGTGGCGACGGTGGGCGTAACGGCAAGCAACACGCCAAATAAGTCATGCGGCTGCTTGACTGTCCAGTTGCCTACCAGCGTCATGAGCAAGCCCAGCACAATCGGCACGATGAACCACAGGCGAGCGCGTCCGGTATAGAACACCATTGCCGCGACGGTGGACAGGATAACGAGAAACTCACCGAGCAGGAAGGTGGCAAAGCCGCTCACGACGCCTTGATTAAAGTCGTTAATCCCGCCGTGGGCGGCGAGGACTTGCGCCCCGTTAACGGATGTCAGACCGCCGTAAAGGAAGTAGTCACGACCCGCCGTGAAAATAACAAACAGGCTCATAGACGACGCCCCGACAAACACCAGCGCCAATAACGCCCCGACAATGCGCGTAACGATGGGCGGGTATTTACTGTGGGTGACGGTCATGAAATCGGCGGGTTCGGGTTGCTTACCGACCCGCTGGATAACGATGCTTACGGCCTCGTGTTCAGCGTCAAGGCGTTCGGAGTCGTCAAGCGGGCGGATGGTCTTTAGTGCGTGGGCAATGTCGGTCATGGTTGGTCACTCCTAACGGGTTGTGGTTGTCGATTATGGTTGGTCTAAGAACTTGGATTGTCCAGCGGCTTCCATTGCGTCAAGTACTTCTTGCACGGCATACTTCTTATCCCGCAAGATGGTTTGAAAAGACTTAACTTCGATACGTTCGATACAATAGCCGTGTTCCTTTTTGGCAAACGTTTGCCCCTCATACTCATCATTCCGCCCTTCACTTAGCGGCGTTGCGAATATGGCGGCCTCGCGGGTATCAAACACGCCCGCGAAGTTGTTAATGCCTTTGTACAACACGTATACATGCGCCATTGTAAATCACTCCTGTATCTGGTCTGGTTACTTGTCTAAAACTTCCCTAAGCGCGTATCGTAACACGCCTTCCAACGAATCTAACCCGATGTCGTCTGAATACGATTTGTCCAGCGCGCTCACGACTTGGCTATACACACTGCCGTATCCGAGTAACGCCTCTAACCGTGCGGTGAGTTGTTCGACTTCCGGCGCAATACGCTCCAAGTATGATACGGCCTGCTCTATCGCCTCGCGCTGTGACGGGGTGACGTCGTTTAACTCGCTTGCCGGTGACAATCCCATAAGGTCGTGTTTGACTTCATTCACCACGGCAGATATAGCGGTTGCGTATCCGCTGTCTGTAAAGTGGTCATAATCCCAATGTCCGCCGCTCACTTCCCGCCCCCTTCGCCCAACAGATGCCCAATCAAACGCAATAGCGCGATGTCCTGTCCAAGTTCCCCCTGTACCTTCCCCGTCGCTACCGCGTCCCGATACGTTGCGACATCGGCGGCGTATTCGGGGTAGGGGTGCTTAATGTCGCCTAACTCGTAAGTGTACTCATACCCCTCAACCGTACAACGTGCTGTTGCGCCATCGTCATTGTACTTGACAAACACGCCGTCCTCGGTGCGCACCGAGGACGCAAGTTTAACTTTATCCCCCGCGCTAAACTTGCGCTCACGGTGTTCTTGCACGGGCGTGTAGGCGTGGATTTCCTCATCGCGCACAAACCACTTCGACTCATAATATATGTGTTTGACAAAGTGACCACCTAACTCGGCAGGTTCAACGTATCGCACAAGCCGCCACCCGTCACCGTTTTTGATTTCGACCTTATCCCCCGCCTTAAACGTGTTGCTCATCACTCCCCCTTCCCACTGTTCGCAAACTCGCCAAAGTATTCCCGTGCCGCCGCCATATACGCCGCGTGCGCGTCGGCAGGTGTGTCGTGGTAGCCAAGATGGATAGCTCTTCGGTTTACCACGATACGAGCTGCCCACCGATTGGTTGCTTTATGTCTAATGACCCCCTTGAATCCGCTCGTGTTATTCGAGTTCAGTTTTGTATTTCCGTGGTTTTGGCTTGGTGTAGCGATACGCATGTTAGACCGGCGGCAGTCTAGCGTCTGTTTGTTAATGTGGTCTATGTTCTCAGACCTTAACAGGGGGCGACCTACCACACGCGCCATAACCAGACGGTGTATATACGCATCGGTTCTAACGCCTTTGCTGTACGAATAGGCGCGGGCGTAAGGATAACCGGCGTGCGTCTCGGTGACGACGCACTTAACCAACAAATCCGCGTCGCAGTCATCAACGATAATCGTACCGTGTTTTGTGTCTTTGGTTGCGGTCATGGCTTAAACCAATCCGAACGCGGGTCTAAACTCAGAAACTTAACGCCCGCCTTCTTTGCCTCAGCACGCCAATGTTGCGCCGCCTGTTTTGCCAACGCTTCCATGCGTCCTAAAAACACCATCTGCTCGGCGTAGGTGCTGAGTGAACCAATCGCGTTAATTGCGCCCGTACCTAACTTGTAGGTCTGAGATAACGCCTTAAAAGCATAGTCGTTGATGTTGAGTAGTGTAACGCTGTCATCGGGCAAGCCCAACGCCTTTAGCGTCTCATCAACACCACGCCCAAACATGGCGCGGTATACAGTCTCATCAATCATTGAGTCTAGTTCTTCAGCGGTTAGTGGTTGGGTCATAGTCGGTCACTCCTTTGTTTACTTGTTACCGTCGGTTAAGCGGGGCGCGGTTAGGGTTGCACCGCCCAAAACCCACCCATGATTTGCATTTTGCCATCACGGTCAAAACGTGCGCCGTATAGGATAATGCGTTCATCAAGTGAATAGACCTCAGCAAGGTTAGGGGTATCAACCACGCGCCGGTATTCTGAGTAAGGAAGGATGATTACAGCCGCGTTATAATCCCCAACCAAATCGCGTTCATTTTCCGACATTAAAGCGGTGTGATACGGGATTAGGTCAAGTACTCTGTTGATGGTTTCTTGGGTAAACACATCGTCAAACAGCCCAACGGCTACAGAGTCAATACCGCTAATAAAGGTTGTAAAGTTGTACGGGTATCCATCAAACCCGCAAAGATTGCCCGTTTGCGACGGCGGCAGTGTGTCAAAATGCTTGTAGAAGTGTCGCATTTTGACTGATGGGCGAGGTTTCTGGTTGGATACAATTCCCTTATCAACCTTACCTGCGACGTAAATATGGGGGAGTAGCGAGTACATATCTACGCCACCAGTACGCATAGCGCTTAGATACGTGTCGCAAATATCCTCATACTCAGGGTGTGTGCGGATGTAATCGTCAATAAACACAATAGGCGCGTCATTATTGGTTCTCATGCACAATTCCCAGAGGTCTTTAATCGCACAACTCGAAATACTGTCGTGCAATTCGATAACCTCTCGCATAAGGGCTATCATATCTGTCTGAAAACGGCTCTTTAACTTAAGACGATTGAAAACCTGTTCCCATGCAGCATCCGTCCCGCCGCGATTTTCTGGGTCGTAAGGCATATCCAAAACATGAAAGGGTATACCCTTGTTTTGACACATGCGCTCAAACGACTCTGACGTCTCGTTAGCAAAAATCATCGGCAACGCGCCGTCAATCTGCGAACAATAGTCCAATGTCTGCACAATGGCGCGGTAATTAGGAACGCCTATCTTGCACTCGACAACAAACGTTTGACCGTCCTTTGTCGCTACAAAGTCGGCAGTTCCGCCTAACGGCAATTTGACGTGATGTTTGTGGGTATAGCCATTGGTGGTGAGCCAATCGGCAACGAGGGGGTGAAAATCGCGGATTTCTGACATATTCTAGCGTCCTTCTGTGCGCTAATCCTTCAATATAGCTTACATGGCGGAAGTGCGTTGAAGGGGACGCGCTTGTCGGTTCGGGAAGCAACTCCTCACCTATCCGCCAATTCATCTGTTATTTTACCATCGAATGACTATCGGCGCAACCTACTATAAATAAAAACAGCGCCCGATTAGAGCGCTGTTCGTTGGTCGTGTTAGGCGCTATACCGCCTGTTCATCGTCCTCGTATTCAATCTCATCCATCAAATCGAATAGCGTGGGTTGGGCGGACTTTGCCACCGCTTGCGCCAGATACCGCGATGCCACCGCGTGATATTCTGGTTTCAACTCGCAACCGACAAACCGACGCTTGTTTTGCACAGCAACCCAACCCGTTGAACCAATGCCCGCAAACGGGTCAAATACCGTATCGCCCGCGTTAGACCATAAGCGGATGCATCGTTCAATCAAACCCAATTGCAACGGGCAAAGGTGACGCTCGTCATCATTGGCGCGGGCAACTGCGACGTTAAGCGTATCGGTTTCTTCAATGTCGTACCAAATCGGATGCGCCCATTGAATCCATTCGTCGCGGGTGCATTGTGGGCGTACAGGGTCGGCGTTCTCACCCGGCTTCTGGAAGATGAGTACATAGTCGGCAAACGCTGGACGGCTTGCAGCGCTATCCTTTTCCATCTGCACAAACATCAAGCCCTTAGTTTTTGTGCGGATGGCCTGCACTTGCGGGTTCTTGTCGATGGTTACTTCCCCGTGAAAAATCCAACCGGCGGCGGTATAGGCGCGAATGACATCCCCGCGAAAATCCTTAATCCCGATGTAACCGTCATTCACCTTAGTGGCGGCGACTTGCTGGACGTGTACACAAGCGTTACGACCCGGCTTAGTCACGCGCAAGTGTTCGGAGATGATAAAGTTAAAGTGTGCAAAAAACTCATTTGCATCTCGACTGTTACCGAGGTCGCGTTCTGTCGCGCTGTAGGTGTACAAGCTCATAAACGGAATGCTGGTCACGGTCAAGCCGACGCTATTAGTCGGGATAGCCGCCATGCGTTCGGCGCTATCACCCAACAATAAGCGCCATGTATCGCCGTTGGTTTCGCCCTCGGTATAGGTGAAGGTGTTCAAATCGACACCGCGTAATTGTGCTTGCATTTGCGCGGATGCGTGGTTTACCAGTTCATCAGTCATCTTGGTTGCCTCCTGCTCCTTATTCAGCACGGCGTCCAATACGCCCTGCTCCTGACTACTCATGATGATATGCACATTAACGCGGTTCTTTTGCCCAAAACGATAGCAACGGCGCACGGCTTGGTAGTAGGCCTCCCATGAGAAGTCCATACCGCAAAACACCATGTTATGGCAGTTCTGCATATTAATACCGAAGCCAGCAATAGAGGCCTTGGTAATGAGGACGCGCAACTTACCAGACACAAACGCCTCGATATGTGCGGCTTTTTCGTCAGGTGACATTGACCCGTGTACATTGACCGAGTCGGGGATGGCGCTTTCCAGCGCGTCGGATTCAGCGTTCAAACCCGCCCATATCACCCATTGGGTATCGCTATTGTTGACCATATCGGCGGTGAGTTGCACGCGGTCACCAACGGTTTGACGGCGGATATTCTTGGCTTCAATCGCGCTCACCGCTTGCACGCCAAAGCCGGGCAATAAGCCTTCAGGGGTATAGTCTGTGTCGATAATGTGCGAGTGAATGTCTAGGCCGGGCAAAACGTAACCCTCATCACTGTAGCCGAGGTTGCTCGGCTTCTTAACCGCCATAGACCATGATGCAAGCCACGTATAGAACTTGCTGACCGCGTGGCGCTTGAGGCGATACGTGCCGTCTTTCATCTTCATATCGTTCACAAAGAACGTCGCCAGCATTTCAGCATTGGTCATGATGCCGAGGAACTCAGCATGACGGCCTATCTCGGTCACATCGTTGGGGGCAGGTGTGGCTGTAGCGCACAGGCGATAAGGCGTATCGGCAAACATAGAGGTTAGAAGTAAACGAGTTTTACTATCCAACCCCTTGAGGATGCTTGATTCATCCAAAACCACGGCTTCAAAATCGTCAGCGTTGAAGTGTTCAATCATCTCGTAATTGGTGATGTTGATGCCATCAATCAGATTTGAACCGCTGCGGGTGTAATGCACCTGCACGCCCAACAAATCCCGCGCCTCATTCACCGTTTGACGCGCCACCGATAACGGCGCGATGATGAGCGTACGAACGTTTAGGGCGTGCGCCCATGCAACTTGCATAGCGGTCTTTCCGAGACCGGTATCAGCGAAAATAGCGGCGCGGCCTTTACGTAGCGCCCATTTCGTGATGTCGCGTTGGAAATCAAACAGCGCGGCGGGCAAAGTGTTTACCGGCGACGGGATGCCAACGTCTCTAACGATATGCTTTTTGGTTTTGAGGAATGACTGGTAATCGACTTGCGAGGTCATTTTGCACTTGTCCTTTGTGCTGAGTCCATGTAAGGGGTAAAACAGAGAGACAACCGGTGGACTACTCCGGCGTTCGGTTCGCGTGCCTAGTCTCTCTTCACACGACCATTATAACGCCGGAATAGATTTAGTCAAACATTTGGATGTTACAATTTGCCTACACTTTCGTTTGCCCACGGAATTTCGACAATGGCAATACTGTACTCAGCATCGGGTGCAACCACCCAAATCGCGCCACTACCGACCGTGAGGTTATGGTCGTCTTGTAGGTTGGTGTCACGTAGCACCCCGTCAAGCCACGTCATCAAATCGTAGGTTGCCGCGTCTCGATTGTTGGTGTCGTCGAAGTGGGGCAGCGGATACACCGCCCATCCTCGATATGGCAAATCATGTAGGTCGTTGGTGTGGTCATTCGGTCATCTCCTTGATGTGTAAAAAGATAGTCGCCATCGCAAGCGCACGGGCGCTATGCCAATTGGCGCACAATTCGCGGTATTTGGCCTCACGACGGGCGTACTCATCATCCGGTAAATCAATGGTAAGGTCATTCACGCGGTACGCCTCAGCGATGTCATAGGCGCGTTGCATGGCAGTGAGCGCGGTTTCAAGTTGTATCATTCGGTCATCTCCTTATCGCGGCGGGTTTGGTACAACGTCTTTTTGCTGAGGTTCACAAGGCGGCTTAGGCTTGTGTCGATACCCTTAAACCCCCTACGCATCGCTGTAACCACCTTGATAATTTGGTCATAGGCGTGGCGGAGCTTGCGCTCTTGCGGTGTCCGCACCGTCATTCGTTGCGAGGTGTACAGACGGTGCATACTCACTTCAAAGTTAAGTCGCTTGGCGTCGATATACGCGCTCCAATTACCGGACGTGCGACACAGCGCGTCCGCTTGTTTCTCACACTCCATTTCAATCGTGATAAATCGGCGCAATTGACGCTTTAACCGGCGCTCGGTCAATGTCTCGGAGCGTAATTCAGGCTTGTGATTCATCTCATCACCTCGCTAATCCTAATCGTAAACCACCGTCCGCCCCGCGTCATCGTGACGCTTCCCACGTCGTCACCCGTTCTCATCACCGCGCCGTGGTCACAGTACCAGCGCGTCAACTCGGATAGCCACCGTTGCGCCTCGGCACGGGTCTTATGCCGTCCACCCCATCCGGTTATTTCGAATGACCGTGCGCCTTGTGCGTAGAATAGCGCGAATAAGCCTGTTTTGACGGGCGGGGCGGTGTTGATACCTGTTTTACGTTTGGCAGGCATTCTACGCCCCTTTACGCCGCAAAATTGCACTACTGAACCGTGTTACTGTACGCATCCAACGCTGTTTATTTCGGGAGTGCCTAACAGTGTCCCTCGCCCACGTATTCCAGATAGATGCGAGGGCTTGCTCATCGCTTAAACCGCGGCAATACAGCACGGCGTAAAAATTCCAGTCATACGTTTTTCCTGTTGCTGAGTTAAACCAACCCCTCGCAGGTAACGCGCTTTTTAGAAAAACACGTTTTTTATTTGCGCTCATGATTCTACGCCCCTTCCTGAGCGATAGCACCACGTTTGCGCTTAAGGTTAGGCTTGCGCGGCATAGGGCGGCCTGCCGCGTACCACGCGCTATAGCGGGTCAACTCGTCGGGGTGGACAAAGTAACGAGGGTGCGAAAACCCCTTAGCGGCGTGACCGATGGCATCAACGGCTTTAAGCAGTCCAGCGCCCACGTCAGCGCGCAGCACAAACACGTTTTTACCGACAACATGCACGGCTTCTTGCACCGACATGTAACCGGCTTCACGCAAGCGTGCCACCTCGGCATGATAGGCGTCAAGGTCAACGCGACTTGAGCGACGATTCAATGTAGGCTTGCTTTGACCTTGTGGGCGGTGACTGTCCGGCGTCGGGTAACGGTCGGCGGGGTCGGTCTTAGTCTTGGTTTCTAGCGGGAATGTTTCTTCTAACAGCGCCTTATGGCTGTATTCCTTAAGCCCACGACGGGTGGCATAGTCGGCAGACAATGCGTCAATATCGGCGTCCAGTTTGGCGCGGGCGGAAATGGCGGCGATAATGGCGTCAAGCTTGGCTTTTTGTTGCGGGGTCATGGTTGGTTTCTCCTAAGCGGTGGTTAAAGTAATTGCGGTTGTGTGTAAATACTTTCGATGTTCAGCCCCCATTGCCGGGCCATAGCCTCAGCGACGCCCTTAAACGTCACACTGCGGTCACGCTCTCGAGTTGGTGATGGCGGCATCCAATGGATACGATGACGTTCTTGGATGGGTAGTTTCTGCATATCACCCCAAACAACTTTTGTAGGGATAAGAGGCGGCAAGTTCTCTAACCAAAACGCTGTGCCTTTGCTTTCGGGATGTCCAAACATCCACGGTTGTATAACTTGGTCTTGACGCCGCCCAATGAGTTCAACGGCGTATTTGTGCATAATTGGATTCTCAATCGCCTTATGCTTAATCGGCGCGTCTAACAACGCCTTGAAAAACGCCGCGCCTTCGCGCATTTTGTCCCATCGGTCAGCGTAGCGATGCAACCACTGCACGCCGCTATTGGTCAGATAACGGCAGGTCGGGTGTGCAATCATGCCGTCCCAGTGTTGACCATAGGCCGCTTCTATGGCGTCGCCTTGAATATGCCAAGCAGGATTGCCACGGGTCGGCAGCAGGTCGCATGACCACGCCTCTATCCCGACAGCGCGAAAGGCGGCACATACAGTTTGACTTTCCTCACAAGCAATCAGCCACCGCGTAACGGTCATGATGTTGGGGTGTCCGTTGCGCGGCTTGCTTGGATTGTCACAATCATGGTTTTACCCTCGTCCAATGGTACATCGACCGTCAACGGCAAACCGTCAAGCCGCGCTAAGACTTGCGCCCAATACCGATTTGCCAAGTCGGTCAAACCGTGTTCTTGCGCGAGGATTGCCGCGCCGATGTCGTTTAGGATGTCGTTCATGGTTACTTACTCCCCTTAGGATTGTGTACGGGCGTACTGTTTTCACGGGCGGTGCTGGTCATGCTTAAACCCCTCCCTCGCTAAATTCCTCGTATGACTTACGAGCGCCATAAAAACCAACGTTACGCCACCCCGTTGCGCCGTGCCGGTTCTTGGCAACAATCATCTTGGTTTTCTCAACCTCTGGTTTTGCGTCTTGCATATCCATCTTTCGATGTAAGAACACCACCGCGTCCGAGTCCTCTTCAATCGTGCCGGAGTCCTTAAGGTGTTCGAGTGTCGGTTCTTCGCTACCAGCGCGGCTCACCTGAGTGATATTGAACACAATCACAGGACACCCCATCGCGGCGGTTTCCATCGCCAATAGCTTCATCTCACGGGTAAGGTACGACAGCTTTTGACGCACGCTACTTTCACCCTTAAATACCTCGCGGGTGCGGATGAGTTTCAGGTAATCAAAAGCGACTGCCCCTATCATGCCGTGCCGTGCAAGCATTAGCACATGGTCGCGGGCGTCCTCCCAAAACGGCAAACTATCGTTGATGTAAACCGCTTGCTCTGATAATGTGCCAACGGCCTTAATGTATCGGTTGTACAGTTCGGTATTACCCCCGACAATCCGGCGCGATTCTACGCGATTAAACGGAATGCCCGCGCCGGATGAGACAACCGTGTTTACCACTTCACGCCCGCGCATTTCGTAGCTATACATCAGGACGCGCTTACCCGCCAATACCGAGGCAAGGTGAGGCAGTTCATTGTGAACCAGCGTAGATTTACCAACGCCGGGGCGCGATGCGATTGTATAGACCGCGCCTGGCACATATCCGCCTAAGACATCTTGCATAGAGTTTAGGCGGCACGGGATGCGCGGGGATACAATCTCGCCATCAGCAACGCGCTCTATTTCGTCCCACTGCTCTTGTAGGCCAATCTTGATATGGATACCCTCAGCATTACCTCCCGATGTCCGTAATCCGGTTTTAAGTAGTGCTGTCGCTTGCGTCAACACCGCGTTAAAGTCGATACTTTCATCCAACGCAGCGGCCTGTAACCTGCGGGCGGCGTCTGCCATGCGGCGGCGTTCAGATGCGGTCTGGATAATGTGTGCATAATAGCCCGCATTGACGCTAGACGGGATGCTGTTAAAGAGTTGCGTTAGATACCCTATGCCGCCCACCAATTCCAAGCGTTTCGCGGCATTTAGCTCATCTGACACGATTAACCAGTCAAATGTCTGAAACTTAGCGTGCGCGGTACGCATGGCCTCCCAGATAGATTGATGTTTTAGGAGATAGAAGTCTGTCGGCTCTATAACCTTAACGTCAATGTCTGCGAACAAATACGGGTCTATCAACACCGACCCCAACAGCGCCATCTCTGATTCTGGTGATGCGGGCGCATTTAAGATAACCGAATTATCCATTTCGCGCCGCCTTCATCCGGCGCAAGGACGCCAATTGTTCAGCCAATTGTTCAGGCGTAGCGGGTGTTTCTGGTTCAGGCACGGGGATAACCGGCGCGGCGTGTGCCGGTGCGTTGGTCTTTGCGGCGCGATATTCACTCACGCTCTTAGCGATGGTTTCCGGCTTTTGTGCCAGCGACAACTTAGGATACGTCCGCCGATACCATGCCGCCCATGCTTCGAGTTCATCCGCCGTCATAGGCGCGTCAAACCGATACATCTCATACTCACCCTTGCCGCGTTTGCCTGCCAGCATCTTAGCGACGTTCGTAACGACGCCTTGATTATCCCACCCCCACACCGCCGTTACGCTGTCCTTCAATGCCTCAAACGGTTGTTGACGGGTGTGAGCATTGGTCAAATCGTCAGCGCGTGTTGTGAAGTCGTCAATGCTGGTCGGTTGTGCAGCGGCTTGTGTGTAGATGTCCGAGGCGCTATCCGTCGTCACGTCAGTGGCGACAGGTAGTTGTTTTTCAAAGTTTCTTTCTACAGTTTCTTTCTGTGTAGGAGGTCTGATTTTCCGACTAGGGGTAGTCGGATTTTCCGACTGGGCGTAGTCGGTTTCTTCGTCGTCAAAGTCAAGGCTACCGACTACGTTTAACTCATAAGCCTTGAGTATACGTCCCTTGTCGGTATCGTCTACGTGTTCGATGATGTAACCCTTTTCGACCAGACCGCGAATCGCAGTGACCACGGTTTCGCGTAGAAGTCCCGTACCAGTGTCTAGAACCTCCCCGTTACTCTTACGCCGTCCGTCCGTAAACTGGCTGAGACTCAGTTTCTTAAAGCGGTCTTTGTAGCCGAATGTGTTTCGGATGATGTACATCAGACACTTAAACTCCGCGCCGGTCAAATGACGCATGGCATCAAATGCTTCGTTAGGCGTTTGTGTGTAATTGGGTGAAGCGAACCCCTGAAACGGTACGGGCGGCGTGTTGTTCTTACTCATTTCATCACCTCTTGATAAACGCCCTTCAGCCAATCGTATATGGGCGCGGTGTGAAAGTATTCCGCGCCTGAGTGCAGGTGTTCGGAGAAGTGGTTTAACAACGCTTGTTCGAGTAGCTTGTGATGGTCAGTCATGAAATAGGCCAGCGCGATATAATTACGATGTGTGCCTTGCTCACGCAAACCCTTTAACCGGTTACGCAGTGATGATGTTTGACCTATCTTGATGACATGAGTATGCTGAGGGTCATACGCAAAATAAACGCAATTGCCCCGATTAGGCATTTTCCCGATGGGCGTTGTTTTGCTAGGGAATGTCCATTGACCGCTTTCAAGAATACGCGGCATAACATTGGATAGAATATCGCTTTTAATCCCGCGCCGAATACTCGAAATTGTTTTACTCAATTCCGATATGTTAGAGCAGTATTCAACGCCGCCGTTAATGTCGGTAACGCGAATTCTGCCCGTGTTCATAACGTCAATCGTAAACGTGGTCGATACTTCTTCGATGTCCAGCGGGACAATGTATTCTTCAGGGTAACGATTAAACCCGCTCATCACGCCACCTCATCCGGTCTAATCAATTCCATGATGTCAACGCCTAACACGTCGGCAATCGTCTCTAACTCTCCGACGGTCACGTCTCGACTACCCACTTCAATCCGGTTGTACAGCGCACGGCTTACGCCTAGCGCGGCTGCCATCTTGACCTGACTAATAAACCGATTGCGGCGATACCATACAATGGCGCGGCGAGTATCCTCAGCGCGTTCGTCGGGGGTCTTACGGTCCAATTCGTTGCTCATGTGTTTCTCCGATAGCGGGGCGATCAATGCCGCCCCTAATTTGTCGATTAGTGGAACATCACACAGCCGTTTTGTGCGGCCATTTCAAACGCCTTACGCCACAGGCTGTACTTGTCAAGAAACCATTGCTTGTATTCACCCAATGTCTCGGCGTAAGTTTCAGCACGTGATTGGGAGTCGGTATAGTCCTGATACAGTTTTGATGCGACGGTAGAGCCGATAACGCCCTCGCAATCACTGAAACTGATTTGTTCAACGAACGCGCCGGTTACGTGGCTAGGCAATCCCCAGACCTGCTGAGAGCCATTAAATCCGGCCATTTTTGCCAAGTGGTTACGCCAATCGCCATAACCACCATACGAACCGGCACGAAAGTTAAACTCCTCAGCAAAGGTATAAGCCGCACGGGGTTTCAACGGCGCGGTACGCCCCTTCCAATCGGCTTCCGTTGCCTCAGTGTCTATGCCGACATAGAGGTTATAGTCCAGTTCTTTACCATCGGCGTCCAGATATTCCCACTCAACGCTGAGTGTTACGTCTGTCGCCTCAACCAAACCGCGATATGCTGTAATGTCTAATCCCACGATGTTACTCCTTGTGTGAACGTAAAAAGCCGCCCTCGGAATTGAGAGACGGCGCGGCCTTGCCTATGAGTTGGTACGGGTGTATACTTCAAACGTCATGAAAATTCCCCTTTCATTGACGCACGCCCCATGCTGATAACATGGGGTTTTTATTTGCGATGTAATGATTTTAATGCATAGTAGCCCGATAATCAATACCGACTTTTCCCACCCCTTTCACCGCCCCCACTAACGCAAAAGGCCGCATAGCGCGGCCTCGGTGTGGTGTTGAACGTGGGGTTACTTCTTACGCCGTCCGCCTCCCCGCTTGCCGCGTCTGTCGTCACGGGGTTGGTAGGCGTGACC
>JACCDR010858128.1_pt1 | contig 15710 bp, 15 predicted proteins | sample 7446431 | NCBI WGS metagenome assembly JACCDR01 (sample SAMN15323443, study PRJNA562643) | freshwater metagenome | isolation source: river surface water | place: USA:Blue River Watershed | collected 2017-08-17 | reverse complement strand
GTCGAGTACATATACTGCTCTGTCAGGTGTGCCGAAAAAAGCTATCTTCATGATTAATTATGCTTTAGGAGGAAGGTCGTGAATATCTGTGGCATTGTCTATAAAAAGTTTTCCGTCGAGATGGTCTGTTTCGTGCTGAAATATCTGCGCAATGAGCCCTGAGCCGCCCATTTCAAAAAGTTCACCCTTTTCATTTTGCGCTTGAACTTTTGCTTTTTTAGCGCGCATAATTTTGCCATACAGATATCGCACTGAAAGACAGCCTTCCTCAAGCTCGTCTTGCTCTTTAGACATTTTGACGATTTTCGGATTTATAAAGACGATGTCTTCGACTTTTTTACCCGCTTCATCGTTCTTCGGATAAAGAATTTCATAGATGCGTCCAGAAACAACGAAAATGCGCAGAGATACGCCAATCTGGGGCGCTGCGATAGCAACACCATCATCCTGCGCTTTGAGGGCCGTTTTCATATCCTTTATGATCTTTGAAAGCTCTTTTGAGCCGATCATTTCAGTGGGCACAGGCTCGGCGATTTGGCGGAGGACAGGATCTTCTTTTTGGACGATAGTTACCATAATTGTTTAAGTCTATAGCACCAAGGGAGGATAAGCAAAATACATGGAATTTCTAGAGCTTACCAAGAAATAAAATTTTTTGGTTACAAAATACTTTCTGGATCTACATTAACTGCATATGCAGGAGAAAGTTGGCGTAAACGGTCGAGAAGTTCTGACTGAGGCCATTCCTTGCGAGAGAGTTTTATAAGAGCGTGCATCATATATTCTCCCTTTACTGTTGCGATGAAAGCAGGGAATACGTCTATGGTCCAGCCTGCGCATGCTACTTTAAGTTTATCCATTGCTTCGAGTACGTCTTCTTTCTTTCCTGAATAAGAAATTTTTACGAACGTTGAATACGGGGGAAATTCAAACTGTTTTCGCTCTTCGATTTCTTCACGATAGAAGTCTATGATGTTGCCTTTGACACCGAGGGCGAGTACAGGTGCTTCTGGATTTCGCGTTTGCAACAAGAAATGTTTTTGCGTTATAGAACGCATTTTAACGATTATAGAAAAAATCTTTTCGTTTATACGAAAATCGGGTATTGAGAAAAATGCGTCGAGAGTAGCAACGGCGCTGTAATCTATTGGCCGATCAAGATAGAGAAGTGCGAGTTCTGTGCCAACAAGTATTGATCCTGGTGAGCTGTACCACTCTTCTACGAGCTCGAGGGCTTTTTTGTGAGTTGAGGCTGATGTTTTATCGAGTCTGAATACGTGCGTGTCTGGCATCGCTTCCCGTAATTCTTCCTCGATTCGTTCGGTTCCAATACCAAGAGTTGCAAGCCTCCAGCTCTGACAATTCCTGCATGTGGTGTGTGCATCAAACCTCTTGCCACATCGGTTACAGAGAAAGAATCGGCGTTCATCTTTGCCGTGAAGAACTAATGGCGCTGTGCATCTGTTGCAGGTAAGTGTTGTTTCGCAGTCTGAACAAATGGTCTGAGGGGCCAAACCTTTTCGTCCGGCAAATACAAACATGTGGCCACTTTCTTCCTTATTCTTTTTTGCGAGGGCAAGAAATTCATCAGAAAGAATTTTTATCCTTCCGCTATTTTTGTATTTTTTCATATCAACGAGAGTGTCTCGTGCTGTTGAAAGCGATCTCATGGACAGTGGTGCGTTCTCGACGATTTCACCCTCTTCTTCGCGCCAGAGAGTTTCTACTCGCAAGCATGAATCACCGAGAAGTAGGTCTGCTCCGATTTCTTTAGCGAGTTTTTCTGCCACAAAGCGCATATCAAGAAATGGTCTTGATTGGATTTTGTAGCTTCTTGAATTTTCGTGCTCGACTATGATGAGGCCGAGGTCGTGACGGGGAAGTGAAAGGAATGCACCGGTTGCCACAATAACAATCGGGTGAGCGTCTTCAAGGGCAGCTTTCCAGCGCTTAACGACATCATTTTTTGAAAGTCCGCTGTGGAATATATATGTATATGGTTCAATTCCTTTTTCAAAATACGCACAAGCCTTTTTTATATCTTCAACGGTAGGCATCACCATAAAGACAGATTCTTTGCGGGCGAATCTTTCACGAATGAGACTCTTGTAATGACCATATCGATCGTCATCACTCTTTTGGAGGGCAAATGATTCTCGAGATTTTTTTCGAATGATAAGGGGCTTTGCTGTCGGAAGGGCTTCAAACTCGGAAAGTATAACTTGGGGTACCATTTCAAATAGAGCGCTTCCAACTGTTGACCCGTAATATGTTGCGCTCACTGAAGCCGCTTTAAAAAATTGTGGGGAAAGTATGGCTTTTGCGTGAGGGTTTGAAATTTTACGAATTTCAAAATCAAGAGACTTGATCTCGTTTTTAGCATCCGCTACGGATTCGCAGGAAACAACAAGTGCGCCTACGGTTCTCTTGCGTAAAGGAACGCGAACAACAGAACCGGGGAGTGCTTCGGTTCCGCTCCAGTAGGAAAGTATCTCAGCGCCTACTCCACGGGCTATCGGGATTGCCTTAAGTAAAAACACACTTTTAATATACAGAAGGCGGTCCTAAGAGTCGAGGGATGACAAAGGCCTGCATTTTAAGCTTTGTGAATCAAGTAATTTCTACACTATTAATCTATTTACAAATAAAAATACCTCGACCTGAAATGAGGGCGAGGTGTTTTTATGGAGTCTAATAAGGCTCGGTCTTATAAATCCCTAAATACTTCTATTTTTGCGCCGATGGAATTGAGTCGTGCTGCGAGATCTTCGTAGCCTCGATTAATGTTGTATACGTTTCGAAGGATTGAGGTACCTTCTGCGGCGAGCATTCCAATAAGAATGATTACAGATGGGCGAAGTGCGGGAGGGCAGACAATTTCCGTTGCCTTAAGTTTCGTTGGTCCTTTCACATAGAATCGATGCGGATCGGCAAGAATGGTCTCTGCTCGTAGCTTGTCGAGTTCTTTGTAATAGATCGCGCGCTCCTCATATGTCCAATCGTGGATCATTGTTTCGCCTTCAGCTTGTGTTGCGATAATGGCAAAGAAGGGAAGGTTGTCCATATTGATGCCGGGATATGGAAGGGCATGAATCTTTTCATCGAGAGCCTTGAGTTTTGAGATTCCCGTCAATATGTCCACGAGGTTTGTCTTTCCGTTGAGGGCTTTATAGTGCTTTATGATTTTATATTTGAATCCCATCTTTTCGAGCTTGAGGAGCTCGAGTTCGAGAAAGTCGATAGGACATCGTTCAATGATGATTGAAGATTTTGTGACAATGGCTGCGGCAAGAAGTGACATCGCCTCGATAGGATCTTCAGAAAGGAAATATTCGACATCTTTCTTAATCTCTCTATCAAGTCCATGCACAGTCATAATCGAAGTGCCCACACCTTCTATCTTTACGCCCAATTGCTCGAGATAAAAGCAGACATCTTGAACCTGGTAGTTTGCCGATGCGTATTTGATAACCGTCTTGCCGGGGATGAGTGCTGCGGCCATGAGTACGGCTTCGGTGACTGTGTCGCCAGCTTCATACATCACAATCTCTCGATTCTTCTTGAGTCCTTTATGAGAGATGTTGTAGTACTTAGAGCTTGTTTCGATTGATACGCCGAGGTTCTCGAGTGCGTATACGTATGGTTTTATGGTTCGTGAGCCAAGACGGCAGCCAGAAGCCTGAGGAAGATCAAACTTTTCCATTCGATGTATGAGAGAGCCCACCATCATGATGACGCTGCGGGTTTTAGCTGCAGAATCATAGGCAATCGACTTCATATCGAATTTCACCGGAGGGGTGATGTGGAGGTCGTTTCCGTTCCATGCAACCTTAACACCAATCGATTCAAATACTTCGATGATTCGATTCACTTCCTCGATTTTCGGAGTGTTCTTGATGACAGTCGTTCCTTTGTTGAGGAGGGAAGCGCACATGACTCCAACTGCGCCATTCTTTGACGTTCGAACGTGTATGGTGCCTGAAAGAGGTCGACCGCCTTCAATACGAAAGTTTACGGTGCCTCCTTTTGATAGAGAGATGATTTCGTGATTGAGGGCTGTTGAAAGCTTGGCGAGAGTTTCAGTGGAAAGGTTTTGTTCACCCTTTTCAATGCGAGCAATGACGGACTGAGTTGTTCCAATTTTTTCGCCAAGTTCGCCCTGGGTCATACGCCTGTCTTCGCGGAGCCTCGCAATCATAGCTCCAATCGCCCCAAGGGCCTGTGGTTTTGTCTCTTTTATGGCCATACGTTTCGTTTAATTGATATGTAATTAATATAGCATATACGCTATGTTATTTCAAACTGTGGATAAGAAGGATTACATATAAAAAGCCGCCTTGGAACAGGCGGCAGAAACGCACTTGGAAAAGAAAATGCTCGTGAGGCGTGATGTAACTTACATTAACCCCAATTAATTCCAAAATCCTTGAGTCTTTTGGAGAGCTTAACAACGAAATTTACTCCGCAAGATGAAATTCCAAGTAGATGCCATCCACGACAATGCTCTACAAAAAATTCGATAGGCATGTCTTTGATGGTGGCATAGACACATTGTGCAAGTTGAGGTTTGGCTAAAAGTGATGTTGATCGAATGCCCGACGATTTCATTTCAATCTCAATGAATTGGCCAACGGTAAGTCCCATTATCTGGTCGGGAATGATAACGACAATGTGTGTCGGCTTTGGTTGGGGAAAAGGTTGTACGGTGGCTGGGGTAGATGGCATGGTTTGAGGGAGCAGTTCGGAAAGTATTATCTATTTCATTTTTTAGTTTGTCAACTATCGCCATTCCGCAAGAAAAGCGTATAGTAGAGCCACTTATGGCACTCTTCGCAAAAAAACTCGGCATTGACCTCGGTACAGCAAACACACTCGTATTTTTGCCGGGTAAAGGTGTTGTTTTAAATGAACCCTCAGTTGTCGCTGTCTCTGAAATTGATAACAAGATCCTTGCTGTTGGAAATGATGCGAAAAATATGATCGGACGAACTCCTGAATCGATCATTGCGTATCGTCCTATGAAAGACGGAGTTATTGCCGACTATCGCGTCACCGAAGCGATGCTCCGATACTTTATCGACAAAGCTCTTGGCAAGTGGAACATCTGGAAGCCTGAAGTTCTTGTTTCAGTCCCTGCAGGCATTACGTCAACCGAGCGACGAGCAGTTATCGAGGCGACAATCAAAGCAGGTGCTAAAAATGCGTATGTTGTAAAGGAGCCGATCCTTGCTGCTATCGGTGCAGGTATTCCTATCCAAGAGCCGCGAGGACATATGGTTGTTGATATTGGCGGAGGAACCACAGATGTGGCTGTGATTTCACTTGGAGGTATTGTTGCATCGACCTCCGTGAAGTGCGCCGGTAATCGTATAGACGCAGCAATTGCAGACTATATAAAGAAAACATTCAATCTCGCTATCGGAGACAAGACTGCAGAAGATATAAAAATAAATGTAGGCTCTGCTGTTCCTCTTGAAGAAGAGCTCACTATGGTTATTAAAGGACGAGATTTTATTTCAGGTCTTCCGCGTTCAACCGAGATCAAGACCAACGAGATTGTAAAAGCAATCGGCCGCGAACTCCGAGATATGATTAAGGCAATCAAAGACGTACTTCAAGAAACTCCACCAGAGCTCGCCGCAGATATCATCGATCACGGCATCATTATGACCGGCGGTTCTTCGATGCTCCGAAATCTTCCAGAACTCGTATTCAGGCGCACGGGCGTAAAGGCTATTCTTGCCGAAGATGCACTCTATTGTGTTGCAAAGGGAACGGGTATCGCTCTCGAACATCTCGACGTATACAAGAGGACGATTATCGCAAAGAGATAATGGGGGGGGGTGTTGAATGTTACTTCGGTAACTCCTGTCGAAGCCTTCGTTCCGATTAGAAAGAAAGGTATACTTTTCATATGTTTGACGCTCAAAAGCTGCATCACGCTTATTTTATAGAAGGAGATAGGGCAGCCATACTAGCAACGGTTGAGGCTTTTCTAAAGGATGCTTTTGGTCTTAAAAGAGAAGGGCATCCAGATGTGCATTTCAGCGAATACGAATCTATGGGTATCGATGAGAGTCGTGCCCTCCAAGGAATGCAGTCGATGAGGCCGCTTTTAGGAGATCGTAAAATATTTATTATTGTTACGCAGTCTATTACAGGTGAGGCACAGAACTCACTTCTAAAAGTATTTGAAGAGCCAACTCCGGGAACTCATTTTTTTGTTATCGCACCAACACAGAGGATTTTGTTGCCTACGCTTCGTTCAAGAATGATAGTTCTTGTCCATGAATCTTCAGGTGAGACAGGCGACAAGGGGGCGAGAGAATTTATGAATCTCTCGTACAAGGATAGATTTGCGTTTGTTGCGGAAATGATCGAAGCAAAAGATCGCTCTAAAGCAGAGGCTCTGCTTCAAGGTATTGTTTCGGTTCTCGATGAAGACAAAGATTCGCTCGACAAAACCCGCGGAGAACTCATTAAAGAACTTCTTATTCTAATTCGCTACGTTAAAGATAGGTCGTCTTCACTCAAACTTATTTTAGAAAGAGTGGCGTTGATGGATTTTAAGTAGCGTTTTTCCAGTCAGCCTTTTGGAGAACGGGTAATTCTGGTGGACGGAATTACCTCTCTCCTTACAGGAGCTGTACACCTTTTTGACGGATTACCGTCTAAAAAGGTCTTGCGGTACGGGTCCCAATCCCGTACCTCACTCGGCCCGTCGGCCTTCGCTAGTCTCCAAAAGGCTGACTGGAAATACGTCTTTTATTCTAGATGCAAGGTAGATTAAGGTATTTTTTGTGATATATTTACGGATATATGCAATACAACTTCACCAAACTAAAGTCAGATCTCGCCGCTACGGAAACCTGGTTTACCAAAGAGCTCGGCACCATAAGGTCTAACCGTGCAAACCCTTCGATTCTCGACTCAGTGCGCGTCGAGGCGTATGGTTCTGATATGCCAATCTCTGGTGTGGCATCTCTTTCAAACGAAGACGCTCGAACGATTCGCATTACTCCTTGGGATCAGGGTCTTGTTAAATCAATCGAGAAGTCGATTATTGTGGCAAACCTCGGTGTTTCTGTTTCTGTTGATGATAAAGGTATTCGCGTTGCTTTCCCAGAACTCACCTCTGATCGCCGAAAAGATATCGTAAAGATTGCAAAGGAAAAGTTCGAGCAGGCTCGAATCCAGGTTCGAAAGCACCGAGATGAAGTAAACGCAGATATTGATAAGAAGGAGAAAGAAGGTGGAATGGGAGAGGACGAGAAGTTTCGATTCAAGGCAGAGGGTCAGAAGCTTATTGATGAAGCGACCAAGAAGCTCACGTTAGCAATGGAGAAGAAAGAGAAGGAAATATTAAGTTAATCTGTCATTCTCGCGCAAGCGGGGATCCATATCATGTATATAGTTCTATTTTTCATAATACTAGCGATTCTCGTCCTCATTCATGAGTTCGGGCATTTCTATGCTGCCAAAAAATCAGGTGTACGAGTCGATGAATTCGGCCTCGGCTTTCCTCCGCGTATGTTTGGCAAAATGTGGAAGGGAACACTTTATTCTATAAACTGGATTCCATTTGGAGGCTTTGTAAAGATATTTGGTGAGAATCCTGATGCGGAATCTATATCGGGTCCCGAGAGTGGAAAAAGTTTCGTTAATCGACCAAAATGGATTCAGATACTCATTCTTTCGGGTGGAGTAATAATGAATATTCTTTTTGCTTGGATACTTTTCTCTATCGCATACATGTCTGGAATGACGATGGGAGTTTCAGAATCTACCTCAAAATACATTACCGACCCTCACGTTATTGTTCTTGATGTGTTACCAGATTCTCCAGCTCAAAAAGCGGGTCTTGTGCCGGGTGACGAAGTGATTGCATATTCATTTGCTGGAGCGACTACATCAGCTACTACAGTTGAAGGACTTCAGGAAGCAATTAAAAATTCAGGTGGCAAAACCGTTGGTGTTGAAGTACAGAGAATGGCGGATATGAAATACATCGCTCTTGTTCCCGAGCAAGGAGTAATCGGCGATAGATATGCTGTCGGTATATCTATGGATCTTGTAGGCAAGGCGGATCTTCCGTTCTATTTGGCGTTCTGGGAGGGCGCAAAGCTTACGTGGAATATGGGCGTAAATATTGTCAGCAGTCTCTACGGTCTCATAACAGATGCGGTTTTGGGGCAAGCTGATGTTTCTCAGCTTTCTGGTCCTGTAGGCATCGCGCGGCTCGTGGGCGATGCGGGTAAACTTGGATTCGTATATCTTCTCTCATTTACCGCATTCATTTCTCTCAACCTTGCAGTGCTTAATCTTGTGCCGTTTCCAGCGCTCGATGGAGGACGTATTCTTTTCGTTATTATCGAGGCGATTATCCGTAAACCAATTAAACCTAAAATTGCTAATACTGTTAATGCGATAGGTTTCGGACTCCTTCTCGCATTCATGCTTTTCATTACGTATAAAGATATTGCAAAGTTGGTATAAAGGGTTTGGTGAAAAATTGTTTGCATAATAAAGCCGCGCTTGAAAGCGCGGCTGACTGTTAGAAGACTGACACCTGGACGCTTGTCATGCCGATGATACATGCTGCTCCGAGAAGGAGCCAAATGGCTTTCGCCCAACGCTTCGGGCTGCCGTTAAAAGCTCTGTTGAGACAAAGCACCGCTTCGATGCCGAAGAAGATAAAGAACAAAAGCTCTCGCGCGTATTCAGGCACATTTACTCCCTTCTTTGCGATCGATTCTGTCCTTAGCCGCGATTTCGTCCTTAACCATTCCGAGAAAGATGAGGCTTATTGCCCAGAAGAAGAGATACCCGAGGATCGAGCCAACAATCCAGATCGGACCGAGATCTTTGCGGACAGCTTCGATGCCGAACCATGTGATCCAGATTCCGATCAGGGTAAAGGCTGCGAAGATGAGACTTTCTCCTGGCTTTTTTTCGATATATCTCGCACTCCAGATGGAGCACAGAATGGGGAAGTAGAGGAACGCGACGGTGCTGAAAGCAGCTCGCGGAAACGTCGGTGACGGTGTCGATTGAGAGGACGAGGTACTCATGAGATTCGTTTGGTAAATTACATCAAATAGTGTTGATTGTCAATCCCTTACAAACCCTTAAAAATAGGCTATTATTGCGGTAATTAAACGTATTTCTATGCGCCAAACACAACTATTCACCAAGACGAGGAAAGAGGCTCCAAAAGATGAGGTATCGAAAAATGCTCAGCTTCTTATTCGTGCGGGATATGTATACAAGGAAATGGCTGGTGCATATGTATTTTTGCCACTCGGCCTTCGCGTTTTCAACAAAATCATTGGAATCATTCGTGACGAGATGAACAAGATTGGTGGAGTAGAACTTTCGATGACGGCGCTTCAGGACAAGAAAGTGTGGGAGAAAACAAATCGATGGTCAGATGATGTTGTTGATAACTGGTTTAAAACAAAACTAAAAAGCGGTACTGAGGTCGGCCTCGGCTTTACGCATGAAGAACCTCTTACAAAACTTATGCGCGATTACATACATTCATATCGCGATCTTCCTCGATACGCATATCAGTTTCAGACTAAATTTCGAAATGAGGAGCGAGCAAAATCTGGCATCATGCGCGGGCGAGAGTTTGTTATGAAAGATCTTTATTCATTTTCAAAGGATGTAAAAGAGCATGAGGCTTTCTACGAGAAGGCAAAGCACGCATATAAAAATGTGTTTGTGCGAGCAGGCCTTGGTGACAGGACGTACATGACGTTTGCATCAGGAGGAAGTTTTTCAAAGTATTCTCATGAGTTCCAGACAGTCACAGATGCTGGCGAGGATCTTATTTATGTCGATGAGAAGAAACATATCGCGGTAAACAAAGAAGTGCTTACCGATGAAGTTCTAGCCGATCTCGGACTTAAGCGAGAAAATCTTGTTGAAAAGAAAGCTGCGGAAGTTGGAAATATTTTTTCTCTTGGTACTAAATTCTCGGACGCTTTCGAACTTTCATATGTTGATGACAAGGGCGAGAAGAAACCTGTCGTTATGGGTTCATACGGAATCGGTCCAGGCCGAGTAATGGGAACTATAGTTGAAACTCTTTCAGATGAAAACGGCATCGTTTGGCCAGAGGAAGTCGCTCCATTTAAAGCACACCTCATCGTTGTTGATTCAAAAGAAGGAGATAAAGCTCGAAAAGAAGCAGATCGACTTTACTCAACTCTTACAGAAAAGGGTATTGAGGTGCTTTATGATGATCGCGACGCTCGACCTGGTGAAAAATTTGCCGATGCAGATCTCATGGGTATGCCTTATAGAATTGTTGTATCTGATAAAACTCTCGCCGCTGGAGGGTATGAAGTAAAGAAAAGGGCCGATGGAAACGTAGAAATCATTGCAGAAAAGGATTTGATGGCTAAACTAAAATAAATAATGCCAAAAGGATTACTCGACCGACTATACAGCGCATTTTCTCACGATATAGGTATCGACCTTGGAACGGCTAACACGCTGGTTTATGTAAAGGGTAAAGGAATCGTTATAAACGAACCTTCTGTCGTGGCGGTAAATCAAAAAACTGGTCGAGTTGTAGCTGTGGGCTCTCAGGCAAAAGACATGCTTGGACGAACTCCAGGACACATCGCCGCTGTTCGGCCTCTTGTTGACGGTGTTATTTCAGATTTTGAAGTAGCCGAAGAAATGATTGTCTATCTCATCAACAAGGCTCAGAAAGAAACTTCAAAAAAGTTTTTTGGTCCACGGGTAATTGTGGGTATTCCATCTGGAGTGACTAATGTTGAGGCGCGAGCCGTTCGTGATGCAACCAAAAACGCTGGTGCAAGGGAGGTGCATGTTGTCGAACAGCCAATGGCGGCAGCTATCGGCATTAAACTCCCGATACATGACCCAGCGGGCAATATGGTAATAGATATTGGCGGAGGAACGACTGATATTGCTGTTATTTCTCTTGGTGGAATAGTGCGATCGAAATCTCTCAAGATTGCTGGAGACAAACTCAACTCCGACATCATTTCATATATTCGAAACGAATTTAAAATTCTTATTGGCGAGAAAACCGCAGAAGATGTAAAAATTGCTATCGGTATTATTGTTCCAGATGAAGTTCCTCATGAATCAGCTATTCGTGGACGAGATCTTGTTACCGGCCTTCCTCGCGAAGTAGTCCTTACTGATTCCGACATTAGAGAAGCTGTTTCTCAGTCGATCGATAATCTTGTTGATTCAGTTAAAGAGGTGCTTGAAACAACTCCGCCAGAAATTCTCGCCGACATTATGCATCGAGGCATTTATCTTGTGGGCGGCGGTGCACTCATTCGCGGTCTCGATAAACTCATCGAGGAATTTGTAAAGATTCCGATTCACATTGCTGATGATCCGCTCACTGCTGTGGCGCGAGGTACGGGAATTATTCTCGAGGACATAGAGAAGTATGAAGACGTTCTAATAGCAAACGAAGATGACCTACCTAAAGCGCAGTAATCCGGCTGCAAAAAGAGGGAGGATGACGACTTCCTTTATTGTGATAGGTATTGTCATTTTGTTCTCGATACATTTCTTCTTTCCAAAAGTGTATCCGACAATTTTCTACCCAATCACTTCTATTTTCTGGAAATCTGAATCCCAGTCTATTGGATTTTTTGCTCGTATGGGCCAGCTTGTTTCTTCTAAGTATTCTCTTGTAAAAGAAAACAAACGTCTTCGAGACGAAATAATGTCGAGGGATTCTTCAATGCTTCTTTTGGATGCGCTGCGAAAAGAAAATGAAAGTCTAAAGAGCGTTGTTGGTCGCACGGGTGCAGGTGATGATGTGCTCGGCGTTATACTTTCAAGACCTCCTGTATCCCCGTACGATACTCTCATTATTGATATTGGTTCTGACGATGGTGTAAAAGTTGGTAATAAAGTCTATACCGACGGCGACGCTATTATTGGTGACATCGTCGAGGTGTATGGAAATTATTCAAAGGTGAGTCTTTTTTCGAGCCCTGGTCGAACTTCTTCAATAATAATTGGCGCGTCGAATGTGGAAACGCAAGCTGTTGGCCGTGGCGGAGGAGACTTTATGGCAAAGCTTCCTGTTGAGATTGATATAAAAGAGGGAGACACGATTGTTATCCCTCAAATCAGACCTCACGCCTTTGGTATAGTCGAAAAAATTATTGTTGATTCTTCAGACTCTATGCAGACGATTTTATTTAAAATGCCGATCAACATTCATGAGTTTCGATTTGTACGTGTAGATAAGGCATCTTTCTAATGCGTATTCTTTTTCACATAGCACTTATAATTTCACTTCTGTATTTCCCGTGGTGGTTGGGGGCGATTATACTCGTCGGTGCATGTTTTCTTGTTGAACATTTTTATGAAGCTGTTCTTTATGGAATTCTAGCGGACGCTATATATGGAACATCGTATGGCATACATGGCTTTGCGTATGCAGCATCTCTTTTTGCACTCATAGTATTTTCATTTTCTACATTTATACGAACCAGGCTTGTGTGGTAAGTATCTATACAATTAGAGATAAAATAGGTCGAGAGGATATATTGTTTGGTAATGATAGAATACTCTCGTGAACCTTTTTCGCAGACAAAAATCATGCGTAAGAAACGAGATCGACCCAGACGAGATATTTCTCGATTCTTCAAACTTGCCTGAGTTTGATGTGCACCAGTTTGAGGGCAGGATTGAAAAGCCGATATCGCTTTTGACGATTATCGTTCTTTCGTCTGTTTTTGGACTCATCTTGTTTATTCTTTTAGGTAAGGCCTGGATACTTCAGGCAAAGGATGGGGAGAAATATGCGGCGATGAGCGAAAATAATGTCTATGACGAGACAACCCTATACGCGGAGCGCGGAGCCATTTTCGATCGTAACGGGGTAAAGCTTGCGTGGAACGCAGTTGATCCTGAACAAGCTGATTTTTCTATACGTGCGTATACAAAAGATCCTGGTTTTGGTCACATGTTAGGCTACATAAAATATCCAACAAAGGATAAGCAGGGAAATTACTATCGCAAAAATTTTGAAGGAGTTGCTGGTATTGAAAAATTTTGGAACGAGGCACTTCAAGGATCGCATGGTATGAGGATACTTGAAACAAATGCGCTTGGTGAGATTGAGTCTGAATCCGTAATTCGTCCTGCTCAAGACGGAGAGAATCTCACTCTTTCTCTCGATGCCCGTATTCAGAAAAAAATGTATGAGTCCATTTCAGGACTTGCGGATCGTGTTGGGTTCACCGGTGGCGGAGGTGTCATTATGGATGTAGAGACAGGGGAAATTATCGCTCTTACAAGTTTCCCAGAGTATAAAAGTGATGTTATGTCAGATGGGTATGACCGTGACTTAATTTCAAAGTATCTCACCGATACACGAAAACCTTTCCTTAACCGAGTTCTTGCCGGCCTTTATACGCCAGGTTCGATTGTAAAACCGTACGTTGCTCTTGCAGCTTTGGAAGAAAGTATTATTGATCCGGAAAAAGAAATTGTAAGCACTGGTTCGATATCTATACCAAATCCTTATGATCCTACACGAAAAACGGTCTTTATGGACTGGAAGGCTCACGGCGCTGTTGATATGAGAAGGGCGATTGCCGTATCTTCAAACGTCTATTTCTATCAAGTGGGAGGAGGTTTCGAAGGTCAGCCAGGTCTTGGTATCGAGAAACTTAACAAATATTTCTCTCTTTTTGGTCTCGGTAAGAATTCCGAAGAGGGATTCTTTTCCGGGCCTGTAGGAACAATCCCATCTCCTTCATGGAAAGAAAAAGTGTTCCCAGGTGATCCGTGGAGAATCGGAGACACTTACTTTACTTCAATCGGTCAGTACGGTTTCCAGGTGACTCCTCTCCAAATGGTGCGTGCAGATGCTGCACTTGCTAACGGTGGCGCATATCTTTCACCGACAATATTTAAGGTGGCATCATCCTCACCTGTCATAGGAAAGACGATACCTGTTGATGACGACAACCTTCAAATAATTCGTGAAGGTATGAGGCAGGGTGCGACAGTGGGCAGTGCAAGTGGCCTTAATGTCCCGTATGTGAAAATGGCGGCCAAGACAGGTACTGCAGAACTTGGAGTTTCAAAAGCTTTTGTTAATTCATGGGTTATGGGCTTTTTCCCGTATGAAAAGCCTCGTTATGCCTTTGTGGTTATGATGGAAAGAGGGCCCCGGGCCAATGTCTACGGTGCTACAGCAGCCATGAGGGAGCTTATTGATTGGATGAACCTCAATACGCCTGAATACTTCGCCGTGGAGGAGTAAATTGAAATTAAGCCTTATACGTGCTATCATTTCGCCATTAACGTATAAAGCACGTCCGCACGGACATACCATGGACAACACAAAATACCTTACAAAAGAGAAGTATAAGGAACTTGAAAAGGAGCTTCTCGAACTTAAGACAGTAAAACGAAAGGAGGGGGCGGGAAATCTCGAGTATGCACGATCCCTCGGAGACCTATCAGAGAACGCTGAGTACCAGGAAGCGCGTGAGCTTCAGGCTACAATAGAGGATCGAATTATGACCATTGAGAATACTCTTAAAACTGCAGAGATAGTGCGTGAGGCACACGGCGATGTGGTGTCGATGGGCTCTGTTGTGTCAGTTGAAAAAGCGGGCACGAAAGGTGCTCTCAAGTTTAAAATTGTTGGTTCAGATGAGGTAAATACAACTGAGGGAAAAATCTCTAACCACTCACCAATCGGCTCTGCGCTCATTGGAAAGCGAAAAGGAGAGACTGTGTCTGTACATACCCCAAAGGGCCCAATTTCGTACAAGATTACGGCTGTTGAGTAAGCGTCTGTCGTCTCTGGTAAGTGCTGGCATCCAAGAGGATTTTAGAGCAATTTAAATTTTAAAATGGCTTCACTAGAAGAAATCCGACAATCAAGACTCGCCAAGCTCGCTCTTTTAAAAGAGGCGGGCATGGACGCATATCCGGCAAAGGTTCCTCGAGATATGTGTCTTAAAGACGCTCGTGCAAATTTTGCTGAGTTCTCAAAATCTGGCAAAGTAATTTCGCTCACTGGTCGAATCATGGCGATCCGCGGACAAGGTGCAATCCTTTTCGTCGTCCTCGATGATGGCAAAGCAAAGCTTCAGACTGTGTTCAAGAAAGACACTCTCGATGAAAAGCTCTTTAAGCTTTTTGCGGATGCTGCAGACATGGGAGATTTCATAAGCGTTACGGGAACATTTTTTGTCACACAGCGTGGCGAAGAAAGTCTTCTTGTTACTTCATGGACGATGGCTTCAAAATCACTCGCACCTCTTCCCGAGAAGTGGCACGGCCTAACCGACGAAGACGAGCGCTTCCGAAAGCGCTATCTTGATATGGTGATGACGCCGGAGCTTCGCGACCTTTTCATAAAGAAATCAAAGTTCTGGGATAGCACTCGAAACTTCCTCAAGAAAGAAGGTTTCCTTGAAGTGGAGACCCCAACGCTCGAGATCACGACCGGCGGCGCCGAGGCGCGACCATTCAAGACACATCACAATGATTTCGATATCGACGTATTCATGCGTATTTCCGTTGGAGAACTCTGGCAGAAGAGGCTCATGGCGGGAGGTTTCCAAAAGACCTTCGAAATAGGTCGCGCATACCGAAACGAAGGAACAAGCCCTAACCATCTCCAGGAATTTACCAATATGGAATTCTATTGGGGGTATGCGAATTATGAAGAT
>JACCDR012049521.1_pt1 | contig 15720 bp, 14 predicted proteins | sample 7446431 | NCBI WGS metagenome assembly JACCDR01 (sample SAMN15323443, study PRJNA562643) | freshwater metagenome | isolation source: river surface water | place: USA:Blue River Watershed | collected 2017-08-17 | reverse complement strand
GTTTACGAACTACTTCGGTGTTCTTAAACCAATCCAGCAGCTTATCCAGCAACGCTAATAACTTTTCCCATAGATTCTTAGCACCTGCTTTGATATCTCCCAAAAACGATTCTAGGTCGATATCCATCGATTCTAGTTCATAGTTGGATAACAAAGACATATCTCTGGTTTCGATCAACTGACGATACATTTCAGTTACATCAGACTCCATAGACACTTCAGTGTTTTTGGTGATGAAATAATCCTCGTATAACTTACGTACGAGTTTCTTCGCGTCACCTTCATTAACAATGACTTCTTTAAAATCAATAGGGAACTCTGGACGAGTACCGTCATTCAATTGATCTTCACTGTGAACTTCTAAGTCTATCTTACACCATGGTGCAAATTCACCATTGGGTAATATAAACACATCCACTTCCCATTTTAAACCTTTCCACTTTTCTTTATCTTCAGAACTGTATCCTGAAGTATCGATAGGGAAACTGTAACGGTTTTTAATCATTCCATTGTCAGAGATAGATTTAAAGTGAGTAAAGAAATCTTTACTCACCAAGCTGTTAGTTTCAGTGTTATCGTTTTTAACAGTAACTTCATAAGTGTTAGTGTCGTGATACGCACGTACACGACAACTACCTTTATCCGTTTTATAACTCCACTGTTCTTGACGTTCACCTTGACCCATCGCTTTTAACTGTGTCCAGCCTTTATCGGATATCAATCCGTAATAGACACGTTCTATCTCTGCATGAGTACTACCATCATCCTCCAAATCAAAACCAGTAGGACGATCAACATACAAATGCAGACCTAACATAACAGTAGCCTCTTACGCTGTCAGTGTGCGATAGAAATCGTTGATACGACCACCGAATTCACCAAAGTACTTCATGTACTGAAAACCTTGTACAATCCGACGACGACTTTCTTTTGGTGAAGTGGACAACATCAACAATGCTTGAGTATAGTTTACATACTCTTGACCAGAATCTTTTGCAAAACGTGCTATCATAGCGGCTGAGAAAGCACCGTTGTCTGCATGAGCACGGATCGTACTGTCAATGTAACGCATAGCAGGAATAAAATCCTCTTTAGGGAATTTAAACGCTGTCTTCAGAGTTGTCAGTAACTTTTTGTTATTACTGATGATAGACGATTTTGTATTCGGTGCTACAGGACTCATGTTTTTCAGATACGACTCCAAACTGTTACGTAAAAACGCTAAGTTCGGATTGGTACTGAATGGATCGTTTACAGGTGGTGTTGGTGTATGTTGTACAGGAGCTTGTTCCTGGATATTTTTAGCGATCGCTGCTGCATGATTTTTTGCAGCTTCCAGCTTAGCCAACGCTTCATCACGAGAATTAGCTTGAGGTTTTTGTGCTGGTGTTTCCACAGGTACTTCAGAAGTAGCAGGTTCGGTACTATCGACACCATCAGTATTACCATTACCGGTATCACCCACATCTGTCTCTGGAGTAGTGGATTCATTTGGTGTCTCACTGTCACCAGTAGATTCCACTGGTGTATCTTGTTGTTCAGTTGAATCAACACCATCGACATTTTCTTTAGTTTCAGTCGACTCAGGCTCTTTTGTATCACCAGTCAAATCCACTCCTTCACTTTGCTGTTCACCAGTTACAGCAGGGGTAGTAGAGCTGTTATCGAGGGACTTTTTACTTTCCTCTTCGTCTTTCATCATTTGATCAAATTCAGCTTGTTCTTGGGGAGTAAGCATGATGGTATATTCCTCATTAAAAATAACGATTGGATTAAAAAAGTTTATGAGTACGTGTATTGCGTAACTCTACATAGTAAACGCTAGCTGATTACAAAAAAGAACGTTTTGGGTCAAACTCTATATACGAAATGGTAGAAACGTGCATCTTCTTCATAAAGACGTTCATAAAGACGGACGATATGTTAGCGATAGCAGCAGACAGACCACGTGGGTTGGCGGCATTAGTAACGCCTACACACACAGAACATACATCAGGGTGCTTTAACTTACACATACCTGGTGAACCCACTAATACTTTCTTACCTACTAACTGATTAACATTATCAGCAGTAATCAACTTATACGTACCGCGTTCAATGGAATAGAAGTCAACGAGGTTCTTTTTGTTTTCTTCATCCACAATAGTAGGTAGACCAATCGTAGTGCCACAAAAACCTTCTACTACACGACAATTCTGTGTTGCTTGAATAGCTTGCTTTACCGCACTACCGCCCAACATGGTTAGATAACCACGGTTGAATGATGCATCACGTGCACTATTCACCAATGCAGGGAAGTTATCAAAATCAATACCTTCATCCAATGATTTGTAAATCATCGTACCTTTGTTAGGGTCAAGGAAGTCAACTTCATATCCCACCCACGTATGACGTTTCTTACGTGCGTTATTGTATTCTTTATCTTGGGTAAAGAATGTCTTACCGTAATCATTAGTCCATGCTCTGTCCATCGCTTCAAATTTTTTCTCTGCTCGAGCGATATCCAGTGGTGAAGGATTAGGACCTAGTCTAGTGATCAGTTCATTGCGTAACCGCTTGATCTCAGGGTCACTGGTGACATTACGCGGACTAGCGCTAGGAACAGCAATATCATTCAGTGGTGTCAAATGAAACATCGCTTTCGTATATTCCTTGTACTCCCTAACATAAATACGATCAGCTTGTTCTTCCTCAAGTGGTACGTCTGTTGTGAGTCGATTAGCTATTTCCTGTTCTATCTTACCAAAATCCATGTACCCTGCGATACAAGGTATTTTATTACCAAATGCGTATGATAGTACTGCCGCATTCACCAGTGCTTCACCACAGGTTAGTTCGGTAATAACACTGACGTTAGCAATGTCACCGGGTTCTAGTGTAATCAAATCGTCAAACCGTATAATTGGATCATGTAATCCAACACCTTTCAATGGCTGAAACAACAAATCACTGTCTAAATAACCCACTGCATCGTCAGTACGAACAATACGATATGGATAATCAGCGATCTTTGGCGATTTGTTCAATGTCACTGAAAACATTGCTAAAATCCATTCTAATTCATAGAACGCTTTTTCGCGTAAACCTATCCTAAATAATTCTAATGGTTTCATAATTAACCCTCTTGCATAACTGCAAGGATATTGTCTTTGTTTCGCATCAACCATGTACTGGCATTGGTCATTTCATTAGGATCAGTGAAACTCATCTCCTCAATGTCATCTGCCACTAATTCCAATATTTCTTCAATAGTTTTATCGGTAAGTAATAAAACACCGATATATTCTTGAACAAACTCTGCTCCTTTCTCCATGACTAACACATCTTCCATAACAGCATGGTATACTTCAGGTTCATCCAACCCTAATTCAAAACCACCAATCACTAACCGTTTAGCAAAACTAGGATTGTAGTGTTGCATATATTGACGTAACCTTGCAATGACTTTAGTTCTGCGTTCACGATGAACTGCATGGAAGGAGATCATTGCATCTTCACGTTTATCGTTTTCTTCACGCAATGAATCTAAGAAAGCGTCCATGGTTTCTTCTCGAAAGGATTCGATGACTTCACTGACTTCTTCTATCGTTGAACTGGTCATTAGTGATACGAGTTCTGCCATGAGTTCTACAGGCGAATCATCGCGATCCAAAAAGCTAACGAGGTTGATGCTGTCTAATTCATTCGTTGCGGTTGCTAGTGCAGTGGCGATATCACACAACACTGGTATGTGTTGTTCATGCGTGTCATCTGAAATGACAAAACTCGATAACTGCAATAAACGCTTTAAGCTTACTAACAATATCTCACTGATATGATCCACGATACTACCGGCATCTGCATCATCAAAACCCATCATTGCTTCTAATATGGGATATTCATGTGATTCATACCTTAGTTGTGTCAGTAAGTTAGCTGCACGTAACAATATCGCTCCACGTTCAGGAGATACTGTTTGTGCTAAAAACGCTTCTAATTCATTGGGTTCCATAACCAGCTCCAACAATGGTAAAATATATATAAGTTGCTATCCATATGAAAAGATGTTCTAATCGTTTTTAATAAACACAGGAAAGAAATACGCAATGAGTACTATCAGTTTCAAAGACAGACGTGAAATAGATAAACAGAAAAAACAAGCATTGAAAATGAAACGTGCTGAACGCACTATCGCACGTACACTCAATGACATGACTAACACTAACACCAATGCGCAAGCTGAAATGAATGCGTATTTGAAAAATGCTGTTAGTGAAGTACGTAGTACACTACAACAAGCCAGTGATCTCATGAGTGATACAATTGCGCGTGTAGAACATGGTTTTGCTACTACACCGGCCACTAATACAGAAGTCATCAATTTATTGACGATCTTCCGTCGTGATGTAGGTACACTGGAAGAAAAACGTAAACGACTTGTCGATCGTTTAACAGAAGAAGAAAATAACGCTGAACAAGAAACCTCATCAGCACGTATCACCACACTGATCTTTGATGAAGTGTTGGAATTTGCTGTTGAAGTTGCACAGATATTAATCCCACAGGCCACTCAGATTCAAGAGTTGGTCAAGAAACCCAATGTAAAATGAGGAATGTGTTGTGACCGATAAAGATACTCCAGAATCAACTGTTAATGAAAACCAAACTGATACACCAACAACTGATACGCCACAAGTGGATGTACCGGCAAAATCATCAGGTGTCACCATCACTCGTCCAGTGTCATTGGAACAAATCAAAGACAGTAAAGTACGTAATGCAGGTGCATCATATCTGTACGGTCCTTCTGGTTATTCTGCCCCTGTAGTAGGTGATGCACTCACTGAACTCGTAGGTGATGGTAAAACCAAACGCAATCTATCAGATTCACAGATTGAAACCGTACAAGCATTGTACTATGGTGAATCATTGCGTCAAGCTGATAAGATGTTAGATCCCGCCATCAACGACACTGATCGTGACTTTCAACAAGGTGTCCCCTATAATGGCGGTACTATCGGTACACGTGCACCTAAACTTGATGATAGTGAAGAATCACTCAAGGGCTTGACAGCAGTACACGCTGTTAACGCTGCATTGGGTTTAGGTGGTTCTATTTATCAACCATTGTGGGGTGCTGGTTTTCAGATATCTTTTACACCACCACCACTTAAGGCACGTCATGAATTTGATTTTATGGCGGCTGTTAAAAAAGAACGTTTTGGTTGGTTGACGGGTGGTTTTAGTTTCTCAGCATCTGAATTAGTGATTATGTCAGATGCAATTCGTTTTGCTATGAAGTATATGCACAGTTGTACCTATTACAACAAAGACATCACTGAGATTTTAAAAGCAATACCATTAACCGACTGTCATACTCTGTTAGGTAGTTTTGCGGCTACTATTTTCCCTGATGGTTTTCCCATGGTACGTGCGTGTCCACATTGTTCACAAACGTATAAGACTACCTGTAACATCCCACGTATGTTGCTTGCGGATAATAACAAGATCAACGATGAACAACGTGAGATCATCAGTTTGACTCCAGCATCCAAAAAACGATTGACACTGGAACAACATCAACGTTATCAGTCTCAACATTGCTATAATCAGAACATCAACCGTTATGAAGTTACTGATTATGGTTTTGTATTCTATTTCAAAGTACCGTCTATCTTCACTGGTTTGGAACAAACCGATAAATGGACAAATGAAATCCGTGATACACTCGTGTCGTCTATGGGTAGTGAAGTCACTGATAACCAACGTGACATCTACATGAGCCAACGTGCAGCCAATACCATCTTACGTCAATATGGACATTGGGTAGAGAAATTAGTGGTGCGTGGTAAGACTATTGATGACCAGGATGATATCAATGATGCATTGGTAACTATCTTGGAACACGATGAGGTAAAAACAGCGTTTGTTGCTCACATTCGTAAGTTCATTCGTTATGCCACTATCGGTGTGGTGGTACTGCCACCTCATGAATGTCCTCATTGTAAAGCGGTTATCATGGACCCAGAAGAATCTCAGTTGTTACCAGAGACTGTCGCTGTTGATCCATTAGAACTTTTTTTCCGCTTAATGACCCTGTCCATTCAGGTTACCCTCCCAGAATAGATGGTGAGTTACCGTTCAATGTCGATAGTAATACTCACATAAGGCACGCTGGGTTTGGTATTGAACATAACTTAGGGCAATTGAAACAGGAAACGTTTGAGAAAGCAGTGTCGAGTTACGATTCTTCATTGGATCGTAACTTGGCACATTTTTATTTGTTGGACCAGTATAATAAAGCTTATGGTTTAAATACTGCGTCCAGTAGTAAAAATTCTCTGTCTATGATAGAGATGTCGTATCGAGCAAATCCGGCGTATGGGTCAGCGTTAGAACGTTCATTGTCCGATTATCTAAACTATGGCATAAAGGACATAATGTCGTTTGAAGAGTATTGCAGTAAAGCACAATGGGAAGTCAATATCATCAATCGTATCTGTGAAGCACATCGTCGTATGGTCAACCAACAACAAACCAACGTTATTAATGGATTACACGAAGGTTTTCCAGACTATGGTAGAGGTGCTGGTATCACTAAACCTAATTATTAAGATAAGGAAACGATATGTCAGTAATAGAACTAGCCAGCGGTAGTGAGAATTATCTACACTGGAATGCAGTAGCATTACTCTACAGTGATGAGGTTGGTGATACAGATGAAATCTTACGCGATTATGAACATGGAGTATCGTATTTACGAGACGGTTATAGTACACCTCAACCTTGTCGTGTATTTGCGTATGATATTAATCGACGTTTAGTATTATTGCGTTGGTTAGACAAAACTTCTACAGATGACTTCAGAAGCGCTCTACGAGCTTTTAAACAAATCTATAGTCGTAGTACTGTCGAGAGCGTACTGTTTCCCTATGACAAGTACAGTGAGTTTAAACTGTCATATAAAGACTTATTATCTATTATCGACGATGAGTTAGGTGAAACTGGTCTATTGATAGGTGTTGTGAAACCATAATACCAAATAAAAAAATAAAACATAGGAGAGAGGGATACCCCTCTCTCCTATGCCATGTGTGTTATTTCTTTTTGCGTTGTTTAGACGCCACCTTGTTTGCTTTACGACGTTTCTCCTGTTTGATTTTCTTGGCACGTTGGTGTTGATACCAATTACCCAGATCACGTTGAGTGGGTTTTTTAGTATGGGACGCTAAGTTATTCATTTCCTCCTTGAGTTTGCGTAACTCATCTTCAGTGGGAAGACCATTAGGATGTCCAATATGTACATCATTCATTATGTTGGATGATGGTTTATTTTTAATATCATCGGCAAGAGCAGACAAAGAGTCGATTACGATTGGCCACTTAATAGCTGGTATGACTTCACCTTCCACTACCTTTACCGCTTCTACCACAAAATCTACGCTTTCTGGATTTACAGAACGAACCACTGCATTCATTGTGTTCTCCACATCACCACAGACAACCATAGGAGCGTTATCGACTACCTGACTTGTGCTCTCCATACGTGAGTGGTATTCAACTATGGCGTTGTTTTCATCAGGGTCTTTAATTGCTTCCATAAACGCAGTGTTATTTTTTACTAACTGTTCTGCGTATTTAGTGTCGGGTACACCGACCTTTATGTTATCAGCGTCGACCGCACCGTCGTACACTTTTGTTGAGTGTCCATAGTCTTTCGGTTTACCTCGTGTCTCTAGTGTTTTGTCAATGAAGTCCATGGTCTCTTTTCTTACTGCTACAGTCTGTAAGAGTGGTTCATATGACTGGACAGCATCTTTGATTGTTGTAGAAGCCACGGTGATGGCTTCGTTAGCAGTTTTAAAGAACTTACCATCATGTAACGCCAGTGTTAATTTATTACTAGCATCGATAGTGATCGTGGTGAATGCCTGAGTCATTTCTTTCTCAGGTAATTGCTGAGAAACGATATGGTCGAACTCCCAGTGCAGTTTAGCTTGATGGTATTTTAAACACTTTTCAAGATCCATTGCTGGTGTATCGTCTATCATTGCTTGTAAACGACGACCGGCTTCTGTTGTTGATACATGTTTGTTAGACATAAACGTTTCTCTTTTTGATGGTTTATTTGATTGCAGCGATTGCAGCGTGTACTTTATCCAAAGGTGCTGGTGAATCGATATAACTTTGGATGATGGTTTGTAACTTCTTGTCCTGGGTATCAGGTAAAATACGAATAGCTGCTGCACGCACACCTTCATTGGTGTTATGGAACTCAGCGGCATGACCTAACACCACGATGACATCGAGTGCACTTACGATTTTCATATATCCTCACTCATACTCTACTGATGTCCTAGGACATCAGTAGAGTATTATGTTGTAACAAAGGTTTAAATACGGATACCACTATTCACGCTACTATGGCTTTTAGCCTTACCGTGGAATAGCTTCATTTTGGTGCGGTGGTATTGTACGTGTTTACTGATATCAGCACACACTAAGTAATAGTAACGAGGTACCATATCAGGATATGCTTTAATAGGACGTAATCGACCCATCGCTTGTTCATTACCCTGATTAGTGTCAGAAGCCACAGTTGTTAATACAGACACTAAATTGGGAATGTCTTTAGCAGTACCACAAGATTGTAATGTGGATACGATCAGATCACTGTCTTTTAAGATACTCTCATCACTACCACCAACAAACACACCTACTTTAAATTGCGGATATTTTTTCTGTAAATACTCACCTACTGATTGACAGGTTTCAATTTTACCACAGAAGACTAAACACTTCTGTAATGGTTTATATTCTTGAACAAAAATAGAATCAATTAGACGTGCAATGAATGCATAATAGTTATTGGTGGTTTTAACATATTTTCTAATTGAGTCTTCAAACAGCGCATGGTTATACATACCGTTACGCTTGTGTTTTATTTTGTTGGGTTCATTAAGATAGTAGAAGATGGCTGTTACTGCAATGTATTGGTCGTACACTAATCCCGTGTAACGACAAATCATTGGTAACATCAACTTGTACATCTTCTTTAAGAAATCATCTGATGGATTGAGTGTAGCCGATAACTCAACGCTGAGTGGAACATGAGTGTACAGATCTGCTTTGAAGTTAGCATGAAAATCCATGTGCACTTCATCAATAATACGTAAACCTACACCCAATAACTCAAACAATTCATCTGGTCGACAACCATAGAAGTCTTGTAATAACCCTTCTTCGAATTCATTGATAAAGATAGCCAGTGTTTTGTTAGAGATAATAATAATTTTAGCATCTAACTCACCTGCTTTAGCCAGTGATATCAACGCAGCTAAATCCCTGCCACCCTTGACAACTAACAAATCACCTTTTTTCCAATCACTACCTTCGTATTTAAACGCACCGATGCGATCATCATCGCCTTCAATGGCATCAATCCATTGTTGAATAAATCGAGGTTTGAGTACAATTACTGTTCTTTTTTTTATTCTATCAGCGGTAAATAATGCTATCGCTGTCTTACCACGACCCATTTGGATGGGTACTACTCTCCGATACTTAGGTATCTGCATTGATGCATTTTCATCATTACAGGTAGTGAACTCTATTATTGGTTCCTGATAATCCCGTGGAACTAATTTTGGATTGATGGTGATATCGATCGATGCAGGTGTATACATCTCATGTGTAACCACCTTCACCGTGTGGAATTTGTAAAAACCTCTACCTTCAAGAAACGGGATAAAGTGTGACAACACAGTGATAGGAAAACGATATTCTGTTTTATCCTTATCACGTGCTGCAAACACTTTACCCTGTACCCGTTCATATCTACCGTCTGGACGACGATTACTAGCATAATGGGTGAGGTGGGTACAGAAAGCATTGATCATACTTCTACCTTCTGCACCAAAACCACTGATCTTGAAGTAGTGACTGTATACATCAATAGTTACGCCACCCATAACACATTTTACCTCATTACGGTTTTAAGAAATCGTCCATAGGACTTGGTGGTCGGTGTTCAATTAAGAATGTCTTAGGGGTGTAGAGTTCATTACGTGCACCTTGATAAGCAAACAGAGGTGCGATAGAGCGTTTCGTAATGATCTCACTGAACTTACCGATTTTAAACTCATCCGTTGAATTATCCGTTAAACGATAATCAATTGGTGAACTGGAACGAATACTAAATGCCAGTATCACGTTAGCTAAGTGCACTAGATTGACTGATGTTTGTTGTTTTAACAACTCATAAAAACCAATCAATGCAGATTCAGGATTATCATACATTGTCAACGACTTTGTACGATAACCTACTTTATCACCTTTCTTAGCACCGATTACCATCGCTTGGAATGAACGAACAAAATCCACCATGTTTGACATATTGCGAGACAATGTCAATATTGGTTTACTGGTATCCCAGTTTTCCAAACTGACATTACTGTTACCTTCAGAGTCAATCCAATAATCTTCTGAAGTGGATCGTTTGATGCGATCCAGTACTTCATACGACAACGACGTATCACGCATATCATGTTTTACAGGAATGATGACGGTTGTTGAATCGTTACCTTTACCCATAATTGTTAACTTGATAGAACTCAGTTTGGATACACTGTGTACAGGTAACGTACGCACATCGTTAGTGAATCGTAAACTTCCAATACCAATAGCATCTTTAGTATTGAATGTCAGTATCACTTTCTTATTACGTAACTGTGTAGACAACCGGATATTACTTTCAGCATGGTTTGCAGTTAAGAATGCTTTATCTTCAGCAAGAATAATAACATCCAATAACTTAGCATTGCCGTCATAGTGTTTAGTGGACAACATCAACTGTGCTAATGGACCTCCGATGGTCACTGCTGACATATGTCCAATACCCGTATATAGCGGAATGTTTTCAGCCATTTCACCCATACACGCACTACAGATGTGATAGGGTTTATTCCAACGACAGCGTAACTGGTTGCGTACCATGACCGTAGTCTTTATCAGATGACGATCGGTTTCACGAATAGGAATTAACTTATTCGTGTCCATATCCAATCGATTCCAACCACGGATGTTGATCAAGTCTTTATGGTCTGCTATCAAAAACGGCATGTAGTTAGTTTGACCACAATCACCGAACTCAACACCACGTAGCGTGGCCGCTGCTAATTGCAACTTACGGTTTAAATACTCCGCATCACTCAAGTGGTTCTTGTTGTTGTTCAATGATTTAGTTGCACTACGAGACTCAATGGCGAAGTCATGTAGCTTATTCAAACCATCTGCCAGACTAGACAACACCGGTACTGGAAACACCATATTGTTAGCGTCAGTGCGATAACCTAGCGCTGACACACACTGTGTGAGCTGTTTAGTGGATACATACGCTGACTTAACGCTATCAGCAATAGCATTACCCTCTAATACACCTTCACGATTAGTGATGTTGATGATCTTTTCATGTGCAATTGCAATCGACTGTCTGTCTTCAGTAATACCTGCATTAGCTGCTTTTACTTCTGGATGCGTCATTACCTCTAACACATCCAAGATAGATAATGTACTTGGGTATGCACCCAGATACTTCACAGCATAGTTGTAGTTATTACTGGTATCTTCATACCCAAGTCTAGCTAAATCCTCCAGAAAATAAATACGACGAAAGTGATTAGTGTCTTGAATAACACTGTGTGATAATCCATCTTTACGCATTTGTTCAACAGCATCATTGATGATAGCAGCATATACATCATAGCAGTCAAACAACACAGCACTGAGTAGATTCAGTTGTGTTCTTTCACTCAAACGACTATCACCCATGTGGTGTCGTGTTAACAGAGGGGCTAAAGGATATGTGCGTATCGCACCCCAATGTAACCAACTGTAGATAGTAGACCGTCCACTGGCCTCTATCTCACCATCATCAAACTCAATAATGAAACGATCACCTAAACCATCAAACCATTTCATTTGTTCCACTGTCCAGTGTAGAAATGTTCTGGCTTTAATTCTTTCCATTAGGTTTACCTCTGGTCAGTACCCATCCACCACATTCCAATTTGTGTGTTACCTGTACAACAGGTCTACTCTGTCCTCGCGGTGTTTCATTGTAATCCACGATAGCATCGATCGCTATTGGGTTTTCAGCTTCGTAGATTTTGAAACAGTTATTACGGTGTATCTTTGGATTGTTGGATTGTTCTATCCAGTCAGCTACAGCACGACCTCCCATGACGTTTGCATGGATACGACCTTCAGTTTCACCACAAATACGAATAGGTGCCTGTCTAACAGGACTACTACTACGTTCTTTGATAGTGAGTTTAGAGGGTATACCCAAATGGTTAGTTTTAGCAGAAGACACTGCGGCGTAGTTATAACCGGTTTTATCCAGTAACATAACCTGCATAGAACCGATGAGTACATTACTCACGGTTGTTTCTCTAACACCTTCACAGGTGGTATAAGTGACAGGCCCATAACACGGCATAAACTTATCTTTCAGATCTTGTGTGATCTGCATATTCCGTTTTTGATTGTTGGTAGGAACATAGATATGTGGTTGGAGTAATAACCATTTCATTACTTCAATTTCTTTGTAATTCAATGGTCGTTGATTGGTTTTCTTAAAACTGTTTTGATTTAATGCCAAAATACGTAATTGTTCTTGTTCCTCCACATAGCGATGATATTCTTCACTATCCATGATCTCACCTTCACGTGGTGATAAGGTGTAGCGAAAATCTCTGATGATATCGTAGAACTCATCCACATACTGACTAAATGGCATTTCAGTACGCAGAGTAGTTTCATTTAACATCTCAGGTGGTAGGTTAATACGTTGACGTAAACGAGTACATAAATCACGTGCACATGCACTGTTGAAATGTTCATGTAATCCACCGATATTGGTACGTTTAAAGTTACCAATGGGATCAAAGATAGCGTCAGTGACATTACCTAAACTGTCTACAGGCATATTTTCATCTGGTTCTTTAGCACAAACTACACCCTTCTTTTTGTCCGATCATACTAGATCCGGTGCGATACCTGGCACCCGCCACTACTCTCATAATGGAACAGAATACATCTCTATCCTGATATTTCACAGGATCTCTCCGTTTCAGGAACATTCCATATAGTTCCCTACAGGCTGGCAAAGCCTTATTCGTTGGCCACACTCCCTATCTCGTTTCACAACAATACGTAGGAGCTTCGGTGCGGATTGCCCAATCTATATCTCTTTTACCATACCCAGTTAGTTAGACTGGCCGCTGTGTTGTTTCCAATCACAGTTTGGTGTATATAGCTCTAAGGTGCGTTCCCGTCAATTAGGAGAATGATCTCTCAGCAGTTACCCGCTGGAGAGGCCGTGTTAGTGAAGTAATTCACTGTTACAACCGCCATGCTTTGTGCTAAATTTGTAACCTATCGTTGGTACCAATTCATATTCGATAGTGATCTCCATACGGTAATCATCTAGAGGTACACCACGATACATTTTAGTTACACGATCTTTCTTACCAAAATCACCAATGTCCAAATACGCTTCATATACCAAACGATGGAACTTTGGTGTGATCTTTAATTTCTTACCACGACGTTTTACCAGTTCTTCATAAACATCAATGATGTCTTGATAGAAGCGACGTTTAGCACGCACATACTTCATTGCTTGTGCTTCCATCCCTACTGGCGTAGTCTTACGTGCTTTGTCGTCAGTCAATACATTGATATTGATAACTTTAGCACCAGCTTCTACATACACGGGATCATCAAAGAAAGGTTCGAACTCTTTTAACGCCCATTTAGTCTGATCCACCACAGCACGTACAGGATCGTGTTTACGAATAGCGATCAACAATCCATCATCACGCACATACTCACCGATATCAGGAGTGATCTTGTATTCATCCGTATCATCTTTACCATACAAGTTGATAGGATAACGTCCACCACCCCAACCTACCGTGAATGTAGAGAAACACCGCGTAGTACAACGCGCTGCAAATGATTCAGAGATAACAATACCATCTTCAATCACCGCAGGGACTGATAAGAACACTACGTTAGCTTGTGCTGCTATCCGATAGTTACCATGTTCATCCACATTAGGAGAATCTGCCAGTATAGTACCTGCTTTAATATGTTTCTCATACTTAGCAGCATGGATTGCTTTTTCGTTTTTATTATAACGAAAACCAAATTGTTGGTGTAGTGAGTGAAAATCCTCCACTGTGATGTAATCGATCTCACGGGTCTCATCGCATTCTACGATAATTACCTTGAGTGGGTTTTCATTGATGTTGTCTTCAGTTGCAGTACGAATATACTGATCAACAATTTTAATGACCGTGACGTTTGTTTTCACTTTCTTGGAGAATGTATATTTACCGTATTGATTCTCCATCAATGTACTGATAATAGGAATATCAGGTTTAGCAATAGTCAAACAACTCCCTATGTGACCACACATCATCTCTAGACGACTAGCGGTATCACAAACAACATACGAGTTCATTGACGCAATTGCTAAATACTCCATACCTACTTCAGCAAAGTAAGGTTTGTTTTCTATATCACGTTGTTCATTCATATTGGTTATTGTCCATTACAAATTAGTGGTAGTACCTATTAATGATGTAGGTTTAAAAATTAATGGACAAAACTTATGGCTTTTTTATAGTCGTACAACTTTTTAACAGGTGTGGTATGGATATACTCAATGCAATGCAGAAAATAACTAGTGACATATACTTTGACCCCCTCTTTCGTCAATGTGTTGAAACATATTTACCTAACTTAAAATCATCGCCAGATATACGCTTTTTAGATATCACCGAAACAAAAGCATATCAGTTTGAAGGTGATTTGCGTGGTTTACTGATCAGTGAAGGTGTACCTGTTGAACATATCTGGATAATCATGCGCATGAACGATTATCGTAGTTACAGTGAATACGATGGAAAACAATATGTGTTACTATTACCACCTACCAACATGATCAACGATATAGTACAGCGTTATAAGACTACGCATACTGTATTGTAAGAGTGTAGATTTTAACTGACGTATAGGAGACGGATATCCGTCTCCTCTTATGCCGCATAAAAATAAAAAGGATACTGGAGAGAGCAGGTTACCCCACCCTCTCCAGGTTGTTAGTTACCCCAACTGTTATACAAGTTACTAGGAACATTGATATCATTGAGAGTAGGACCACTACGACCAAATCCACTGGATGATGTAGATTTACCAAAACCACCACGGTCAGAACTATTACCCCATCCCCCACGAGTATCACGATCTCGTCCAAAATCACTACGAGAGGGTTCATCGTGAGAACGATTACCAAAACCACCAGAACCATTACGTGGTTGATTTTGTTCACGTTGATTCAGGATATCAGTGAGTGTCAGACCACTAGCTGTAGTTGGTGCAGCTTGTGTTTCTGTTTTTACACCGATTTTCTGATTGGTGTTTTGACCATCGGTATCTTTTCCAATGATACTTCCAGTATTTTCAGGTAATGGTGGTATTTCAAACGACATGGTGTTAAATGCTGACATACCAGCTTCCCATTCAAAGATAGGTTTAAATGACAAACCTAACGACTCTTTGAACTCACTACTCAATACATTGTCGAATAAACGAATCAGTTCATTCAAACGACCACCTACACGCAACAGACCACCCAACAATGCATGTAACGACGGAGCGGTTGCATCATTG
>JACCDR012616425.1_pt1 | contig 15735 bp, 21 predicted proteins | sample 7446431 | NCBI WGS metagenome assembly JACCDR01 (sample SAMN15323443, study PRJNA562643) | freshwater metagenome | isolation source: river surface water | place: USA:Blue River Watershed | collected 2017-08-17 | reverse complement strand
GGAACAATCTAATCCTATCATCTTCCTTGGATAAAATTACTGACCAAGGAGGAAACATTGACTGATTTGACCGAACCGAACACTCAGATTCGTACCGCTGTTGAAGTTAACGGGACCCCGATGGCTGTATTCTTCTGGCTTGCCGATCAGCAGGCTTGCGGAACCTATCGGGGTCTTCAGCCCTTGAAGGCGTTGGCTCAGAGACATGGTGTGCAGGTTGAAGTATCTGACATGTCAATCAATCCTTACACGATTCTTGTAGCTCAGCGAACCCATAAAGCTAACTGCGTCGATCTTCTGGAGTACATTCGCGATAGTCGCAAAGATGGGGTTCCGAAGATTGTGTACGAGCTTGACGACGACCTCTGGAGTCTTGAGCCCGACAATCCGGGTTACGAGTACTACGTTCGCGAAGACGTTTACAACAATGGCATCCGTGCAATCAAGCTTTCGGACGCAGTCACAGTTTCAACTGAGCCGTTGGCTGAAGTGGTTAGGCAGTGGAACCCTAACGTTCATGTACTTCCCAACAGTATTCCTGCCCGGTACCTGAGGAACAACCAGTATCAGTACCGGATCAAGTCTCCTGGCGAGCCGTTTGTTATCGGCTGGTCCGGTGGGCATACTCACCACAACGACTTCAAGACGATTGCTCAGAACGTATCTACGTTCTTGAAGTTCTACCCGAATTCTCGGTTTGTGTTCTTCGGCACCGATTACTCATCTCTTCTTGACCCTTCGGTTCGGGACCAGATTCGAGTGGCTCCTTGGAATAGTTCGGTGGCTAAGTACCTGGACTTCCTCGGCCGTGCCCAGATGGATGTGATGCTGGCCCCGCTGGCTACCACCAAGTTCAACGAGAGCAAGTGTCTTGATTTTGATACCAAGATCATCACTACTCGTGGAGTCATCGCAATCGGTGAAATTCAGCCGGGAGATCGAGTTCTTCAGAATGGTGAATGGAAAGCCGTGATCACTACGGAACATACTCCCGAGCGAAAGGGATATCGGTTCACCACTAAGAATGGATATCAGATCTCGCTTACTCCTGAGCACCGCATGATGATTAACGGGGACTTTATTACCGCAGACAAGGTTAAAGTCGGTGATGTAATTGAGATGCAGCCAGAGACCACGATTGTTTCTGAATATCAGACTGCTTCTTGGCCTACTCAGCAGCAGCGTTCTCGCATGTCTCAGGTCGCGAAAGCTGGCAGCTTTGCCTGCGAAGATGGCCCAATGATTACTATCACCCCTCGCTGGGGTCGTTTCCTCGGAGCCTTTGCTGGTGATGGGTGTGCTAACGGCAACGCCGTAACTATCTCTTGCGATGGTCAAGATCAGGACTGGATTGACCTTCTCATGGAAGACCTTTCCGCAATGGGTATGCATCCTCGCACGGATATCAAGACTACGTTTGATGGAACCCCCACACGTCGGCGGACCGTGTGGGCTAGTAACGTTCAGTTCATTCGCTTCCTTGAGTCGCTTGGCGTTGTCGAATTTCGCAAGAAAGATAAGGATGGCTTCGGCACCAGTCCTAAGCGCATCGTGGGGGTTCCTGCCATCATTTGGAAGTCTCCTAAGAATGTTGTTGCTCAGTTCTTGAGTGCCTACTTCGAAGCTGATGGCCACTGCACCAGCAGTGGAGTTGAGCTTACTTCAAAGAGCGAGCAGTCCGTTCGGGATTGTCAGAGACTTCTGCTTCTGTTTGGAATCAAGTCCAAGATTATAAAGCAGACGGTTCGGGACCAGAACGGATATGTCGGCATAGCATACAAGCTCAACCTTGGACGAGTTGCTACAGATATCTTTGCTCGCGAGATTGGATTCCAGTCCGAGAGGAAGAAGGCTAAGCTTGAGTCTATCGTGTCTCGAAGGCACGGTAACAACACCAAGAAGATGCTGTGGGAAGACGAGATTGTTTCAATTGAAGAGATTGAGGTTCTCCCGGTCGACATTATGGTTGAGGGCGAAGTTTTCTCTGCTGCTGGTCTTACTTCGCACAACAGCAACCTTCGCCTCATTGAGGCTAACGCTCTCGGGATCCCTGTGATCGCCACAGACTGGGGGCCTTATCATCACTCGAATTACTCTGGCGGTATCGAGTATGTCGCCCCCGGAACCTCTTGGGTTAGCGCGCTCAGCGAGCTTGAGAATAAGCCGATGAAGCGCCTTGAGATGTCTGCTGCTGGCAAAGCATGGATCGAAAGCAAGTACACCCAGGAAACCAACGTCAGCCTCTGGTTGGACGCTTACAAGGAGATCTTGGCTTCATGAGTTGCGAACGCTGTCCTGATGGACACGACAATCCGAAGAGTAAGCCTTGGTCGGCATTCGTGAGCATAATCAATCCTGGAGCTTACATCATTGTTTGCCCTGCCAACGGCAGTCATGTTGCAGAGTCTGACGCTGAAGCAATCCGAGAACTTCTAAGAAAGAATGGTTGGTAATCGATATGAAGAAGCCCGTTGAGCACCGCTGCTGGAGTCGTCCGTGTAAGGGTTCCAAGAAGTTCCCGTTGCCCACTCAGTACAAGAACCCTGACCTGATCACCAGGGAGCAGGCCGTGGAGTTGTATCAGAAGCTGGACGGTAAGGCGAAGAGGAAGCGCCGTCAGGTGGAAAAGTTTGTTAAGGATTCTCTGATGGAGAATCCTGAGTTCGCTGCCGAAGAACTCCCTGAGGGGATCGTCGTTCTTCGCGATCAGATTCTTGAGCTAGAAGGTGAACTTCACAAGCTTCGCTCGCAGTTTCCGGGGTGTGACAGATGAAACACAACGCGAAGCGTTTGCTTAGCGACGAAAGGAGTTCGTCGTGAATTGCCCTGACTGTGGATCTCCCGTAACTGATGGCATCTGTTTTACCGCCACGAAATATGGTTACTGTCTCGGAACCACTCCCACTGAAGAAGAGATGGAAATCATCAAGGAGCAGCAGGCCGAGAAGAGAAAGGCTGCTGCGAGGAAGCAGTTCATCGAAGATGAGATTGAAGCTACCAAGGATATCGACTTCGGGCACAACCCGAGGAAGCCTGTCCGTGAAAACCTTAAGGACTTCGACAACAACAAGAGCCACGAGGCTCAGGAAGAGTTTCATCCTGTTGTTCTTTACTACGTAACCCAGACTGATCTCAACGACACTGAGATCTCCAAGATCACTGGGATCGATCGACGTACGATCGGGAAGCTGAAGACTCAGGCGATGAAGCCTGCTCAAAAGGATCACTTCGGTAGGGTCCAGAAGGGTCCTGAGAACGACCGTGTGAACGCCGAGATTATGCGGCTGAACGCCGAAGGATTAACCTATCTTCAGATTGCTGAACAGGTAGGACTAAGTTGGCAGTCGGTTCGAAGTCGTCTCAGTAAGCAGTTCAGTAAAGCCATGGAGCAAAAGCGTGACGACATCGCTGGGCGTCAGTGGGCAGACATGGAGGTGTTGCGAAACGAGATGTTAGAGATCGCTCTCAGCACTAGTGGTGAAGACTTCGACATGAACGACGCCATGGAGATGCTCGGTGATGGACGAGTTGAGGATCTTCTGGAGATGGTAAAGAAGAAAGCGAAGTCTGGACTCGACTCACGGTTTAAGGCTGTCGAGCTGATTCTGAAGATCAGCGAACGCGAAGCTAAGCTCTTCGATATCGACAAGAACAGTGTCACGGTGAACCATAACATCCGTGTGGATCCTGAGGCTGTCGAGTTGATGCAGCGCTTGAAGAAGCGTGAGATCTCTGATACAATCGAGGGTCAGGTAGTTGATGATGAAGAGATGGGAAGCCTCTGATGGTGAGTGGTGGCAAAGCAGTGTTCTCGAAGCAGTATAAGCCTAGTCGGCCGATGTTGGCTGATCCGATGCCCGAGGGTAGTTGGAGGTGGATTCCGGGATACGAAGGAGTGTACGACGCTTGCGTCACAGGAGCTATTCGTAGTCACAGGGGGAAATCTCCCAAGATCCTTCAGCCCAATATGGCTCGACGAGATGGCTATCTCTATGTCTCTCTCGGGAGAAAGAATAACCGTTACGTAGCCCATCTCATTCTGGAAACATTCGATGGACCAAAACCCGAGGGCGACATCCATGCTTGCCACTACCCAGATCCCGACATTAACAATAATGCTATTTCTAATTTGATGTGGGACACGAGGCAGGCTAACACCGAGCATCGTTACATCCATGACACGGTTCTGTTCGGTGAGCGGAATCCTCAGTCAAAACTCACTTGGGAAACCGTCCGCCAAATCCGGGCGGAGTACGGCCCGAACCTGCCTTGGTGGGAACGAAGGAAGCTTGGCTACACGATTTCTCAGTACGATCTTGCGAAGAAGTACGGAGTCACCCAGTCGGTAATTGGAGACATAGTCAGAGGTATCTCATGGATTGAGGGAACAGATAGTGGACAGACTGAAGAGTAAATTCTTGCCGGGCTTTGTGCCCTTCGATACCGATCCATGGCAGTTCGATCTAGACGAGTATCTGGATCGGGCTGTCCCCGATCCTTCCTATTTGAAATACCCCGAGACTCGCAGGGAGCTAACCCGAGCGAATCCATTGCTGTTTTCTCTGCTTTACATGCCTCATCACCTAAAGAATGCTGATAACGATATCACCTTCAGCTTGATGCACCTACAGATGTATCGGTGGGCTGCCGCGCAGTGGCATCAACGTGCGGGCCTTAAGGATGCGCGAGACGCGTTCATCGCCCCTCGCGGTTCGGGTAAAAGCTCGATGGTTAGCTTGCTGCTGCCTATGTGGGCAGCCTGCCACGGATTCATCACATTCACTGCCGCTTATTCCGACAGTGAATCGACAATCCAAAATCACATCAACACTTTTAGAAATGAACTGAAGAACAACAAGCTGATTCAGCAGGACTTCCCCGGAATGTCCTTGGGTAGGCACCAGTGGACGAAGGAAGAGATTATCGATAATGGCGGAGAAGAGATCAAGGACCAGGCTCTCTTCTTCAAGACTTACGGTGGCTTCATCTTCGCCGCGAAGTCGATCTCGTCAAACAGTCTTGGTCTTAAGGTTGGGGCCAAGCGCCCGGACTTCATTCTGCTAGACGATGTTGAGCGCCAGGGTGGTGACTACTCGCCCCACCAGGCAGAGAAGCGTAGACAGGCTATCGTCGGAGGTATCCTCGGACAGAGTAAACCTCTCGGTGCTCGCGTAGTTCTCATTGGTACCAACCTCATGATCGGTTCAATGATCGATGGAATGATGAAGCACTGCAAAGGAGAAGAGGGTCCGGAGTGGGTTATCGAAGAGAACTTCCGTACTTCGTGGTGGAGACCCTTCATACGTCGCCCTGACGGAACGAAGCAGAGCATGTGGCCAGCGGTATGGTCCACTGAGTTCCTGTTAGCGGAAGAAGGCAAGGAGTCCTTCCAGGTCGACTTTGACTCACAACCTATGGCGACCGGTGGAGCCTTCTGGGAAGCAAAAGATTTCAAGTACGGCACCATCCCCGAGGAGAAAGTCTCTTTCGGCATTCTTTCCATTGACCCCGCTGTTACATCGAGTCGCAAGTCCGACTATACCGCTATGTCTGTGGTTCTATATTCTCGCGAACTCAATAGGTATGAGGTAGTTTACGTCAATCAGTACAAGATAACTCCCGCTCAGCTACGAGCGAAGGTAGAGGATCTTCTCAGCTCTCACCCGCAAATTACCTCTGTGTACGTGGAGACGACCCAAGGGGGATTGTTGTGGCAGGAGCTTTTCAAGGGTATCCCGGTCAAGGTAATTGAGGTTAAGCCGTCTGTCTCAAAAGAGATGCGCGCCAACCGGGCTCTGAACATCTACCAGACCATACAGCCTGACGGCCTTCCTAGGGTTTTGCACAGAAGCAAGTTCGCTGATGCTGAAGCTCAGATGAAAGCATTTCCCCGAGTCGGCAACGACGACCTTACCGACTGCATAACCCAAGCTATTGGCGCTATCGAGGAAAGAGTTCGTAACGATGCTACCCGTTCGGGCCGTAAGGGTCCGGTTATGAGTAGGGCAAACCGCAGACGCTAGATAAGGTTGGTAGAGAATACGAGGATTGGAGGTAAGTTGTGGCAGACGAAGAAGTTAACAGTGAAGAATTCGAAAGACTATTTCAACTCGTACTGAGCAGTTCGTTCGGTCCTCGATTTCGTGAAGCTATCGTTGAGCAGGTAAGGCTGTTCATCTCTGAAGAGCGTGAAGTTCTAAAGGGTGCCCCTGGCGAACAGGGTCCTCCGGGTACTCCCGGTGGTCCGCCCGGGCCTCAGGGTGAGAAGGGTGACGTTGGTCCTCAGGGTATCCAGGGTCCTATCGGTCCCGCTGGTCCTACCGGTCCGCAGGGCCCTCAGGGTTTCACTGGCGCGACCGGCGCCACCGGTGCTACCGGGGAGAAGGGCTTGACCGGCAACCAGGGGCCTCAGGGCCTTCAGGGAATTGCTGGTGCGCAGGGTCCCAAGGGGGACCAGGGTGACCGTGGTCCTATCGGAGAGCGTGGCCCCACTGGTGAAGCGGGACCACAGGGTGTTCCTGGTCCTCAGGGGAATCCTGGTGTAACCGGGCCTCAGGGCCCGCAAGGTTTGGTCGGACCTCAGGGAGTCAAGGGAGATCGAGGAGAGCAGGGCATTCCCGGACCTACGGGAGAGACCGGTCCCGCTGGTCCGGCTGGTGCTGCATCCACTGTTCCCGGACCTGCCGGTCCAACCGGTCCACAGGGACCTCAAGGATTGACCGGTGCTACCGGTCCGCAGGGACCTCAGGGACCTGCTGGTATTGCTGGTCCTGCTGGACCACAGGGAGAGAAGGGTCTGACTGGAGACACTGGACCTCAAGGTCCACAGGGTCTTACAGGGGCAACAGGAGCGACTGGAGCGACTGGTCCTACTGGACCGATGGGAAGTACTGGACCCCAGGGCGAGCAAGGACCAATTGGCCCCATGGGCTACACTGGAGAGACGGGCCCCATGGGTCCGGCGGGACCTGCTGGAGAGACTGGCGCTCCTGGATCTACCGGACCTGCTGGTCCACAAGGTATTCAAGGTGAGACTGGACCTCAGGGTCCGATCGGTTTGACTGGTCCTGCTGGAGCGCCCGGCGAACAGGGACCTCAAGGTGTGAAGGGAGACCCCGGTGAAAAGGGCGAGACCGGGGCGCAAGGTGTTCAGGGAATCCAAGGACCAGCCGGGAGCCAAGGTGCTACGGGTCCGACTGGACCTGCTCCTAATCTTGTTATCGGTACAGTGTCTACAGTTGCTGCTGGCGGTTCTGCTACTGCTTCAATAACCGGAGACAACCCCAACTACAGCCTCAACCTCGGACTTCCTACCGGAGCTACAGGTGCGACGGGCCAAACAGGTCAGACCGGAGCTACCGGACCCGCTCCGACGATCAACTCCACGGTTAACACCACCACAGGGAATGCTGGCACTTCGGCTTCAGCGTCGTTCTCCGGGACTAATCCGTACACCCTTAACCTCACTGTACCCAGAGGGGACACAGGTGCTCAGGGAAGTACAGGTCCGGCCGGGCCGAGTAACAGTTTATCCATAGGCACGGTGAGCAAGATCGCTGCTGGCGGAAACCCCACGGCTTCTATCACTGGCACTTCTCCTAACCAGACTCTAAACCTTGGACTGGTCACAGGAGATACTGGAGCTGCGGGTTCGGGAGGCAGCGGCGCCAGTGCTTACCCAAACACCCCGGTGCCAACCACGGGTACGGTCGGGATGGTTCACACTAATCTATTTACGCACGCAGGTTCAAGTCCTGTAAACTTCTTTCCGACATTGAACACTGTGTTTTTTCTTCCAATTCGAATCAATCAAGATTGCAAGATCACCGAACTCGGCACTCAGTGCAACTCGGCCGCTGCTAGCAGCACTATTCGCCATGGTATTTACTCTGCTACTGTTAGCACAACTTGGCCGGGATTGGTCCCGAACGCGAGGCTGTATGACAGTGGAGCAATATCAACAGCAAATGCGGGATTTAAGTCTACAACTCTTAGTCAGACCGTAACCGCAAACACGTGGTACTTCATTGCAGTGGTTGCTCAAGGAGCATCTGGTGCCGTCTTTAACGCAGCAGCAAACGGAGTCATGATCCCGTGGGGTCTCGGAACCGCCACCTTCCCTACCGGAAGCGCCACAGTGCTGCCTCCGACGATGATTACCCAGACCAACCAGTCTGGAGCTTTGCCAGCGAGCTTCACCTATAGCGCATTCGCTTCGTCTGTATCCATTAACCCACCCATCACCTACTTCAAGCTGGAACCGTAAGGAGGTGGCTGAAGCTTATGGCTGACGAACAAGATCCAGAGGATGTCGATTTCAGCAGACTCTATGAGTTCTTCCTCCGGAGTGCAGTGGGGCCTCAGCTCCGTGAATCCATTATCGCTGAGATCCAAGAGTGGCTTGATGAGGAACGCGAAACCCTCAGAGGCAAGGATGGGTTGCCTGGTCCCTGTGGTCCTCCCGGTGAGCAAGGTCCGCCCGGTCCAAGTGGTGGACCTCAGGGTGAGACTGGACCTATGGGTCCACAAGGAATCCAAGGTGAACCTGGACCTACCGGTCCACAGGGTATTCAGGGGGTCCAGGGCGTCCCCGGGCCTTCGGGTGGTCAGGGTCCCACAGGTCTGGCTGGGCAAGATGGACAGGCAGCTACGATCACAGTCGGGAACGTTTCAACGACCGATCCTGGTAGCTCTGCCACTGTAACTAACACTGGAACCACACGTGATGCTGTCCTGGATTTTCATATTCCACGAGGAGAGCGAGGGATTCCCGGTCAGGATGGAGCCGATGGAGCGCCTGGCGCTACAGGCCCACAGGGTTTGCGAGGAGAGCAGGGAGAGCGTGGTCCGATCGGAGAGACCGGACCTCAGGGGTTGACCGGTGCAACCGGTCCACAAGGAGTAGCGGGACCAGTTGGTCCTCAAGGGGAGAAGGGAGAGAAAGGTGAAATTGGCGAGACTGGCGCGACTGGTAGCCAAGGTCCGGTTGGTCCTATGGGGCCTCAAGGTCTTCAAGGAGTACAGGGCGCGCAAGGCGCACAAGGGCCGGTAGGCCCACAGGGAGATTCTGTGTACGTCGGTAGCGGGCCACCTAGCTCGGCCATTCCAGGTTACTCGACGTACATCGACTCTCAGACAGGTGACATCTACTACTACGAGGAATGAGAAAAGGGCCGTCCGAAAGGACGACCCTTTGTCACTTGGTGAACTTCGCTGCCATCTGGCAAACCAGTGAGGTGAAGTTATTCAGCTTCTCCCAGTTACAACGGAGATCGTCGTGATCGGCCACACTCCACTCAAGCCACTCGGCTCCTGCCACAACCTCTTCGGCCAACACCTTGCGATTTCGCTTCATCAGCTTAGCAACCTGCTCTTCGAACTCTTCGGTAGGAAGGTCGATCAACATCTTAGTTCTCCTTCAGGGCTTCGTCGATCTCGTCGTCAGCGTATTGTGTGAAGTCACCCAAGTCCTTCACGTTTCCTGCTGCGCTGTTCTCCAGCGCTTTCGCCAACATCTCTTCGAAGATCTTACCCTGATCAAATTCTTCAGTCATCTCAGTTCTCCTTGTCTTTAGCGCTCAGTAACCCAACTCTTCCTTGAGGGCTAGCAGCTTCGCGTGCGCCTCGTTAAGAATCTCCCAGGAGGGAGTGACGACATCCCCAGCCAGGGTCCATCGCGGCAAGACCGTTCATGGTGAGCGATATCTGAGCCTTCCTCAGAGCTACCGCCTCGATCGTAGCGTTCAGGTGCTTCTCCGGGTGGATGCTAGCCATCTTAGTTCTCCTTGCTCGTTGGGAGTCATAGCTTAGCTGGTAGTTGAGTCGGTGTCAACTCATTTTTCGACGTGCACCCATTCCATTGCGACAACCTTCCAGTTGTTCGGGTTGCCGTATCCGAACGTGATTCCGAAGAGAGAATAAGCTTTCCCCGAGGCGGCAGCCCACGTAGGGAATGGTCCTATCACTCGCTCTCCGTTGTCAACGACGATTACGTAGTTCATTGCTCAAGCTCCCTGCGTTCGTCGGCCTCTTCTGTGCAAGGAAAACACAACCACTTCTTCTTGTGAGTGTAGCGCTCGTAGACTAGCAACTCCCACTGGTTGCCACACTTCTTATAGTTGTCGCAGCACTGGCTATTCACTAGAACCCCCAACCTGATTCAGGCACGTCGACTCCCTTAGCCTTCAAGGCTTCCAGCCACGGAGTTTTCACCTCGTCAGGAAGATGACTGTTCGCCTTCCCCAAGAACTGTATCAGACGACCATCTCTGATCTCAAGGTTGACGATCATCTTGTCTTCACGGTTGGTGTCAAAGATCGCAGCCAGGATCGCTGAGCCATTCTCAAGGGCACCCTGATAGCCGGAGATACAATTCCGGAACTCAGAGCCCCATTCGAGTAGGTCTGCTCCATTCTCAGCAAGCAACAAAACCTGGCCGTTCACCTCAAGACAGTCCAGAGAGGTAGCCAACTTAGAGTGCTTAGCCTTCCTTTCGAGGGCAGCTTTGCGCTCAGCCTCAATCTGAGCTGGAGTCCTGTTGTTGCGGATCGCAACCATAGCTTCGTGGAGTGAGTGCCAATCCGTGATGCGGAACTCGCGGAGCCCTTCAGCCACTCTGGCCCGGAAGGTGTAAATCCACATCCGAACCACATCGGGGATGTACCCTGTGTCGTCAGCGTTCATGAGTCTACGAAGAGTGTTTCGATCCAGCAGACGGAGCAAATCCGTCAAACCAGCGGGGGTTCCCTCTGGCCAATCGGGAGTAACTGCCCGACGATCTTTGAGAGCAGTAACCACCCAATCAATCGGGACGATACCCACGAACGACTGCATAAGAATGTGCCACCCGGAGTGACTGGACGCAACGGATTTTACAAGATCCTTCCTGTAGTTCTCGGGGCCGTACAGCTTCTTGGTGAGCTTCTGAATGTCAGGAGCAAAGCTCCGAGAGCCATCCTTCCGGATAGTGACGGTCCCACGGTAGTAAGGCATCAACTTCTTCGGAATCACGTGGGGCGCAGTGTATCTATTCCGTGGCGCAGCCAGAGGAAAGATGCTCTGAATATCACGAATGCCGAACCGTTCGTAGATCTCCTGACGAAACTCAGCGGGTGCCGCACTGATGTGATCAAAGCACTGATAAACCGAGAACCAATGCTTCTTCCCGCGATTTTTCTCCCACCCAATGACAATGATGTTGCCCTTATGGTTACGACGAACGTTGATAAGCTTCGTTGTTTGCCACCGAGAGTACTTCTTGCCGGAGTGGTTGTTGATGCCCATGATGTGCTCAGACCAGGAGCAGCTTACGGAGTCTCGTTCCTCGTTTCGCCACACGGATACGGAGGTAGCCTCAGTCCAAGATCTGGGGTTGCGACCCCAGGCAGTCTCTCGGGTTTCAAATGGAGTCACCTCCGTCCACACGAGGTGGGGGTGAGCAGTCTTAGCGGTTGGTGCTTCCATCAGGTCAGTCATTCGAGTGCTTTCCGTGAGAGGGGTCGCCACAGTTCATCCAAGATGACATAGCTCGGGTGAGATTGAACTGCCCAGCTCCATCCACGGACCATCGGTACAGCTCTCCATCACGTCCATACCCGAAGTACATTCGACCCCAGGGCATCTTACAAACCTTAACTACAGTCATCTCAGTTCCTATCTCCACATGATCATCAGTCACCGGAACACTACGAGGGAAACTGATCCTGCTCATCTCGGGACCAAACTTCTTGGATCTTAACCACACGAGCATCGTAGTCGCAAGGCTTACCTTGGGCGAACGCCACAGCTTCCTGAGACTCAGTCTTGCCGAAGGCCCGCTTGTGCTCACGGACAGAGCCGTAGGTGCCGGTAGTGATCCAGCGAACTTCGTAGTAGGGGTCCTGTATCTCAAGCTCCTATCATTCTTAGCAACATCATCAGGATAACATCACTGAAGCTTGTCGTCAACTATCTCATGGAGGTGAAGGTATGGGTAGCTGGGTGAAGCGCGGGAATATATCCGGCCCCGCTGGGCCTCAAGGTAGCATGGGACCCACGGGTCCGCAAGGCGCCACCGGACAGACTGGCGCTACCGGCGACACTGGCAACACCGGACCTCAGGGGCCAATGGGACCCACAGGCGCTACAGGCGCTACTGGCCCTGCTGGTGAGCAGGGGCCGAGAGGTTTTACTGGCGATCCTGGTCCAGCCGGAGCGACCGGAGCTACAGGTGCTACGGGACCTCAAGGCCCCATGGGCATGACTGGTCCTAGCGGACCGAAGGGCGACAAGGGCGATACTGGAGAGACTGGTGCCAAAGGCGCTCAGGGTGTGGCCGGACCTCAGGGTGTCAAGGGAGACAAGGGTGACACGGGAGATACCGGCCCCGCTGGGGCAACGGGAGCCACTGGCCCTCAGGGACCTTCCGGTCCTCAGGGTAGCACTGGACCCACTGGTCCGCAAGGCGATCCCGGTCCGCAAGGACCGCAAGGCGTCCAGGGAGTTCAAGGCATCCAGGGTCCACCTGGAAATGATGGAGCTACTGGTGCGACGGGTCCTCAAGGTAGCACCGGAGCTACTGGAGCACAAGGACCGAGAGGCGCGCAGATAACCACGGGGAACACGCCACCTCCTGTTGTCCCACCTCAGGGAACTATAGCGGGAGACGTATACCTGAATGCCAGCACTGGCGAAGTTTACAGGTGGTCTTGATGGTATGGGACTACATTGGAACGATTCCTGGCCTACCCACCGGAGGTGGAGGTCCGGCATTCTCGGATGCCGCATTCTTCAAGGCCGTTCTCTCGGGTTCGGACACTAACGCAACTCCGACTGACTCATTCTCTGGCTTGATTCGAGCTACCTTTTCCGACACGAATGCTACTCAGTCTGAAGCTGTGAAGTTTGGTTTCGCTCTGCCTGGCGATACCGTGCCAGCTCAGACGGACTCTCGCAGTGCGATCACGAATAACTGGATCACTACTTCCACTGGTGGCGGGACGAATCCAGCTAACGCCTACGGCCCCAATAACGGAACTGTCGCTACGATTCAAGGCGCAGGAGGATTAAGTCCAGGAACCACTACCGTAAACTTCAGCATACCACCATCGGGTGTTCCTGCTGGCGGAACAAAACAGCTCCGGGTCTGGGCTCAGGGAGCCCTGGGGGTTGGCGACTCTCTCTCGATTACCTGGACGAATACGAGTGGGGTGCCGAGTTCGGGAACCGTGATGACGACAGCTCAGAACTTTTTGACTACACCGTACACAGTACCGATAACCACCTTGGGGACAGCGTTCACAATCGTCTGTCGGCATACCGGCGCTCTCGTCAACGGAGCAGGAATTACTATTGATGCAGCAGCTATTGACACATCAGGAATTTAAAGGAGAATCATATGTTTAGCGAAACAGTTCCAGAGCTTAAAGGAATCTGGAATTTTAAGTTGTATCGAGGAGATAGCAGAGAGGCTTGCGACCTTGTTGATGACTTTACAAAAGTCAATCTCGTGGTAAATTCAGGTAAGGCACACATCCTAGACCGCGAATTTGGTCTCAACTCTGCCGTAGCCATGACAGGGATCCAGGTCGGAACTAGTGCTACCGCTGCGGCGGTGGGAGATACGGCGATCACCTCGGGTGGCGTCTCCGGGGCGTTCAAGGCGTTCACTACGTGCACCCGTACTGGTCTGGTTGTGACAGCGGTCAGCGACTTCGGAACCGCAGATGCGAATATGAACATTAATGAGTGCGGCATCTTGACCGCATCCAACGGCGTCCTGCTCAACCGAATCGTTCTTTCGGGAACACTGGCAAAGTCGACCAGCTTGTCACTCCAGATTACGGTGTCGATTACTCAGAGCTAAGTGGACAGTCAGGGTAAAAAGAAAGGGAGCCCGGAATCCGGGCTCCCTCAATCATTCTTCCCATCTCACGTTCTCGTACGACCAATATCCATCAGCGATGGAGTGGATGTCCATCGTCTTGGTTTTAGCTTCCGCGACATCCCAGAGCGTTAGCTGCTCCGTTTGCAGCCCCTTAAGGGTAGCAAGCTCTAGGGATTTGTACCAACGTGACACATCACACCAGATTTTTCCGTCATCCCCCTTGACGAAAACCATCAGCAAGTGGCCGCAATTCGCTAACAGCGTAACCTGATTGCGAAAGAAGTATTCCCTAACCTCAGAGAGTGAGCACTCTATAGACTCATCGTAGTTCGATCCCACGAGATAGCCATCAGACGGGAGCCATTCGGGATTGTAGAGGCACCATCCCTTGTTCAAGATATCGAGGTAGATACTCTCTACTACTCCCATCGATTCACTTCCTCTTCTTCCCCAGAATGACACTGAGACGGCCGATTTCGGCCTCAAAAACTGTGTGAGGCGCACCCCACATTACGAACACCCAAGAGTTTTTGGAGCGTATAGTGCTCACAGCACGAGTCTCTATCTCGTCATTGCGTACGTAGATAGGGGTATTGATTCGCTCAAAGTGTAGCATCACTCTACGACCTTAATCTTCAGAGTGTCATCAACGTAACGAGGCTTATCGGAGGCCACCATTACGATTCCCATCCCATCCTGGACACAGATTGCCGAGAGGGTGGGTTCGTTGTATATCCCGTCGTGAGTACCGACGCCCGTAACGACGTACAATTCATCGTAACCCTTGAGAACAATCCGATCGCCGATCTGGAAAAGATCGAATGCCATCTTCTCGCCACGAATCTTGTTCTTCTTCTTGCTCATGAAAGGGGCCTCTCAATCCGATCTTCCACTGTCGCTGTAATTACGTACTCGTGATCGATGATCAGTTCTTCCAGAGAGTTCGCTGAAAGCAGGACGGCGTTGTTATCGAACCAGTCCTCAGCATCCCCCCAGACATCACCCATGGCGTCAAGTCCTTCCACGGGGATACGGAACGTTACTACAAGATCTTGCTTCTTGGACTTCAGGTCGAAGTGCTCTTTGAGGTTGGCCTTCAGTACCCAGATAGCGTCTGTGTTCTGCTCAAGAAACTTAAGAAGCTCCTGCTTCCGAATGTATTCGGAGGCGACCTCAGCTTTGCTAATCGTGTCGTCGCTGTTCACTGCGTTCTCCTCAACTGGAAAGATCGGACCGTAGGAAATCGAGATGTCCTCGGAATCCTCCTCCCGCCGCTGGCCGCGCTGACCAGCCGCCTCAACTCGCCACATGTCGTAGTGGAGGCGGAGACCCACCTTGCTCCACACTTCACCATCACAATCTACCACCTTAGAGCCAAGTTGCAGTGACTCTAGGTCTTCAACGGTCAGCGGCTTCTTGGTGCTCATCGCTCTGAGATCTCACTTTCTGTGACGTAGGTCTCGACACCTGTGCTGCCAATCAAGCAGCGGAAGTTCGGCTGTGGCATAACCATAGCAGGCAACGGGTTGAGAGCCAACACCACGAGAGCACTGTCTTTGTTCGGATCATCGGGGTTCAGTGGGTTGCGATACCGTACGATGTCGCCCTCGCGATACTTGATCTTGTACGTCATAGTGTGTCTCCTCACAAGTTCTAATGTCGTTCAGTAATGCTATCGTACCTCACGAGGGCGATCCTGCCAATATCGTCAAGAATCCGGCCACGAAGAAGAGTGTCAGGCCCGCGAAGAAACCCTTGACATCCTGATCGAGGATGCTGTTTACCATCATTGCTGCGCCGATCAGAGTCACGATCCCCAGGTTAAAGGTGATCCAAAACCACAGCGATTCGCTGCGGGTAGCGTTCACCGC
>JACCDR011918648.1_pt1 | contig 15742 bp, 21 predicted proteins | sample 7446431 | NCBI WGS metagenome assembly JACCDR01 (sample SAMN15323443, study PRJNA562643) | freshwater metagenome | isolation source: river surface water | place: USA:Blue River Watershed | collected 2017-08-17 | reverse complement strand
GTCCAGACGTTAGGGTTGAACTGACATAATTATCTAATTGGTTTTCGTGGTGATAGGTAAGAGTTGTTCCGGCATCCAATCCCACATAGGTCATATAAATCTGGTTGTTGATTACCTTTAAGCCAGTACAATGATGGTTGACCATACTAGTGGCTGTAGTGGCCAACAGGGTCGTAAGTCTTGGCTGATTTACTTCCAGTCTTCCGTAAGCGTAGACCCCGTTAGTGAGTCCGAGTAGACCAGTATATGCGTTCTCATTTCTATATCCATTATATGACCACAACATCCTGTCTCCGTTTACCACCACAGAAGCATCGTTTATTAAATATGGAATTATTGTTCCCTCTAATCCAGAAGAATTAGATACGGCATTCTGGCTCATTAGAATCTCATCTGCAAACTTAAACGGCCCACCATCGGATAGATAGACGCGAGTATAGTTTGACGGGTCTCTAAATATAAACTTAGTTACCAAAGCGTGAATCACTCCGTTTACATTTCTAATAGATTGTAATCCCACATCTCCAACGTCAAGCACATCATCAACTGTAAGAGCTGAACCATCCCAGACGAACACCTTAGAACTCTCTGCGTCCTTCAGGCACTGTGCGCCTACAAGCAAAAATCTTCCGTATGGAGCGAAGCTTCTGATAACGTATTTAGGGTCAAGGGTTAGTCCGAGAACTGGGTCTGCTGAACCAGTTATGGTTGTCGAATCTACATAGTAGACTTTATTATCTACTGCAATAAACATCTTGCGTAATCCCTCGTGCGTAAATAATGGCCCAGTAGTCCCACCGTGAGACCACGAATATGGGTCAGAAGCGAATGTAGACGGCATTGTAATCTTAGATAGAAGTGTGCCTTCCCAGAATAAAACCACTCCGTTTAGTTCTGCCATATGGTATCTACCATCTACGGTTGTGGGTTCGTGTAATGATGGTCTAGTAGAGCCAACAGCCGAAGTTCCTACTGTAGTCAAAGAGTATGTCGGAGCTATTCCTGCACTATATATTCTAACCTTGTTGGTATCTCCGCTATCTCCCAAAGCGTATATCTTGCCATTAGAGGCATACATAAAAGCGGTAATCTTTGCAGTCGCAATTACTGGGTCTAGCGCACGTTCAACCAAGTTCGCACCCGGTGTCAGGGTTTTAATGTATTTAAAAACGTCAAGGTTCTTAGCCGTCTGAAAGGTTTGTAATTCTAGCGGGTCATAAAGTGAGTTAGCTAGTCCTCCCGCAAATCCTGGTATTGTAATTATTTTTGTTGTCATAGAAACATCATCATTGAACCTTTTGATACTGATGGGTTAAGGGGTAATCCTATATATGCCCAATCATCTGGCGTTATACTCCAAGCCATATTGGTTGTACCTGTTCCAGCTTTATAACTTACCTTCATCGCCGAATATATGTCGTCTACTGTTGTCTGTCCTGCTGCCGCTAAAAATGCTCCAGTAGGATAAACGTGGACTGCGTCACATACCATACCTCCGTCTGCACTTAGGGTAAAGTCTTTAGACGGGTCTGCGCTTGGACTCTTGTCTTTCTGTGCAGTTCCATATGGCGTGGTCTGGTCTACTCCTGTAAATAAACAAACTATCGCTCCATAATCTACGGCGTTAGTAGCACTCAATGATACTACTATCGCCTTTTCACCTGAAGCTGGTTTGATACCATACAGTCTAGTGCGCCTAGAAGAACCACCGGCACCGTCATCTTGGGAGTCTATGCTTGTCATAGCAGTTCCTCCATATGTAATTCCAGTAGAATCTACTGTCCTATTTAATGTAAAGAACCATAAAAGTACGTATGTATTTGAACCTGAAGCAGTAAAATTAAAAGTCCAACTTCCTGTTCCATCTCCTGTATGCTCCTGCGTTTGTGATGTGCTGAATGCTACTGCCATTAGTATCCTTTAACTACAGCCAACACATAAAACTTGTCGGCGGTAGCGTTATACTTTACTCCTATAAAATCTCTCTTGTCTGCTGTAGTTGTTAGCGTGGGACTCGTAACATCTGTTCCGAAAGCAAACTTTGTATCGTATGCCAATGTTCTCGAGCCCGTGCCGTCCTGTATGATTTCATAGATAGCAGTCTGTCCGTCTAGTGCCTTGGTTGGATTGCCTAGAGTTCTGTTTCCACCTAGGGTCACCCTAAATCTGTTTCCTAGACTCCAGTCTGATGCGACTGTAGCGGCGTCCGTTAATGAAACAACTCCATTCGCAGTATGAACGTGTCCTGGATTATAGGAACTAGGCGAGTTAAGAGCCCAGTCTGAGCCACCGGGTGTGAACTGTCTTATCTGTGATTGGGGCTGAAGTTCTGGGTCAAGGTCTTTTAACTCTGGGTCTTTTCCTATTGTTCCAATATCGCTCATACTCTGTATTTGCGCTTTAATTCTCCTGGTATAAATCTACGGTGGTCATCCTTATTTCTGTTTCCGTAGTGGACATAAATGTCTTTTCTCAGTCTGTCTATTTCTTCTCTTACTGCTTTGGCGTGTGCAGAGCCAGTCTTTATAAGATAGTCATATGCCGCTCCGTATGTTATCACACGATAAAACTGTGGGGCTATGTCCCTACTATACAAAGACTCGGTTGTGTCGTCATACTCTAACTCATACGCACTGGTGGTATATATAATTTTAAGACCATTTGAGGTAGTAACATCTGCGGCGGCAGGAGCAGGATATATTCTTATCGCTTGCCCACTAAGCAGGTAGTATCTTGGCTGTCCGTTAGTCTTATATAGTTCTTCTAATGGCTCTTCTCTGTCTCCTACGGCTATCGGGTCTAACTTATAGTATTCTCCGCTAGAATCCTTGACCTGTACCTGTGATACGGTTAATGGTGACGCCTCTATGGTAACCGCAAAATCGTATACTCCCGCTCCTACTGTCCACGTTGTTCCGGTGCTAAGGTCGCTGGTAGCGGTGTACGCTCCGTCCGCATCGGTATTCCAAGTCCAAGATGCGTCTGCGTCTATTATCCAACCAACCGCAGTATGTAGCCATTGGTTAGCGTTTCTAGCTTTGTCTTTCAGGGGATATGACGTGGCATCTGTTTGACACAGGAAGTCTATATCCTGTACTACGCCAGTTCCACCAGTAGATTCATTAAAATCCATTGTATTATTTATTATCCCGGATTGCCGAGATTGGTACTTATCTCAATTATACAAGATATAGTCCGTCTAGTAATCCTAGAGTCTGTGCATAAAAAGCACAACCTTCTCGGATATGAAGTCAACATCTTCCTTGGTGAGGTCTGGATAAGAGGGTAAGTAGAGTCCGCGCTTAGAATACTGGTATGCCCACAGGTCTTCATAATTAGGATTGTAATAGGTGGGTTGCATTGACATCGGCTTGAAGAATAATCTTGATTCTATGCTGTTTTCTCTGAGCCACTCCATCAAACCATCTCTCTTTTCCTCGGGTACCATTATATCAAACATCCACATAACCGAACCATCTGGTCTATGGGTTATGTATTTACCGAGCTTCTCCTCGTACCACTTGCCGATTTGCCATCGCTTCTCAAGTATCTCATCTATCTTTTCTATCTGGGCTTTGGCAACTGCCGCCTGCATATTAGTCATCACGAAGTTATAGGATAGCTTCTTATGTAGGAACGTATGCTCTGGGTCAAAGGCCATACGGTTTAAGTGTCTGAGTTGGGCATACAGTTTGTCGTCATTTGTTGTCACAAAACCACCCTCTCCAGAGGTTATAATCTTATTTGCGAACAACGAGAAACAGCCCATATCACCCCACGCACCTGCCTTTTTACCCCCCTGAATTGCCCCGTGTGCTTCAGCCGCATCCTCTATAACGTATAAATTGTACTCCATCGCTATGCGCTTGATTGCCTCCATATCAGCCATACGTCCGTATATGTGGACTGGCATAATAGCTTTCGTTCTGGGGGTTATCTTTTCCTCAATCTTATCTATGTCTATGTTGAGGTCTGGGCCACAGTCTACGAATACAGGTTTAGCCCCGTGATAACTTACTGCGTATGCTGAGGCTACCATAGTAAACTCTGGCACTATTACCTCATCTCCTGGGCCTATCCTAATGGCTCCCAGAGCGAGTGTGAGGGCCGTGGTGCCACTTGTGGTGGCTACTGCGTACTTTGTCCCACAGAACTCAGCCCAAGCCCTCTCAGCCTCTTCTACGAACGGCCCCTTCCAACTTAACCACCCGTCCTTGACGGCACTAGTAACATACTCTAATTCATTACCTGTCAAATAGGGTCGGCTTACCGGATACTTCATTTATCATCAGCTCTATAAGCTCTCTATAAGAGGTCTTCGGTTTGTATCCGAAAGCCTTGTTAGCTTTAGAGTAATCACCAGTTAATACTGACACCTCGCTTGGTCGGCGTAGGTTGTCGTTAATTCTAAGATGTTTGTCCTTGTCCAATCCTGCGATACTGAATGCTATGTCTATAAACTCTCTGGCGGTGTGTGTCTCGCCTGTACTGATTATATAATCCTCTGGCTTGTCCTGTTGCATTATATTGTAGGCGGCCTCTACAAAGTCTTTTGCGTATCCTACATCTGTCGGGACATCCAGATTACCAACCTCAAGAAACTCCTGTTCACCTTTAAGTATTCTCCAGATTGAATGTACTACCTTGCTGAGTAGAAAGCTCTCGGAGTATCTGGGCGATGCGTGTGCGTAGAAGATTGCACCACAGGCGTACATACCATAAGCCTTGCGATACATATAGGTGGCATTTCTAGCTGCGGATTTAGCAAGACCATACGGACTGATTGGTTGCATCGGAGTTTCTTCTGTCTGTGGAACTACTGGAGTATCTCCGAATATGTGAGACGAGTAAGCGGTAAAGAATTTAATCTTCGGGTTTATCTTGCGGATAGCCTCTAGTGTTCTAACGACTGCCGTAGCTCCAGTATCAAATGTATATTCAAACTGGTAGAAACTTGGAGTCACTCCAGCCATACACGCAAAGTTATAATACTCGTCGGGTTGTACTTCTTCTATGATGCGATACAGTGAGCCGGGGTCTGACAAGTCTCCCTCGTGCAGTTTAACATTCAGACCTTTGATGAACTTCATATTGGGGACAGATACACGCCTCATCATTCCGTGTACCTCATATCCTTTAGACAGAAGTAGCTCTGCCATATATGAGCCGTCCTGTCCAAGTATCCCAGTGATTAGTGCCTTCTTCATTTCTCTTGGAGTAACTCATTCAGGAAGCGGACGAAGTCTGCATCCTGCTTGATGTTCCTTCTTATGTTTTCTACGTTTGTTTGTGCCATAGCTAGTGCTTGGTCTGCCTTGCCGTTAGATGTACCCAGTGCCTTCCTGCGCATAAAGCGTTCCATTATCTCAGCTCTCTCCAGTGTCTTATGCGCGACATCTTTTTTATCCTCGTATTCTTTTATCCATTCTTCAATTACTTTTTTATCCATAGATTTCAAATTCAGGTGTGGCAAAGATGAACTTCCCTCCATTGGAAATCCATTCAGCTTCCCTCTTTATAAACGCATCTCTAAATGCGTACGGCATTACGAAGAGGTAGTCTGCGTCGGCTTTGGCTTCCTCCTCTTTAATAATCGGTATCTTGCTTCCCACCGTGAACTTTCCAAACTTCTCAGGGTGTATCTCAGCAATTCCTCGTATGTCTTGTGCCCCAAGTCCGTACCATTGTAAGATGGTGTTACCCTTAGTTGAAGCTCCATATCCGTATATCTTTTTTCCTTCTGCATTCTTCTCCCTAATAAATTTAATACAATCCAGTTTATTCTTTAAGATGTGAGAGTAAAATACCAGATAGTCCAGAAAACTAGTGCGCTCAGAATGATGAACAGATGGTTGAGTATAGTGCCTAGCGTAGAGACGATACGAACCCCCGTTGATTGAGTTTTCTTCAACCCTGAAGATTTCCAGTCCATTGTTTTCAAACAGGTATTTCAATGACTCGTAAGAATAATATTCAATATGCTCGTGGCATATGTTCCCGACATCATTCTTCTCAAGCATTGATTTGCTTGTCATTAATTGTGCTATGAAGATGCCATCATCGGCTAGTTTCTCTTTGACCTTTGCCACAAACTTCATCGGCTCTTCAGTGTCGTAGAACATTCCAATCGCAGTTATCACTTCAGCCTTCGGTCCATCATAGTCTTCCCAGAATATCTTTAATTGTTCATCACAGTTCTTTGCTAGTTCCTCCTGTAGGTTGGAGGCGGGTTCCACTCCGATACGGTTCACTCCTTTAGACACGAAGCTCAGTAGTGTTCCGTCGTTAGCTCCTATGTCTATCCAGTTGTGTATCGGGAACTTAGTGGTGTAGGCCAGCACCTCGTTTACGATTTGTTTCAGGTCGTCTATGATTACTTTGTTTAATCCTGACCGATACCAGTAGTGTCCAGAGTATAGGAGTTCCGGCTTAGCACTATGCTTCAACTGGGCTAGAGTACAGTCCGCACAGTATACCATTTCTAGTGGGGCTTTGCCGATGTTGTCATCTGGATTTGATACATAGGTAGACATATAAATATCCCCCAGAGTAAACAGGTCTACCAGATTGTCGCTCTTACATAAACGACATTTAGAGATTGTCGAATACTCGTTCATATTTTTTTAATAAGGCATCCCAACTATGTTCCTCTGCGTACTTCTTTCCGTAGAGAGAATACTTAGAGATGTCAGTGTTTGCAATTTCGTCTATCTTCTTGGCTATGTCTGCTGGTGCAATTATGGCGGCATCAACTTCCATCAGTCCGTTAGAAGCTCTGGTCTTCTTTGTTCCTATAATCGGGAACAGAAGTTCTTTGGGCATATACTCGTTGAACGGATATATGTCTGTGGTTACGACCCCAAGACCACACGCCATAGCTTCTACGACAGGAAGACAGATGCCATTGTAATCCTGCGGATATACAAGTACATCTCCCTCCCTCCATAACTGCCAGTAGTTTTTGAATTGAGTTCTCACGAACTCTACCCTAGAGTCTCTGGGTATCTTGTAGCCCTCGTTCCAAGAAAAGATTTTGAACTTAACATCTGACTTCACCATAGGTATCGCATCCAGAAACAGTTGCGTACCCTTGCGTCCTGATATTCCTCCGTGAGATGCTGAGTGTATGAACGTGTGTGCCTTCTCTCTCTTTTGCCAGAGTAGTCTGTCGGTAGCCAGAGGAACCGGAAGATATACTTTCGGGTTAGGCATCACCTTGTAATCTAAAGTAGACGGACATAGGTATAAGTCTGGGTGCAAGGGAATCGGGTCGGGTGTCATCTCAAACATTGTATATAAAACAGTCTTGACGTTTCTCTTGCGGGCTTCTTTTATCAAATACCAATCGTAGAATGTTTCTATGGCCAACAGAACGTCTATACCTTGAAATAGCCACTCCACATCTCTCCTATCAAATGAGCGCATAACCATACGCTTCTCGGGTATAGAATCATATCTCTCGGGAAAGGTTTGGAATACTCCGTTCTGTACCATTAAAACTTTGTCTGGCTTCAGGTGTCTTGCAAACTCCCACGACAAAGTTCCCAGACCAGAGTTGTCGTATCTTACTATCATACCCAACCTCTTTTTTACTCCGCCGAGATATTCAAGTTTTTCCATAGGTCTTCTCCTGACGGCCCCTGCACCATAAGGTGGAAGTTACCGTCTATAACTTTTATACGCTCGTGTCCTCCGCGTAGGGCATCAGCATATGTTAATACTCTTTTTTCAGGCACAAGGACTTTAGCGTATGTCTTTACCTGTTTGCTCATATCTAATTCAACGTCTCTGTCTGAACCCTCCAAGAATAAATGCTTCTTCAGAAAATCTACCTTCCATATAGAAGCCTCCAAGGAACAGATGTACTTCTCCTTGTGGTCTAGTCTGAATACTTTCGTTCCGCATATATCTCCGTATTCAAATGATGTATCCATATATCCATCGGAACGCTGTTGCAGGCTGAACCTGTCTGCGTCGTGTGCCATCGCGTATGCGTAGCAGTTCTGCAGATACAGTATATCTGTGGGGGCTATCATATAGAAATCTTCTTTCAAAAGAACTACATACTCTTCGTCTTCCTCTCTGATTATTCTGGATAGTTGGTTTGATAGTCTTTCGTGTTCTGGGGCGACATCAATCTCGTACGGCAAGGCTAGAAATTTGCCCATCAACAATTTGAAGTTCGGTATCAGATATGCGTTCTTCTTGTATGCCGTTACGATTATCTTCATCAGTAATTCTTTACTTCTTTAGTTTGTCCAAACTGCTCGGCTATCCTGTTCTTCTCCAACATCCTTTTATGTGACATCCATCTGAGTGCCAGATAGAACGCCCCAACCTTCTCTACGCTTTCCTCTACCTTAATCATATCTTCCAGTCTGAACATCGTTGCGTTTATCTTATACAGCTCGGATACATCTACTCCTATAAGTTCAGTAACATAAGCGTCTGGTATCTCTACGTTCATTCCGTTGTGCTTCTTAATGGCTAAGATTGTGTATCTATCGGCCACCTCGGATATTGGCATTTCCATTGTTCATACTTTGCCGGGTCTGCATACAGCTCGGCCCTGAAGCCTCTCTGTGCGCCTATCCCTACAAAGGTGTCAAATATACTTCCTATGTCTAAAAAGAATGAGTTGGGTATTTTGCCGTGTACGTCCTGTACGAATATAGCGGCAGGCAATCCACAGGAGAAAAGATAGATACCTGGAATATTGTGCGACATAATCTCTTCCTTGATTCTCTCTCTCTGGTCGTAGCAGTTCGGATACGGTATCTCTATAAAGTGGTCAATGAAGTTCAACTTACTTAGTGCCTTGTTTGACACATAGACCACGTGGTGTTCCTGTAATACGTCAATGAACTTCTGTAACTCTCCACTCTTCATCGCCTTGTCCCACATATCTTTCTCGTAGAACTCTACGTTTACCTTCCTCATTCTCAGATATCTGTCTATCTTGTCTGGGCCGAAGACTTCCTTGCTATCCAATCCTGCTGGTGCACTGAACAGATAGTTCTTATCTTCAAAGTACAGCGTGTCTATTAAGTCTCTGCAGAGTCCGGGAGTATAGATTGTATTTTCTGCGTTGCCTAATCCAACCCTCTCCTTGAACATCGCAATCCACTCTCCGTCGCCATACATACCTTGTGAAAAGTATTCCTTGTTCTTAATCTTATCTATGTACCAGTCCAAAGGTTTGTTATGAACTATCATATTGGGTTAGATTATCTGTACATATTACTGGGCCGACTTTGGCTATCTGCTTGGCCTGATGTTCTGAGCTTTCTATAAAAATTATACATTTGGAGTCCTTGTAAAAGTCTCTCTTCATTTCTCCTATGTCTATACTGGGGTCAAACCTCATTGTAAGATTGTCGTACTTGATATACTTTCTGCTCAGCCAGTCCTCGGTTTCCTCGCGATACTTCTCCAGTCGTCCGGTAACAAGATGTCTGATTTTATATTTGGGTGCGTATCTTACTGGCACTTCACTTAGGAACTTCAGATACTTCTCCCCCCAGTCGCACTCCTCGGGTGATGGGTCACGACATAGAACTCCGTCTATATCTACGCACGCCTGTTCCAATAGTCCGTGATTCATAAAGTTCCACGCAAACATTCTGGGTTGTTTTATCAGGCGTCCGTATATGTCATTGGCTCTGTGGGGCGTGTTCTCTGAATAGTAGATAGCCCCGTAGGTTATCCGTAGTCCTTGGGTCAGATGTTTTAATCCATCTAATGTATGTCCTGAATCAGTAGAATCATCTAGGGCCAGAAACCTAGTGTAGTTCAAGGGTCTTGAATCTCTAGCCCCACCCTTTAACATCTGCATAGTGCCGTCTGTATTCAGGAATCCCAATGGCTTATTCAGGTGCGTAGCCAACATAGCGGCGGGTAGCATACCACTTCTGGGTATGCCAAGTATCGCGTCTACTTCTGGAACACGCGTCGCATAATCTATAACATCTCTATATAGTTGGTTATAATCTATGAATTGCACGGCAGTAGTATCAAGTCTAATTTACCGCTGGATAATAAGTCGTCGTCGCTGATTGCTTTTCTTCTGTTGTCTATGCTGTATATTCCGAAACCGTCTTTTCTGATTTGTTTCAGGAACTCCACTCTTTCTAGGTTAGTCTCCACCATAGCCATATTGAACCACTCCATCGTCATAGCCTTTATGTTCGGTATGTGTCTGCTCATACCTTTCCATATCTTCTGTTCTGCCAGTTCTGCGTCCAGTTTAATCACGAGCTTGCCGTCTATCTTGTAGCTGTTCAAATCTACGCAGGGAAACTTCTTGGGCTTGATACGCCCCTCAAATCTGTCTACGGTCGTATTAGATGGCGAACCCCAACTGGCCTCATAGAAATCAACCTCTCCGGTATAGTCCATTAGAGCCTTGTTCACTACCTCGTATGGCGTATGCAGATTCCTCTTGCAGTTCTTTTTAAGTTGCTTAAATGTTTCTACTGTGGGTTCAAATGCGTATCCCATCTTGGGCTTACATCTGTCCATCACCTCTATAAAGACACAACCTATATGCGCACCTATGTCTATAAACGTATCGTCTGGGGTTATGTGTTCGCACAGAAAATCTATGGTCTCCTGCATATTACCGTTGTCCAAATAATTGGGACTATCGGACTCTAGCGCGTATGATTTTCTTCCATATATGTCTCCCAAGATTTCGTATTCTTCGGGGTTACTATAGTTCATAACCAACACGTGTTTAGCAACCCTTCGTAATTCATTAGTCTCACAATACTGGTAAGAGCTTACGGATATTACCCAGTCAAACTCTTTATCCTTAAACGGTAGTGTCTTGTTAAAATCTGCTACCAGAAACGTCTTATCTGGGTGTAGCTCCTTGGCCGACTCCACAAACTCTGGCACGAAATCAAATCCCACATAATCCTGAAACCAATCTGAAAATCTTCCCACTCCACAACCGGCATCAAGAACCTTGTCTTCTGGTCTTATGTGAAAGTTGGTAATACGCTTATACGCTTCGTCTACCTTTTCGAATCCATTGTCTGGTTTACCCGGCCCTTCTTGTGGTACATCTGTAATACGTGAACGCCAGAACTCTACGTCCTGATAGTCGGTCATATAATTTTCCTTTCTTCTAATATCCTGAGCATTTCTTTTACCCTTATTTGATACGTGTGGTACTTCTTGCAGTGCTCAAATCCCGCCTTTCTTATTTCTTCACGCTCTTTATCGTGCGATAGATACTAGTCTATTATCTCTTTAAGCTGTTTGAAGTTGCCCATATCATAAGGTATGAAGTGCTTGTAGGGTATGAACTCTTTCTCAAGTCCGGGTATCTTCGGCATAATCAAAAAGCCCCCCCGTCCGATTATCTCGTATAATCTGTTAGACCAATAGTTCGGAGAATAGACAGAGTCTCCTACAACTATCTTCAGGGTGGCACATAGCTTATTAAGTTCGTGATGTCTTATCTCGCCTCGTAGTCCGAAGTGTCCGAATCTTCCTTTATAGTTTTCGTCTAACCACTTAACCAGCTTCTCCCGATATGGCCAGATGTTCTCGTAGATACCCCCGATGAATCCTATCTCGCACGGAGTATCGTACTTCTCTTCTGTAATGTATGCCTCTGGCTCATAGATACCTTGTCTTAGACAAACGTGATTTACTCCCTTAGCTTCGAACTCCTTCTGATGTCCTCCGTCGGTTGTAAAAACAATCGTGGATTTGAATATAGGATTCTGTTCAACTTGTATTTCTCTTCTCATAATTCCAAAAAATAAATTTGTTAACCAAGGAACTACTGGGACTCTATGGTCTTTAGCTGTACGCATTACTGGCCAGAAGTCTTTTTTAAGGATGTCTACGTCGTGTCTCTCGTCTGACTTGAAGTCTCCTTTCAATCTTCCCTCTTCGCAGAACAGCATATCGTATTTGCCTGTCTTGATTAGTTGTTGCGCTTCTACCGTAGTAAGTTCTGCCTCGTTGAATCTGTCTACTGTGTGTCCCAGTTCTTCGAATACCAGACTGAACCATTCAGCATTTGGGCAGTATCCAAGGGGTGAATCTTTATTGGCGAAGTTACCGATGTGCAATATATGCATTATAGTCCAAAAAATAAATCAAATACCCAGCATACCGATGGAATCTTCAGATTCTTTAGGAGCTCTTCCCTTTCTTCGTACGGTGCAAATCTTCCCTTAGCGAAGAAAAAAAAGTCGTAATCATCTTTTCCCAACGCTTCCAGAATTTTAAATGGAGGGGTTGACCTTTCTGGGAGCCTTGTAACTTCGTGGCCGAGTTCTTCAAGGCAGCTTGCGATTTCCGGTTCTCCAACTGAGAGTCTATCAAAGTTTCCGTGATATAAGATTTTAAGTTTCTCTTTAGTTGCTTTTGCCATAGTTTCATTTTGGCATCATACTGTTTATTTTTTCTGCCCATATTATTGATGCTTCTTTTGTTTATGAAGGCGTAACCCACCTTCGTTTACTGCTACGAATCCACACAAAGGACACTCCAATGGGTCTTCAACTACTGCTGGTGCGGGGTGTCCGACGACCTCTTGCTTGCCCTCTCCTAGGTCTACCATACGCTCTAGCTTAAACATATGAGACCTACCTCTGTCTGCCATTATTCTTTCCCAATCTTTCCACGGCATATTGTCGTGCATAGTCTTACCAGTGTGGGGATTGGTATATGAATAGAATGCAAACTTCTTAGACTTCTGTACTATATTAACCATTGATTATTTTTGACTTCTGGTTAAGGCCAGCTACTTCATTGGCTACCTTAGCGTGGAAGTCATCTTCGTTAAATGTTGTTATTTGTTTATTGTTCTTTAGTTTGTCGTAATACTCTCGACCTTTGTAAATAGCCTTGGGGTCATACTTGTTATATCTCTCAACCTTCTTCTCTCTGTCCTCTGCCCTCATAAGGCCGTAATGCTTTACTATGAATGGTGCGTTAGCTCCGTACTTGTAGACTATCGCAGGGGCTAGTCCGCAGTGCACTTTCTTTGTACCGAAGTTCAGAGGGAACTGTGGCATATATCTGAAGAACCTTACGTTCCAAAATGACAGGTCGTGTCTATAGTGTTCCTCGTCGTCCCACAGATTCACAATGGCGAAGTAGTATCCAGCGTAGTTGACCTGCATTAGTTTCTCGGCTTCTTCTCTTGTAAAGTACTTGTCGTAAATCTCGTCTGCATCGCTCGGTAGTATCCAGTCTGGTTTCAGCTTGGCAACCTTGGCCAGTAAATCAGTCTTGATATTAGGCTGGTAGATACCCCACTCTCTGTCATCGTGATATGTCCAGTAGCCAAACTTCTTAATCAGCTTCTGGGTCTTAGGGTCGGTGTTATTCTGCACTATCACCATATCGTCTGCCAGTTTCTTTCTCTGTTCCAGTACTGGCTCTAGCCATCTGTCAGCTTCACCCGGTCCCACTACCATCATCGCGACAATCTTTTTTCTGTCATTTGTTTCTTTGCCCATTGGTCTGCAACTGGTTTAATTTCTCCTGAACGAACCTTTCTTTGGAACTCTCTGTCTACGTGTTTCTCTATCTGCTTGGCAACCTTATCGTCTACTACCTGTACTGTCTTGTCGTATTCTTTGGCGTGTTCATTTAGCATACGCTTTGCTTCCTCACGTGCACGTAAAGGAAGCCTTCTATTAGAGGCTATGTCTTCCATCTTGGCTTTCTCGTAGGCCATCGGTTTCTCGTTGCGTATCAGATTCCTTATAAGGTCTCTGGGGATAGAACGATTGATATTATTTAGTTTTTCAAATTCTCGTCTATCCATTACCATTTTGTTCCGTCCAGTTTCTTGGCATCGGATTCCCTTAAGTATGACCTCGTAAGTTCTCTGGGTGGAGTTTTGTCGGGATTGGTCTTGGCGAACTCTATCTCCTGTCGCTGGGCTTCGCGAAGTAATTCCTTGGTTGATTCTGCTGGTTGTACGGTAATACCCCTCGCGTCTTTTCCGGGGGTTAGATTCTCGGCTCGTATTTTCTTGGCCACGTCCTGCATAAAGTGACCATCAGACCAACCGATATACTTGTAGAAACGTGGAACATTGTAGTAGCTCCACGCGTTGCGTTCGTCCGCGTCAAGATACTCCTCTAGGAGTTCGCCTGTATTCGGATTACGCTTTTGGAAGAAAAATATTCTCATAGTGTTGATTTTTGATGCCAAGTTTTAATTTGATGGCAATTTGCGCACCTTATTACGCATTCCTCTATTTCTCTGATTAGCGAAGATATTGCAAATCCTCCATTGGCCATCTCAGATAGGTTCCCTCGCTTTTTGCCGACATGGTCAAACTGTAAAACCCTCCAATCGTTGTTGCCACAATCTACACAAGCTGACTTTTTTTTGAACTCTATCAAAAACGACCTACTATCTACTCTGGATTTATAGTCTCTCTCCTTTTTACAAGTCTTGCATTCGTACATATATCCAGAATGCTCCTTTCTATTGCGAGTAAAGAATTTTGCAGTTAGTGGATATTCTTTTTTGCAGACATAACATTTTCTCATATTGATTATATGCTCACGGGAATGGGGGAGGCCTCATTTCTCCCCCAACCCCATGAGGCACAGGGTTGGGTACGTGTTAGGACGCGATGAATGCGTTCGAACCGTTAATGACAACTGCAGCTGATTCACGAATAGCGGCAACGCCGTTAATCATATCCCAGACTGTAAGTGTGCCAAGGTTGGCTAGCCAGTTAGCAGCTTGGACACGGATTCTCCTGCCTCCAGGTGTCTGGGTGGCAAAAGTAAATGCGTCCTTATGAGCTAACAGGTTCTTGACGGCTAACAATGTATTGACGACTTTTGAGGAGGTCATTACAGGTACGCCGAACAAAGTTCCTTTTCTACTAGCCTGCATTGAAGCAGTGTTCCCGAAGTTACCAGTTAAGACTGGGCCCGAGCCTCCCTGCCATCCTGCCTGACTAGCATCATAATACTTCTGAACTGCAAGTATCTGAGCATAGTAGGTGTAGGGATGGAAGAAGAAGGCGAGCTCGTCACGGGGTACATCGAGAGTTTCCAAATCTTCAAGTGCGAGACGAATGGTTACGTCGTCAACAACGCTTGCTGTATCGCCCTCTGTTGAGGTGCTAACAGATGACTGAAGTGCAAACAGGTCGCCCTCCAAGTCTTCTACCAATGAACCTACTGCCTTGCGGTTGTAGACTTCAGAGATTGAATATTGGGAAGCTATCTGTTGCGCATCTAGGTCACCCAATAGGGTTGCGATATAGACGTGGTTGTTGATTGTCAACGTGTTGTCGACTGAGAGCGGCGCGTTAGTCGTTACCTCAGTGGCTTGCGTTGATTGGGTCGACACAGTGAATGCGTTTGTGAAGGCATCCGGAATGTGGAATCAATTGTGTTATTCTCGCCTCTCGGCGAACTCTCATACTCTCATATGAGTTCGGACTATATCTTCATCATTTGATGTTAGACGTATAGTCTCTGGGGCGTCGTCCATTCAAGATTCTCATTTGTTCTTCTATCGATTGCTCCTCTGTGGTATATGGGGTTTGGTGTCCCCATTTTTTACCACCCTCGATATTACTTAATCTTGAATCTACAAATCTTTTTAATAGTTCTGCTTGGGGTAACTTGCTGACTAGATAGGGCATCAGTAGGTCAAGGAACATTCTTATTTTAGTCATATTCCTCGTTACCAACTGATAACATTCTTTCGCGTTTTTATTCTTCGGAGTAAATGAGTG
>JACCDR010816541.1_pt1 | contig 15743 bp, 25 predicted proteins | sample 7446431 | NCBI WGS metagenome assembly JACCDR01 (sample SAMN15323443, study PRJNA562643) | freshwater metagenome | isolation source: river surface water | place: USA:Blue River Watershed | collected 2017-08-17 | reverse complement strand
GGATTTATTTCTAGTGGGAAGGTTGACCATCCCGACCCCTAGGGGCAACGTCTGGAGAGAGGCAACCGGAACAGAGAAGCTTGAGTGCAGCGATTACGGAGACGCTTCATCCAATGCCGAAAGCATGGCACTGAGGCGAGCGGCCGCCAAGTTCGGTTTAGCGTTACACCTGTACACGAACAAGTTAGGATAGTATCACCCTAACGAGAAATCAGCTATGGAATTCCAGGAGCAGTATCAGGAAAGGCTGAGTGAATTGGATTGGTTGGACTACGACCTGGCTAAACAGATTGCGACCAACCGAGGCAAGCCCGAAACAGCGAGACAGATTTACAGCAGCATCAAGCAGGCGCTCAAGAGTCCTGAGAGATCGAGCCTAAAACTAAACGACGAGATCACCCAAGCGCTAGGCGGAAACATAACCATTGAATGGAGAAAGCCATGAGATTTGAGAGTACGGCATCTTGGCCCAGAGAAGCAGAGGAAAGCCTCAACTGGAAAAAGGAACGGGCAAGCAAGTATCTAAGACTGACAGAAAAGAACTTGCTGCAAGGAATCACGATAGAGGCAGAGCCAGCAGCAGACGGATATTTCTATGCCATCAGGGTAGAGACTGATCTAAAAGTGCTCCTGAAAGAGAGAGCATTGGCACGAGTTCTAAAGCACCTGCCCCGGCAGGATGAAAAGTTCATCGCAGAATTCACCGCACTGATTGAAGTTCAATCGGTCGGGAAGGAATGGACAATCATCAACGGCCCGAACAATGAGGAGCTATTTATTCTGATGGAAGACGGGAGAACGATTCACACGATCGACGCAGAACTAACGGAGGGATTCAGAGAATTCATCATTGCAAAGGATTTCATCCAGGCCCCCACAAATGGATAAGAAAATCACCGAGCGCATTGAGTTCTTAGCACCTGCCCTGAAGTTGAAAGATGGGGCCGGGAAGCTGGCCCTGTTAGAAAAATATCTGAACAAGTTCATACCCAGCTATTGGGAACTGCTGGAACTAGACCGACAGCAGCGCTCCCAGTTCAAAGGAGCAGAAGCCGAACTATGTAAGCAGATCTCTAGCTGGCTGAGACAATATGATCCCGCTTGGGATAAGTGTTGTTTAGTCCAGGAAGCACTGGCCGAGTGGGAGGAAGAGCACGGTTGGAAACCCTTGAGTTACCTAACCGGACTCTCAACGGAAACGGCCCGCCAGATTTATCAAGCCCTGAAACGTGGACGAGGTATATAGTCCCGTTACCGGGATTCAGTGAAACCGTTTCGCCAACTGTATGTTTCAGTCCCGTTGCCAGGATTCAGGTTTATTTTCTAAGCGCTCTAGAATTCGCCGGTTTTCAGTTTGCAGTCCTCTAACCTGGGACTGCATTTCTGTAATGGACTCCAGCATTTGAAGTTGCACGTTTGCCAGACGATCAACTGCCTGCATTACAATAACGATTTGTTCAGTGTTCGCGTTAACTGACTCTGCAACTTGCCCTAATATTTGTTCAATCCGGTGTAGACGATCGTTCATATGACTTGCGTTTCCACATTTGGATGCGCCGTTGAATTTCCTGGGGCGGAAACTTACCGGAATCTATCCAGGCTTGAACCTGATGACAGCGTAGCTGAGCCAGCTTAGAGTTGACGTTACCTCCTGGAATAGTCTGCTGAATCAAGACCTGATGCCCCTGGTTGGCAACATAGCGAAAGTAATAAAGCCCGTGGGAAGACACGACGTAGATCTTCCCACGGACAACAGATGTATGGGGAAACAACTCTAGCTGATCACCACACAACATCTATTCAGCCTCGATCTCCGTATCAGGATCCTCTACCTGATCGTCATCCTCAATCTGGAACTGTTGCATCAGTTCTTCCAAACGAGCCAGTTGAGCAGAATACTCCTCTACCTCCTTCTGATACCAGACAATACACTCCTCAGATTTGCCCAATCGATCTTTAACTTCAAGGATCAATTGGGCGAGGATTCCCCCGATAAGTTGATGTTCAGTTCTGACGAGGATTCCCAGACTGATAACCGCTGTCTGCCAATCCGTTCCAATAGCTCGCCGGGAGAAATCCCCCCAAGCCTCCGCAACACCGATTGAAGGCCGACTAAGGCGGAAGAACTGATCCGCCCCTGAACCAACTGATCCCGCAACTCCCCGTCTGATTGATGTTTCGCCTTGAATCTCTTGTCCTTGTCCCTGTCCATCAGTCATATCCCTTTCCTACCTTTGTATTACAATAACTCAACTTTCTGCCACCTTTGAAAAGCGGCATTGTAATACTATCACGATTGTCATACAATAAAACCTGGTAAATGTAGCAGGGAGGTGATACAGCCTCCCTTTCTTGAATGCAAACCACGGACATCATTGAATGGGTAGAAGGAAAGCTTTACCCGAACATGCGAGAGCATTACACCCTACGGAAGGCACACAATGACACCGCTTGGTATGTCTCCCCGAGGACAAACACCCAGCGGGTATATGGCTTGATTTGGGAAGAGTCAGGATGGCGGCTCAATTCCATTAGCGGCATGGAGGTGGAGCGGCAAAAAATTGAAGAAGACCTGCTGCAACTGTGGGAGGCAGAGGAACCGTGAAGGTGAACTATTGGAAAGTGTACAGAGGGGAAACCCTGTGCAGCGAGTGTATGACCAGGGTACAGGCTGAACGGATTGTCACCCAGCTAAAGAAGCTGAAGCCTGGAACCTACGTTATAAGGTACACCGGGAGAAACATTAGCCACTATGAGAAATAACAAAATGCAGAGCTGGCAACAGAACGCAATTAAGGAACTGGCTGCAATTGTCTACGAGTTGAGTTGTGAAGTATTCGAGCAACCGCAGGATCTAAAGGGGCGATTGCAGATCGTTCTAGAAGGGATTGACTTAAGCGAGGATGACGGCATCCGGCTCAAGGCATCCCCAGAAGAGCAGATCATTTTAGGAATCCATGCGCTCGCCCTACTGGAAGGATCGGCATTACTAGCAAAACTATCGACCCATTCCAAACTCAATAAGCAGCAGTGGCTGAACAGGCTACTGAACGCAGGCAGGCAGAAAGCAGAAGCGAGCAGCCCGGAAGAGTTAAGGAACTTTCTGGAAGAGATTCTAAAAACCGTAGAGTAACCCGCCTGATGAGACTGTGGAGCAGTCGAAACTTGCCCTGATCGTGGGGCGAGTCGCGGGAAATTCCAACCTTTCCGCAAGGTCAGCCACTTTACAAAATTGACGATCGCTATGGATTCGCTTTCCAGAATCAGCGGTGCATTCAGCGGTTCCAAGCCGATGAGGTTTTATAGAACCAAAGAGCGAGCGCCACTAGGCGATTTGTTGTGTCCCAAGGAGCACCGCTGATAGCGATTTCTCTGACTCCAAAGAAGGCGGCTGACCTTCACCAGATTAATGCGTTATGGGTTCGCGACCGGCGAATAATAGAACTGGAGATCATCAGGTGAAAATTCTTGGAGTAGACATAGGCGGAGGCACCTACGCAACCGCCTACTTTCTTAATGATATGCCTCCCTGTCCTAGGGAGTTCACTCAGTCCGCTGAATTTGCAGAGTTCAAAATTGAATACAACCAAAAGGATTTAGAAGCAGCGATGGCGCTGGAGCCTGACTGTGTTGTCCTGGAGCCGACCGGAGGCTATGAAGATATTGTCCTCCACTGGTGTCAACAGAAGGGGATCCCCTATAGGTTGGCCAACACCGGCAGGCTAGCCACCTTCAGAAATGATCTGGGGATTCCGAAAGCCGATCGCTATGATGCGTTTGCCTTGGCCCTATTCGGCTTCAAGAAGTGGGATGACCGCTCAGCCTGGGTACACCCGATTGAACTAAAGAACCTCCGAGAACTGTTGTTAAAGCGTCGCGCCTTGATGCAACAGAAGATCAATCTAATTAATCAACTCAGGCAGCGCCTGCATAAAGAGTGTCCTGAGATCCAACAGTTCGACCAGCGGCGGAACTGGGGCGACCCAATCACCGGAGTCTACAGGTGGTGTAAGGGGATCCCATACAAGCACTATAAAATCCTTCAGTCCAAGATCGATCAGACCTGTGGGATTGGCATCAGTGCCTTTACGAAAGAGATTGGGGCCCAGCTCTACGACTTAGAGGAGCGAGCGATCGCAATCGAAAACGAGGTCAGCGAATTTCTCAAGCAAGAACGCTTTGCCCCGTACATCCAGGCAATGAGGGAGATCGGTTTCTCAGACCAACTATCAGCGTGGTGGCTCAGCAGAGTCTACCCCTTTGAGCAATGGATGGGGGAAGATGGTAAGCCGATTGAGGTGAAGCGGCTCAGCAAGATCAAGCAAAAGACAGTCACGATCCGGCAGTCCTTAGCCCGATTCAAATGCACCTTGGGAGCGGGGACGATCCCAAATACTTCAGGGATTCGAGGGGAAGCCATCGGCAGAGGTGGCAGGAAACGGAACCGGAAGAAGGGGAAGGGACACAACCCGGAATACTTTGTAGTGGGTGATCGCTACTGTAGGCAGGCGTTTATCTTATGGGCAGAAAAGCAAATTGTGACCGGAGCCAACCCCACCGAGGGCAGCCAGATCCTGAAGGACTTCTACCGCAAGAAGAAGGGAGAAGGCAAACCCTACTATAAAGCCCTGGGCAACCTGCACGGATACACGGCAACGATCCTGTTTAAGAAGCTGGTCAAAGCCCTGGTGTAGGCTACTTCTTTTTTTAAATGGACATTCTCCCCGTGCGCCTGGTTCTACGGGGAGAATCTTTTTTAAGTGCCAATCATCCGATAGAAAACCAAGACATTGAGCAAGCTCAGCGTTCCAGCCGAGCCAGAACCAGAAGGCAGAATAGAAGGTAAAAAACGAATAGCCATTGCCCGAATAATGCTACTGGTCGGAAAACCGCCATCAATCGGAATCAAGACAGTATCTAAAGCGTAGGACAAAGAAATCCAGCGCAGTGTATTAGACTGCGGCACAGTTTGAAGCAGCGAGGAAGTAGGAGTTGGATTGACTTGCGGCTGAATTGAGTTGCTAACCGCATAGACCGCATGAAGGGTAGTATTCAAAACCATGTTGAGCGTGGAAGGATCGATCAACAGGTAGCCAGCCAGCTCGATCAAATAAAGCTGCGTGAACGGAACGGCAATTAAATAAGTGACTGGAGTACCGACCGTTAAGGCTTGAGCTGGAGATAAATTCAACCCAGAAGAACGCACCTCAACCGATAGCCAACGGTTAGCAAGTGAAGAGAAATAGTACAAGCCATCATGCCCCTTCAACCAAAGCTTAGTTGGATCAGCAGGCATAGAAGGGGAGATCACAACCGAGGAGGAACCAGCCCCACCCGCAGCAATGGCTAACGGCATCCGATCACTCACCGCCCGCAGCAGTTGTAAGGTGCGTTCGTCCTCATTGGTGATCGGAGGAGCCACAGGCACGACCCCGCCGATCTGAGTGATTAACCGCTCTAACTCTGCCCGCAGCTTTACATCATAGTTACTACTCACGACTCACCCCCCGCAGACTTGCGCCGACGTTTGGGAGTAGGCTCTACTTCTACCGGCTCTGCTTCTAACAACTCTTCTTCTGAAACCGGCTCTACATCTAGCGGCACAGGTTCAAGCACCTGGTCTTCAACCGACTCTACGGTAACGGGCTTAGGCTCAGACTTAGACCGCTTCGACTTGACCGAAACACCCGTGATCGTAGGAGCAGCAACAGCAGGCGCAAACCGATCCGCATCAGCCAGGTTGACCACCATCTTTTCACCTGGTCGCTCAGGGTGATCGACTTCAACCGTCGGGAAAATTTCAATGTCCATTAGCCCATTATCCTCACGCCAAATTCAGGACGAACGATCCCAGTTCCCCATAAGCACGAAACTGAAAACTCGGTTTGGTAGTACTGCGGCTCTACCTTAAAGTCCAGCACCAACCCACTCACCGGATCCGGCCAAGTCATTCGGTAGCCATTGGTCGGCAACCCTGACACCTGCGCCAACTGCCTGGAAGCAAACGCCCCAAAGTCTGGATGAAGCGCCAGGTTAACGCGATGGTTCTGTGAGACGACGGTAATCAATGCGTTATCTGGAGCGGCAACCAACAGCCCAGGACGATCACTGAAACCGCTACTAATCGGAATGGCTAGCGCACCACCTGCCACCACTGATAGATCCGTCAGCACCGAATAACGAGCGGCACTACCCGCGATGGTAATCAAATCACCGGCTCTTAGAGTAAGTCCTGGTACGGCCCAACCATCGGTCTGTAAAACAGTTGTACCAACAGGCTGGGCACCATTCACTAAGGGCGTACCAGGAGCAGGGCCGCGGATGTGGAATCGGACGTTTTGAGAAACACCCCAGTCATATCCCAGCGCCCGACGTATGATCCCTTCCTGGATCACCTCACCGCCGAAAGCCTGATTAGAAAAGAGATTCAGCCCTAAAGCATTGGCATGGGCAAAAGGGTCAAGGATTAACTTACGCCCGCCCACCGGAGCCAGGTTGGTGAGTAAGAGTTGTTCAGCCTGCTGTAGTTCAACGGTACTTGTAGAGAAGGGAGCAGTGCCCGGAGTACCAACCACATGAGGAATCGCAGCATAGAGATTCAAGATACTGGCATCGATCTCATTTGCTAAGGTACGCGCAGCAGATTCTAAACTGCGATTAATCCAGCTCGTCGCATCATCCAGCCCTGACAGTTCCCGATCTGTGAAAGTAAAGGGGACTTCCCGATGTTGCTGTAAGGCAATCTGGGCAAAGCTGTGGGGAGGAGTCCCACTACCCGGACTGACCACAGCCGGAACAATCGGGCGAGACGACAAACCGCCAACAATCGGAACTGAAACAATTTCACCTTGAGCCGCTAAGCTCGCAGCATAATCAACGTTAATTGACCGAGGACCTAAGCAAGTTTCCCGGACGACGGCGACCACGCGGGCCACCATCCTAGTGAACGCATCGGAGGATAGAGGCATAAAATCACAGTAATGAAGGAAGGATAGGGGGTAGGGAACAGCCACCCCTAAACCCCCGGTTCGCCATCTATGACGCTGAATCCCTCAGACATGGGCAGAATCCCTCTACCCTCACAGATCACAAATCGATCTTAACTTTACCGGACACCACATCTAAAGGATTCACCTGACTTAAGCTCGCTGAATCTGTAGCGGATACAGGCGCACTACCCCGACCAGGAGCAGCCCCAGCACTTGCCCCACCCGCACCCGTCCCAGATGGCACCGCACCCGCAGCAAATAACGCCGGACGCTCAGCTCTAGCCTGTGTCAACATTTCCGAAAGCGCTTTACCATCCTGGGTTTTGACCTGCCCATCCACTACAGTAAGTTGGTTGTCTGCCCAGGCATAAACCAGATCGGTGTACTCCGGCAAGCCCTGGGCCTGAGTGTAGGCAGAGAGGAAAGCGCTCTTCTTATCCCTGGCTTCTAGCTGTGCGACTAAGGTGGCTTTCTCGGTATCCGCTTGCTGTCTGAGTTGCAGATTGGTTGCTGTGAGAGTTTGAACTTGTTCGGCTAGAGTCTGCTGTTGGAGCTGCTGCTGGGCCTGCAAGTCAATAAGCTGGCGTTGCATGGCATCGGCGCGCTGACGCTCTTTCTGTAACGCACTCTTCAAACCCGATACATCTTCTGACTCTGACTCAGTGGCCGGGGCAGGAGTCGGCGCAGCAGCAGGAACCGGAGCAGGCGCAGGCGCAGGAGCAGGCGCAGGAGTGGGCGGAACGGCTGAAGGTTGGGAGAACATAGGCGCGATTGAGTTGGACTGTATTTTTAAACAGCCTCATTATCCAACTGTTCTCGTTCCAGTTCCAACCGTTCTCGTTCTAAATCAACCTGTAAAACTTGAGCCGGTGGGATAAACTCATCATCCGGTGTAGGCTGCGTCTTCAGATAACCCGCAGCGGTTACGCGAATCTCAACGCCCGTGCGAGCGATCATATCGGCGACATCAAAGTCAGACGGTAAGAAGCGATGGGCTTTGAGCAGTTCCAAAAAGCCAGCCTTATCCACTAAATCAAGCTGGGGCAGGTTCATCAACTCGCGCAGCAACACACCATCCCGCTGTAAAGTTTCAGGTTCCAAGGAAAGATCGAGATCAGCAGGTAAAAACTCTTGCCCCTGGAGTAAGGCTAAGAAGGAAGCTTGCGACAACTGCCCCCGGTCAGCCAGTGCGGAATAAGCAAGAAGCATTTGAGAGTCGCGCCCCTTATCCCGCACGATGTCGCCAGATAGTTTAACGATGGCAGCCGGTTGGTTGAGCCAGTCCGCATGAAACCGTAACGCCTGATTGACACCTTCAGCAAACTGCAAGGCAAACAGACCTAAGCTGCTTTCTAACTCAACCGCTTGCACCGCAGTGGTATAAGCAGCCTGACGATCGCCAGGAGCCTGCAAGTAAGCAGAACTGAATAGATCCATCGCTTCCTCTAAATCAGCAACTTCCTTCCGACTCTGTTCAATAGATAAAGCCGTAGGCTCCTTCCAACTAAAGCCACCTTGCGGATCTCGGATATGCACAAAACTGTTAGGGCCGATCACCAACGGCTCCCCTTCCGGTCTGAGACTATCCTTCAACTCTGGCACCGGCAAACAACAAAGGTGAATCTTCCTGAGGTGATCGCTCTTCACCTGGTAATGGGTGAGATTAAGATCCGCCAGCGCCCGCAACGGAGGCAACGACACACCCCACTGCTGTAACTGCCCACCCGACAAACAAGCTAAGGGAATCGATTGCAGCGCCGTAGCCCCACCGCTCACCCATTCAAAACTATCCCCAACTTGACGCCACAGATCCCAACCGCCCGGATACAGTACCCGATATTGTTCTACTTCCTGTTCACCGTACAAACCTAAAGGAACGAACACCGTTTCCCGTAACACCGCTAACGTCAACTTCCCTGACTCTACCCGCCAGTTCACTAACTGATTCACACCGTAATGCACCCAATAAGGGCGAGGTGCTAACCGCTGCACGTCTGCCAGCGAGTAGGGCGTTTCCGAAAGCAACGAGAAATCAACGAGTACAAAGGTGTGACCATCTCGGAGCGCGGAAATCATGCAGCGATGGAGGAACACTTCTAAGGTCGTGCCTTCTCGATCGATGTCCTGAGCATGGCGCGGATCTAAAGGGCCTTGAACTTCTACCCCATTGGCTAAGACCAGAGCAGCAAACTTATGGATAGATTTGGCGAAGCGGTTGTCATAGGGACTGCGACCCAAACGACTGAGATAATCTACCTGTAGTTCCGCTGGTTCCGGTGGAAGATAGATGCGGGCGTTGAGCTTCGGTGAAATGCCCCAGAGCGTTCTTTCTATCCAAGCATCACTACCACGATACAAATCCCCTAGATATTCCCAGACTGGGGAAGCTTGACGGTAAGCAAGGCACTGATAATCAGGGCGTTCAGGAAACTGCATAAAAAAATTTCTGTGAGGTTAGGCGCAGGTGGGGAATCAAAAAAGGGGGGAATCACCCCCCGAAGAATTGGGCATCTATATGCAAGAACCTTAGTACAGTACAACTAACTGCGAATGATGGGGAAAGGATTAACCGATTGATTGGGGATGACTGCAAGCACAAGCGCCAACTCAAGTACAAGATTTCTCCTGTCAGGACAGACAGGGGCACTCAAACGATCGAGGAGCGTTCTAACGTAAAGCGCTTGCGGTTGGGAAAGCGGCATTAACTTCTGTTCAATCAGAGGGAGTTGTAAAACTTGCCACCCTAAAGCGACTCTAACCCGCTCTACGTCATGGGCACTAAATAACGAAGACATAGCTTTTTCTCCTGAGCAATCGCAACTTGGTAAGCAGGGACTACAGATTCAATCTGTTCTAATAGTCTCAGCTTTGACTGTGCCCAACGCAGCTTATTACGAGTCAGCCAGCCACCAGGAGCAGCCCAGATGCAAGGCACCGGAGAGAACACAATCTTTAAGTTCAACTGGTACGCCTGCCATAAGATCACTGCATCGCTGCACAAATCCCAACTCAGATCCCAGGGGACACCATAGGCAGAGGCTAACCGCTCCAGGGCAGAAGTACGCCAGAGGCAAGAGGCATTGACGCGACTGTGAATCAAGGAGCGCAATAGATCCGGATAGGTTAAGTCATGCTGGTTGGGACTGAAAACCACATCCGCCCCGTGCGCTTTTAAGGCAGTGAATTGAGCAATCAACGCCCCAGGCAACCGCCGATCATCCGCATCGAGGTAAGCCACATAGGGAGAAGTAGCACGGGCATACAACAAATTGCGCGTCTGCTGTTGACCTAACTCCCCAGACTGCAACAACACCGCGTCGAAACCATCCTGATATCCAGACCGCATCGCCTGACCTAAAGACGGTTCAGAGAGATGGGGAATCAATAGCTGAAACTGTGACACATCACCAGCCCAGATAATAAATCACCTGCGGCTCTACACCGCTTCCACCAGAAACATCAAGCGAACAGACCAGAACTTTACCAACATCGTCCACCCTAAACTGAAACTTCTCCCCCGGCAAAATTGGGAATCCCTGGTCAACAAACTTGCCGAATTCCACAACCCAGACAGGGTAAGCATTTGAGAATGGACAGGAGAGGGACAGCGCCCAGGTCAACTTACGAGATCCAGACAGGGCCTCGATTGCAGAGGACACCAGCTTTTTACCCGTCGTCAGAGAACGATCGACCACAGGCTTCGGAGGCTTCGGCACTTTCCCCACACCACCCACACCAGGACGGTAGATCTCATCCCGATAAGCCCTTACCTCATCGCAATAGGAAAGTCTCCGCATACATCCACGATCCCATAAACTTCATGATGGAGCGTCAGACCTAACGCCAAACTAATCAGCCTCACAAATCGCTGTGCTTCCGAAAGCAACTGAAGGTAAGGAAGTGGGCCATCTGCACGGTGAACCACCAACAGGGCATCCAGAAGATCAAGCTGTTCCAAGTAAGACCGAATGCGCGTTTCAGTAGCGGCAGGCAGATCCAGGGAGACAGAAGCTAGATAAGAAAATTGGTCTACCGAAGATGGCAGACCGAAAAGCCCGAGAATTCTATCTTGCTCAATCAAAGTGAAAGACATACATCTACTTAAACCTAACGCCAATTCTACTACGCCCTAAACGGCCCAGTGCTAGGAGGCTGACGTAATACCGGACTACCCGTTAAGTAAGCATACGCCCCAGCAGCAGCATCCACCTGATCATCATAGGCACCGTCTGGGAAGCTCTCTAACTCCGACGTGAAGCTGTTGCACCAGTCCGACTCTACTAAACTGACCTGTCCAAACTCTACCCCACGCGCCAAAGGTAAAGCCCTTTCCAATTTTGAGACAGGCGAGAGCAGACCTGAGACATCAAAGCCTGCAAGGATTTGACGGACTTTAGCGTCTTGATAGAGTCCAGCTTGACCGGGATCCCTAAAGTAACGGATGGGGCAATTGACCAGACGAGCAACGCGGAGCAGTTCAGTTTCTAGTTGGGCAGGAGTGGCACGGAAGCGGAAGACTTGAGACACCACGAATTGAGCATCAGCGACCTGGAGCAGCTTAACGGCAACGCACCAATCCGCAGACTTCTGATCGAAGCTGGTGGCAAAGTCCCAGAAGCAAACCGCCCGTAAAGCACGATCCGGCATGGGCACCCGAGGAAACCATTCTCGTTTAAATAAGGTGCCAGCCACCGGCTTGATATCCCAGTTACCCCCTAACAACCGTTGGCGTTCCACCCAAGGCAGCGCCAGCAGGTTAGCCAAATAGTCGGGATCTTTAGCCAACAGTGCGGGATTGTCGTGAACCGTACTCGGGATAAAGGTCAGGCTCTTACTGTGAGGCACCGGCTCGTCAAACCATTCAAGTTCAGCACCGGAACGTTTAAAAAATTTAATGACGCCTGAGCGTTCTGGAATCGGCAAACCATCTTCGCCAATCCACCAGCTCACCAACTCTCGCACCCAGCCACCGACCGGATCATCGCGGTGAATTGGGTTGGTAGTCGCGCGAATGTAAGGACGGATGCCGCAGGTAGAACGCGCCCGACTGAGCAAATACCAAAACTGTGACTCACTGAAATGGGTGAGTTCATCAAAGCCCAGGTAGACCAGTTCAGAACCCTGCCAGCCATACACGTCCGATTCTAGTTTGAGGTGACGCATCACCAAATAAGCACCGCTCTTAAAAGTCCACTGCAACTTAGATTGTTTAGGCACCGCCCCGACCAGGGGATAGATCGCAGAACTAGCATCCCATAAGCCCCCAGGATTCCGAATTTGGGGAAAGGTACGCCGGAACAGCACCGCATTGAAACCAGGATTATTCATACCCCGCAAGGCTTCCAGCAACAGACTCCAGCTTTTACCACCACCAGCCCCACCCCCATAGATCACAATGTCGGCAGAGCTAGCAAGGAACTGTTCCTGTGGGCCAGGCTGAGGACGCAGATCAGCCACGGGAGTTATCCGGTAAGTAGACGACCACCTGAGCCGAAGAGTCAGCATCAGAAACGGTTTCGACCACCAGGCGATCTGTCCAACGCGCCTGAGACTTTAACCAGAAAATCACGGCAGCGGTAGCCTGCTTGGTGGGCAACCCCTTCTCATCGTTGGTCATGGCAATTTCCCAGAGACGGCCAGCCATTTCAGATTTAGCTACGACCCGCCCCTTCTCGTAAGCCAGCCGGACATCAGGACGCTGGAGCCAACGGTCTAGGGTAGCTGGGGAGATATCCAACGCCAGGGCAATATCATCTAAAGTCAGACCACGACCCGCCAGCGCCTGGAGCACTTTCAATTGTTGATCCGTTGCAGGCTTAGCTGTCCGTGCCATCACTACCCCTTACCTGAAACTCAGAAGTCTTGACTAGAAAAAGTTCGGTATCACGCAACCGTGACTCTATCCTACTCAGCCTACCAGCGTTATAGCGATCTGCTTCCTGAAAACGGCGCGTCCTGTGTTCGATCAATTCTCGCACCCCGTTAGTAGCCAGGTCTAGACGGTCAACGTCATTAGAAGTCCGCTCACTAAAGATCTGAGTATCCTTCTCTAACTTAGAAAGCTGTAACTCAATCCGGTCGGTACGCTCATCAATTTGATCCCGTAAGGCAGATAGGGAACCGTTAACCGATTTGATTACGCCTGTGGAAACGCCAACAATCGAAAGGATAAAAACGATTAACTCAGTGGTCAGGGGCATGATAAAAAAGCGGGGATGCAACTTCACTAAAAATCCCCGTAACTCTGTTATGACAAGCTCAACTTAATTGAGTGAACCAGAAGATACGGAATTAGGAATTAGTTTAGGATCGTTAATCAGCAAATCCCGCAGGAATCTTTCTAAGGTTTCAGAACGGCTTAACCCTTGTTCAGCGGCTAACTCGCCAAGAAATTGATACGCCAACGGAGTCAAGCAGAAACTGTAACTTTGTTTCGCCTGACGGTAAAAAGAAGCTCTACCCCGTCTTACCCGTATCACGCTGACGTACCACTGAATCAAGGAGTATACAACCTTATAATAGGCTCACAGAAATTAGGTGAATTCATCTGACGTGATGAACCGATAGAATGAGACAGCCTCAATAGAAACCTACCTGAACTGTCCTTAACCTCCTGGAGGGAAGGAAACTAAAACGTGCCGCAAATGGATAATGTAGCGCCTGTCCTCGCTCCGGCAATCTTGGGAGAAGTGGAAAAGGGAATTAGCAATTTGCCTCCGCTGCGGGCAGTCGCCTTCGTAACAAATCTTGGGCGGCACTAGGACAGAAACCTAACTGCGAGATCTTGAAGGGGGTTGGTTAGGAAACAGGGTAAGGGTCAGCCTGGTAAACGTCAACCTTTTTTTCTGTGGGCTAACGTTCACTTTAGTATTCAGGCTAATGTACTAAGTTACATTCATGCCTGCTTCCTTTATATTTAGGTTTGGGTAGACGCATGAGATCGGCGAGATCGGCGCAAGTGGGGCGACAGATGAAAACTACGTTGGTACTAGGAAGCACCTGTATCCGGATAATGTTAAACCGGGAAACCTGAAGAAGAACAGCAGGAGGAACCGGAGAAGCAAAACAAACATACCAAACAGAACTATTCTGTAATGCCCAAATACAACCGCTCATTAAAAAACCTGGTTACGTTGATAATAATATTGTATCACTACAGCGTGAAAAGTATTGTTAAGATATAGCCCACTGTATCGCTGTGATGTTACTATTAAGAGGTAGGGGATAAGACGCGGAGAGCACCTGCCACAAGGCACCCGCTAGTGCAACGGGATAAGCACAAAGTTGGCGCACCCTGTTTCTTTCAAAATACTAGCGCTAGTATTATTTTTATTCACCCTAACATAACCAAGGAATTCACAATGACTAACTCAATCCGTACCAAATGCAAACCACAAGGGGATCGTTTTTCAATTCTGGAAGTCAGTCCTAGATTGGCAATCTGCTATCAAGCTTTATCCCGTCCAGGCAAAGGAGGGAGGAAGGATAAAATCCAATGTGCTTACTTCGGGTTTCAAGAGGAGAAGGAAGCTCAAGAATTTGCCAAGTTCATGAAACGGCAATTCTTACCCTTCGGCCCTAGGCTGATGGTTCGGGAACCGGAGCGTCTAACCGAGTGCGGTTGGGAGGTCAAAGTCTGGGAGTTCCCACATTTACTAGAGGTGATCCTCCGATGTGCGAGCAAGGCAGAGGAGACGGAGGAGACAGCCAGCTAACTGCCCCCAACCGAACCGACCGAACCAAAGAAGAAGGGGCGCTGACGCGCCCCCACAACATAACCATGAACAAACTATACCGCAGCAAATTTATCGACGGCAGCAGCGACGCAATGAACGGAGCAGCCCCCACCTCAGACGACGACGAATACTTGAGCGGCTACCTGTGGGGCATTCAAACTACTCTGAAAAATGGCTGGAAATTAGAGATCAGATGGTTGTCCCCAGCCTACATCAACGGAGCCTATGACCTACCTAAAACAGGAGAATTCTAATCATGTTGTTCTATGTCAAAACAGGCAGTGAATGGCATACCACCGAGAAGCGTGGGTGCATGGTGAAGGTGAACGGCAGCCCCATTTACCAAGTGCTCAAGCCAGTGCCAGGTTCAACAGAGTGGGAGCTGGTCGGCAACAAAGGAAAGCACGGTAGATGGTGCCTCGCCCTCTACGAGATTCCAGAAGGATCCCACGTCACATTTGAAGCCACAGCCAACGGCAAGCCTAGGATCTTTCAGCGGTTCATTGTTGGGGATGAGGAATCCCTGAAGGCGAACTACGACGGATGAATACCAGCGAACGCCCTGCGGCTGGTTGATTAACAACGACCTGAGATAAGCGCACATTCTTTAGGGGGCCTTGTGCCCCCGCACACCATAATGAATATTCAACAAAATGGGAACGCGAACAACACGCAGCAGATTCTAGAACCCCAGCCCCAAAGAGAGATAGAGGAAATCATTGCAATCCTCAGCCGACCCCTACCGAGGGAACTAATCAAACAGAAGCCGGTAGGGAAAGGCAACAGCAGGAGACAAGTAGACTTTCTCCCCTGGCATCAGGTTGTTCAGATCCTCAACAAATACGCCCCAGGTTGGAACTGGGAAATCAGAACCATTCACACGACGGCAGAGGATTTATTTCTAGTGGGAAGGTTGACCATCCCGACCCCTAGGGGCAACGTCTGGAGAGAGGCAACCGGAACAGAGAAGCTTGAGTGCAGCGATTACGGAGACGCTTCATCCAATGCCGAAAGCATG
>JACCDR010836912.1_pt1 | contig 15749 bp, 16 predicted proteins | sample 7446431 | NCBI WGS metagenome assembly JACCDR01 (sample SAMN15323443, study PRJNA562643) | freshwater metagenome | isolation source: river surface water | place: USA:Blue River Watershed | collected 2017-08-17 | reverse complement strand
TAACCTCAGCCCTCAACAGCGCGTCACCTCTTTGACCCTGGACTCCTGCCCCTTTGGCCCCGCCCTTCAGCGAGGCGCGCATATTACTCACTTATTCTTAACGCGCAAGAAGTTTCAGCGCTTCACCAGAAAATATTTCTTTTTACCGAATCGAACCAAGTAAAAAGCCCCATAAAGAGCCTTACTCGGATCGAGCAGGGCCTCCAGCTCTACATTAACGCCAGCGCCGACCACTTCGCCATTGATGAGGATGCCCGCTCGAGACAGGGCATCCTTGACTTGCTTGCCCGATGAGACAACACCACCCGCGACCAGCAGGCTCGATAGCGTAGCGCCTCCGTCAAGAGAGGGGGCATTCTGCCGAACCTGGGTGAAATCAACGCAGGGTAAGCCATCTTGCATTAACTGATAAAAGTCGGACTCCTCAAGCTGCCTTTCATTCCCCTCAAATAAACAAGCCGTAATGCGTTGAGCTGACTGCAGCCCCTTCTCGCCATGCACCAATCGCGTCACCTCTTCAGCCAGGATGCGCTGCGCTTGAGGCTTAACGCCAGACACCAGGTCGCTCTGCTCAATTTGCGCTATGACATCGACCGATAGAAAGGTAAAAAAGCGCAAGAAACGGTACACATCCGCATCAGCGGTTGACAACCAAAACTGATAAAACGCATAGGGAGACGTTTTGGCAGGATCCAACCAAACGGTGCCCGACTCGGTTTTACCGAACTTTGTGCCATCCGCCTTGGTCACCAAGGGCAAGGTCAGACCATAGACCTGCCCACCATGAAGGCGGCGAGTTAGATCAATGCCGCCGGTTATGTTGCCCCACTGATCAGAGCCGCCGATCTGCACCGTACAGTCTTCTTTTATATAGAGTTCGGCATAATCCAACGACTGTAAGAGCATGTAAGTGAACTCCGTAAACGAAATCCCCTCGCCATCGCGGCTGAGCCTCTGCTTGACAGACTCCTTGCCAATCATATTGCTGACCGAAAAATGCTTACCAATGTCGCGCAAAAAATCCAGCGCCGTCATCTGGCCTATCCAGTCCAGATTGTTGACCACGCGAGCGGACGTCGGCGAATCATCAAACGCGATGAAGCGCGAGACTTGCTGCTTTAAACGATCGGCCCAACCGGCAACAACATCTGGCGTATTCAGCTTTCGCTCCTGTGCTTTAAAGCTTGGGTCACCAATCAAGCCGGTTGCGCCACCCACCAACGCCAAAGGCCTGTGGCCAGCCAATTGAAATCGTCGCAAGGTAATGAGGGGAACTAAACTGCCGATATGCAAACTATCTGCAGTCGGATCGAAGCCACAGTATAGGGTTCGCGGCTGCTGAAGGTGCTCGGAGAGCTGCTCCTCGTGAGTGGTTTGCGCAATGAGACCGCGCGCTTTCAAATCATCGAGCAGGGTTGTATTCGCAGACATGTCACTTTCTCTGATATAACGACAGGGTAAAGAGCGAGCGCTAGCGCACTCGACTCAGGCTGTATCGACGCGTCGCGACGAGCGACAACAACGCAGAATGGCGCACTGCTTGCTAGGGCAAACAGGCGCCAAATTTAGGCCGGCGAGAATACCGAACTACGACACAAAAACAAACAGTCAGCAAAGAAACGGATGCTTGGAGCAAGCTTGCGCAGACGAAATGCTGGCAGTCAGCACACATTCTGTTATAAGTTGCTACCCTGCACGATAACCTTAACGAACAACAATAAGCTGTGCCTATGTTATCTCGGAATTTTTTTGACGCTTGCCTGGCGACTGCACTGAGCCTGCCTCGCGTACACCTGCTGCTAATTGGTGCATTGTCTGCTGCATTGTGCACTGTATTGGTTGCACACGATACCCTCTTGGTACCTGACGAGACGGCCATCAACACTGCGCAGATTGAAAACCATTTTGCTCACCCGCCGAGATCGCAAAATGGCAACGGGCTGGCGACGCCGACAGTCCTCGATACGCCGGCACCCGCTCAGACCTCCCCGGCGGCAGATCTTCCCCCGCTCGCATCAGAACCCACACTCAGCTCGCTCAACCAAGACACCAAACCCTCGACAGCAAAAGTTGAACCCCTAGCTCAAATCCTGGCGATCACGCCACCACCTAAGCCCAAACCCACCAGTACTCAGCTGATCGTCAAGGCAGGCGACACCCTCGACTCCCTGTTTAAGCAAGCCAATGTTTCACCGCAGACACTGCATAGCCTCCTCAAACAACAACCCAAAACCAAGCCTCTGTCGCACGTCTATCCCGGGGAGCAACTGTCTTTTGTCAAATCACCCAAAGGCGATTTGACTCGTCTTGAGTACCGCGAAAGCACCTTGGTTCAGCATCATTTTTTGCACACGGACAAAGGCTTTAAGTACGAGCTGGTACAGAGAGAACCGACAATCAAACTGGTGCGTGCAGAAGGGGTTATTCAACAGTCCCTGTATATGGCGGGGAAGCGCGCCAAGCTGGATGACCGGCTTATCATGAAAATGGCCGATATTTTTGACTGGGATATCGACTTCGCGCTGGATATCCGCAAAAACGACAAATTTACCTTGCTGTTCGAGGAAAAATATCTCGATGGTAAGAAGTTAGGCACCGGGAATATTATTGCGGCAGAGTTTATCAACAAAGGGAAAAGCTACCGCGCCGTTCGCTATACCGACACACAGGGTGTAACACAGTACTATTCGCCGGAGGGCGAGATTTTGCGTAAGGCCTTCTTGCGCTCGCCGATCGAGTTTGCACGGATCAGCTCCCACTTTAGTCTCAACCGCAAGCACCCGGTGCTGCACACCTTTCGCGCACACAAGGGCACCGACTACGCCGCGCCGCGTGGCACGCCCATACGCGCAATTGGCGCCGGTAAAGTCGTCCTCGCCGGCAAAAAAGGTGGCTACGGCAACACGTTAATTATTCAACACAATGGCGTCTACAAGACGCTCTATGCACACCTGAATGGCTACGCCAAAGGCATTCGCCAGGGTAGCAGCGTTCAGCAAGGCCAAATCATTGGTTATGTCGGCTCCACTGGATTAGCGACAGGCCCACACCTGCACTTTGAGTTGCACGTTAACAATGTACAGCGCAACTTTGTTACAGCAGACTTACCTCGAGCCATGCCAATTGCAGGAAGCGAGAAGGCGCGCTTTAAAGCCAAAGCAAACAGCTTAATCGCCAAGCTTGAAAGCAACAAAACAGATTCAACCCAGGTCGCCGCAAAAGACAGCAGCAATACCACCCTTTAAGATCATGTTATTTATTGGCCTGATGAGCGGCACCAGCGCCGATGGCGTAGATGCCGCCCTACTCGATTGCTCTAATGCCCAACCCGGCCTCGTCGCTCATGTATTTCAAGCCTTTCCGGCGGAGATTCGCGATCAGATCCTCGCTCTATTTGAGCCGGGTCAGAATGAAATCGATCGTCTCGGCTCCCTCGATAAACGCCTTTCAGCGCTTTATGCAGCGGCAGTAGAGTCTCTACTTAGACGCGCCAAGATTCCAAGCGAAGCCGTTTTAGCGATTGGCCTGCATGGCCAGACCATAAGGCACAGGCCCGATGGCAATACGCCATTTAGCCTGCAAATCGGCTGTCCAAGCCGTCTTGCGGACAAAACGGGCATTGCGGTCGTCCACGACTTTCGCCGAGCCGATATTACCCTCGGTGGGCAAGGCGCCCCCTTGGTTCCCGCTGCGCATCGCGTATTGTTTTCATCGCCGACTGAAGCCAGGGCTGTCATCAATCTGGGCGGTATTGCGAATATTACGTATTTGCCCGCATTGAGCAATCGCCTGGAAACCGCACTCGGCTGGGACACAGGGCCGGGCAATTGTCTCATGGATGCCTGGATTCACCAGCATAGCCAACAACGTTTCGACCTTGATGGGCTCTGGGCGCTCAGCGCTGAGCCGGACGCCGCACTGGTTGCGCTCGCACTGGAGCACCCCTTTTTTGCCCGCAAGCCCCCCAAAAGCACCGGGCGCGAAACCTTTACGCTGGGCTGGATTCAACGCCTGCTACAAGAGCGGCCACCCTTGCCGCCCGCCGTGGTACAGGCCAGCTTGCTTGAGCTGACGGCACAAAGCGTGACCAGGTCGCTCGCGACAACAGCCGCTCACGTGGCGTTTTTGTGTGGCGGCGGCGCTATGAACGGCGCCCTCGTCAGTCGCTTGCAATCACTCAATCCACACTGTCAGGTGAGCAGCACTGAGTCAGTCGGCTATGCGCCAGAATCCATCGAAGCACTGGCCTTTGCTTGGCTTGCCTATCGCTTTTGGATGGGGCTACCCGGAAACTTACCGGCCGTAACCGGCGCCAGGCAAGAAGCTATTTTAGGCAGTCTAACTCCAGCGCCAACACGCCCACTCAGCCACCGCCTACACAAGGTGTAACCATGTTACCCAGCCGGATTCACTTAGAGGCCGATGGCATAACGCTCACCATCGAATACCCCGATCGCATCGCTCAACTGAGTGCGGAATACCTGCGTGTCCACTCGCCATCCGCTGAAGTTAAAGGACATGCCGGCCAGGGTGGGCAGCTGCCCTTCGGCAAATATTTTGTCAAGCTGAACAAAATTACCGCTGTCGGCGCCTATGCCGTCTGCCTGCACTTTGATGATGGTCATCAAAGTGGTATTTACACTTGGCCCTACTTGCGGGAGTTAGTCATCCAGGAAGAAACAAACTGGCAAGCCTATCTCGACACCTTACATAACGTTCAAAAATCACGCTATCCAGACATCCAGGTTCTCAACTTAGACAGCCACTAAAGCGTCGAACCCCTCATTTTGATTGAAGACTGTCATATTTGTGATGTCAGGAGCGATACGCTCATGTCACTTCTGATCAGCAGTTGTTACCATAGGTAACTCAATGCCACTGCTGTTGATTCGAGGTTTTCAATGGACCTGCCTGATTCTGACTTACCCAATATCTTGTTAATTGATAACCACCCGGTCAGTGAGAGCTGGATCGCCAGAATTTTTGAAGGGCATGCGCAGGTACACCTAGCCACTAACATTGCGGCAGCGGCTGACGTCCTTCAGGATCAACGCATCAGCGCAATTTTAATCAGTGCCGACACCCATACGATTAACGCGTCGCTTGGCTGCAGCTGGATAAAAGACGCCGCCGAAACACGGCACTATCCCTTATTGGTACTCACTCACCATCACACGAATGAACGGGAACTCAAGTTTCTCGAATTGGGGGCAGACGCTGTCATTGCGTTACCCAGTCCCGCCGAACTCGTGCGCCGAAAAGTATTGCCTTGGTTGAAGCATGACATTAGCCAATCCCCTTGGCAGCAGGCTCAAGACACCTTACTGGCATTTTTTCAAAATACCTATTGCTGTCAATCAGTTAGCCAGTGCATCACTGAAGCCTTAGCCGCTTTAAAGCGCATGAATTTACACGCAGCACTTCAAGTCGCTGAGCATCCGGAACTGACCTGCTCATCGTTTGGTCATGTTAATGATTTCGAAAAAGCACTGCTATCGCACGCAAACAATCTGACACCTGACGCCAGCAGCGGTCGCTATGCCCATAAAAATGACTACGTGGCGATTCTCATTCAAGACATGCCGACCTATACACACCCGTTATATACCAGCCTGACGCAATGGGTCGACCGCTTAATGGTCGCCCTCACTGAAAAAATACGGGAGCTGACGTCAGTAAAAATTGAACATGACATACCGCAAACTCGCAAGGGTGCAGCGCGCTTGCATTATTATGTGGAAAAGGCGATTCAAGATATGGAGCTGTGCTGCGAGAAAGAGATAAATCATAGTTTACTGAAAGTCGACGCACTCAAAATTCAAATCACCCACTCACCTCACCTCCAGCAGCTCAATGCGATTAGCTCAGGCCTCGAGCAACTCAAAGAATCGCTCATGACGCATTGTTTGGAGATCGAAAGCCGATACCTTCAATTTATCACCGAAAGACGCGCGACAACTCGCTTAAGTTTTGGCTGGTAAATACGGCATGACTACGGGTTTTACGTCTCTTTTTTGGGTACGGGCCTCGTACGGCCTTGCTCATCAATCGCAACAAAAACAAACTCCGCATCCGTCACCTTTTGCGCGGTGGCATCGGTAAAGTGTTTTGTCCAGACTTCAACGGCCATGCGAATGGATGAACGTCCGACTTCCAGCACGTCGGTGTAACAACTGACAATGGCACCGACTTTAATCGGTATTAAAAAACTCATAGCACCAACCGCCACCGTGGTAACAGGCCCAAGCGCAAGCTCTCTTGCCGTAATGGCACCAGCTAAATCCATCTGCCCCATCAGCCAGCCCGCAAAAATATCACCATTTGAATTAGTATCTTGTGGCCGCGTCAACGTTTGTAAGGCCAGCACGCCAACGGGTGTGGGTACGGCATCATCGTCATCAAAGATCATCTGCACAGATCCTGTATCAGCAAAATTAACATGATAGTTAAAAACTCAACATCACTGTTAGAGTAGCCTAGGTAACCCGGTTATGAGAATCGGAAAAACAGCCAAAATCACCAACAAAAAAAGCTGCATGATCACAAAGGGCGCCACACCACGATAAATATCGACTGTCGTCACCGAAGGCGGTGCCACACCACGCAAATAAAACAACGCAAACCCAAATGGGGGTGTTAAAAAGGATGTTTGCAAATTGACCGCGATCATGACGCCCAACCAAATGGGGTCCACCCCCATCATGAGCAGCGCGGGCGCCACCAGAGGAACCACCACAAAGGTAATTTCAATAAAATCCAGAATAAATCCCAACAAAAAGATTACAATCATCACCAGGAGCATGGCACTCCATAGGCCGCCAGGCATCTCGCTAAAAAATAGCTCGATCGTTTCCTTGCCGCCATAAGTAATAAATACCAGTGAAAAAATAGACGCTCCCAACAATAGGGCAAACACCATGCAGGTCATCTTGGTGGCGGCTTCCGATACCTCGCGCAGCGTCTTCCAGCTTAATTGACCTCGAATCCCTGCCAGCACCAGCGTCGCAAAAGCTCCCATGCCGGCCGCTTCTGTTGCCGTTGCAACACCGGCAATAATCGACCCCAGGACCAATAAAACCAGTGCAACTGGCGGAAAAATACTTTTCCATAAAACGGTTGCCGGGACTGTCTCGCCGGGATCAGCGCGCGGGGCGTCTTCTGGCTTAAAAACACCGACACACACTAAATAGGCTACGTAGAAGAAGACGAGTATCAGCCCCGGAACAATGGCGCCAGCAAAGAGGTCGCCAACAGAGACCGGCTCAGCATTAAATATCCCGCGTGCCAACAACGATTGCTGATAGGCACTGGATAAAATGTCGCCCAACAGGACCAAAGCAATCGACGGTGGAATAATTTGGCCCAAGGTGCCTGTCGCACAGAGAGTTCCTGCCGCCAAGGATTTTTTATACCCTTGCTGCAATAGCGCAGGCAATGAAATTAAACCCATTGTCACCACAGTCGCGCCGACAATACCGGTGCTGGCCGCGAGCAAAGCGCCGACCAAGACCACCGAAATCCCCAAACCCGCCGGCCAGCTTCTGCACGCTTTTGCCATTTGAATTAATAATTCTTCTGCTATACGCGTGCGCTCAAGCATGACACCCATGAAAATAAACAAAGGCACCGACAATAGCGTTGCGTTGCTATAAGTCCCAAATAGCCGCTCAGGAATCAAAAACAGCGCCTGCGGATCAAAATACCCTGTGAGAACACCCAAAGCTGCAAACCATAAGCTGACTCCCGCCAGCGTAAACGCGACGGGGTACCCCAACAGCAAGGCGATGGCAATGCACAAAAACAATAGAAACGGAATCCAGGTCAACATACAGGCTCAACAATGATGTGATCAATCAGGTTTCAGTAGGCGAGGTTAATAGACCCAGCTGCTTGGCACACTCGGCGATCCCCTGAATAAACAATAAAACAGCATTTATCAACAGCAGGCTTTTAAGTAAATACACGCCAGGAATTCCGCCCGCATCAATCGATGCTTCATTGAACAGCCAGGACTGCACAACAAACGGCAAACTGAAATAGAAAGTGGCCAAGGCGAACGGAAATAAGAAGAGAATATGGCCGGACACAGCAATCCAAGCGCGCGCGCGCAGAGACAATCGCGCATGAAGCACATCGACAGAAACATGCGACCCCTGATGCAGGGCATAGCCATTGGCCAGCATGACCACCAAAGCGTGACAGTAAAGTGCGCTTTCTTGCACGGCAATCACGGCATCATGCCACAAGGTTCGACAGATGATCACAGCGACAACCGCCATAACCATAATGGGTATCATCAAAGCGACAAGGCGGCCAATCCAGAGGTTAACGACACTCAGGTTTTGATAGATCGCATGGTAGAACATACTGCAGCCTCCAGATGAGGCGGCAGTATAGCGTTATCGCACCACCGGTGCATCGCGCCAGCACAGACAACTGCCGCCGAGATGACCAAGCGGCTTATATCTTCTTAGCCGTGACGATATGCAGACCAAAAACACCTAACGAAAAGATATGGCAAATACCTTTTAAATACAGCTTAAAGTCTCGCACATGCTTTGCGCCCGTATAGGCTGCAAGCTCAGCCTGATGCTGATTAACATGTTTTAGCCAGTGCTGGGCAATAGTCACTTTATAGTGCTCTATCGGGATGCTTTCGATATCCACAAGCGGCAATCCATTAACATCGAGCAAGGTTAACTCCTCCTGCAATGTCCGATAATTTCCACTATAGCCGTAAACCTTATTAATGTGCTGACTCAAACTGTCGAGCGCATGCGCGTGCTTAGAATGCACAAAATGCAATTCTTTGTTGACTAAAACTCCACCCGGTTTTAACAGCTGGCAGGATTTTTTAAAAAATCCGGACAAATCATTAAAGTGCACTATCACTTCATCGGTATAAATCGCATCAAATCCATTAAGATCACGCAAATCACGCCAATGCAACACCTCAAACGTCGCCGAGACGCCGTATTTTTTAGCGCGCGCGACGGCGACAGGAATAGCCGCAGGCGATAGCGTAATGCCATGCCCTACTACACCATAACGGTGGCATAAATATACGAGCGGCCCACCCCAGCCACAACCGACATCCAAAATTCGCATACCGGGTTTTAGCTGCATTTTTTGCGCAAACTTGTCGAGCTTAGCCTCTTGCGCTTGCGTCAGGCTAAAACCCGGCTCCCACCAATTACACGAATAGGTATTCCATTCACCTCCTGTCACTCGCTCAAAAAAGGCAGGGTTTACCTCGTAATGATAGGTAATACGCTCAACCTCTTCATCCGGCGTAAAAACCTGATATAAGTCGCGTGAATTTCTGGGCAATTCGTCCAGCAATGTACTAAGTGGCTGCTTGATAACATCGAGTGGTTGCGTGATAACATTGAGTGGCTGCGTCATAGTGTCCTCGTTTAGTCTGTTCCACAGTAGGGTAAAGCCTCTTCAGGCATTGTCGACAAGTCGACTAGCCGCCGAAACTCTTGTCGCGTAGGCATATAAAATGTGCCCACCATTTTTATGGCGACACGCCCTTTTTTATTAAAAATAACTCCTTCAACTCGAATAAATCGCCAAAATCGGTGCACCACATAAGCATGTGCCGTTATGGTTTCACCGATTGCAATTTTCTTAAACCACTGCGTACGCGATGACAAGGTCACAGCATAGGTCTCATACACATCAAACACGGCATAAGCCAGCAATTCGTCTAAAATAGCGAAACTGATACCGCCATGCAGCGCGTCGGGATAGCCTTGAAAGGCATTAAGGGGCCGCCATTCGCACGCCACACCGCCCTTCACCGCCTTGTGAATCGCCAAATTCAATCCTTGTGCATTATGGGGTGAGGTCACAAATCCTTTAAAGGTTTCCGACAAAACTCCCGGCGGAATAATTCTTTCAGCCAAAACGGGTAACTCAAACCGCTTTCGAGAACCCTTGAAAGACAGAATTTTTTTGGCACAATAAAATATAAAAAATAAGAATGATACTGATTTTTTCATGGCTACAGCTCCGCACAACAGCCTCGCCAAATTACACCAGACAGTTTACCAGGGATACCCGTGGCAATCGTCACGATTAAAATTAGACACTATCATTTACAATGTGACGCATAAAGTCACGACAGCAATCAATAAAAATTCTACGCCGAGTGTCGCGCACGATCTCAGGGTGGAATTGGTTTTTTAAAAGATGTCACGCAAGGAATTGCCTGCCAAGGCATCACATCACCCCTCGCCTAAATCGAAAGCTGGCTGAGGTGAGAGGGTGAGAGGGTGAGAGGTTTAGCAGTCGGCTTACAGCTCGGCTTCATTATCTAAAATGCTGAGCGATAAAAAGCCCAGAGCCGCTAGCGTCACGATTTGCGCGGCCAGAGGGAGCAGGCAGATGACCAAGCCGGCGTAAATCCACATATCCCGCACCACCGCCTTGCGTGCGCGGTAAGCGGGCGTCATACGCCGGTAATGGGGGTGCGTTTCGTCTGCGGATGGCACCACAGTCTTGGGCTCGGGTGGCGTTTTGGTGCGGGGATGCGAGTTATCGTCCATTTTTGCCTCAGAAAAGGAGTAGGCCGCCACTAGATGGGCACCTTGTTGACCTTTTCAGCCTAGAAGCGCTGAGGCTTTGCGTCAGCCGTCATGCAGGGGATATGGCAAATTAGCCTGAGAACGGCATTCTTGTAACCTTTTGTTCTGACTGGCTGATTGTTCTGAATGATTGATTGTTCTGACTGACTGGCGAGCAGCGGCGCTACTGCTGGTAGAGCGCCTTCCATTCCTCATAGGGCATACCATAAATGTGCATGCGGCACTCTGCCTGTGACAAGGGTATCGCGAGCTGCTCCGCCTCGGCCTGATACCACTTCGCCAAACAGTTGCGGCAAAAGCCGGCCAAATTCATCAAATCGATGTTTTGCAACTCGGTGTGCTGCTGCAAATGTGCGAGCAAGCGCCGAAAGGCTGCAGCCTCAAGCTGTTGCTGCTGCGCGGGTGAGAGCGACTGCGGTATTAACGCGGCCTCAGGTGTAACGGTATTTGTCATGATAATGCCCCCAAGGTTTGATCTGGCCTCTGTTGTCGATGAGACCATTGGCTATAATGCCCAACGATTCTACCCTGCTTTTTACTCTTCCCTCTGCCTTTACTACCCTTTGGAGAAACCACCGTGCGCTTTTTGCTCAATACCCGCAACCTGTTACTCACTGCTCAAACCCTGCTCGGCTGCGCCTTGGTCACCAGCGCCGCACACCTCTTTGCCGAAACCGCTACCGAGTCGGTGGAAGCACGCATTGCGCCCGTTGGCAAAGTTTGCATGGAAGGCGACGCCTGTGCTGCTCCAGTCGTTGCGGTAGTAGAAGGCCCGCGCACGGGGAAAAGCCTTTATGACACCAAATGCAGTGCCTGCCATGCCATCGGTGTCGCCGGCGCGCCCAAGTTTGGCGATAAAACCGCTTGGGGTGCCCGCGTCAGCGCCAAAGGGCTAGACGGGCTTTTCACCAGCGCCTGGAATGGCATTAACGCTATGCCGCCCAAAGGTACCTGTAATGACTGTAGCGAAGATGAAATCAAAGCTGCAATTGCCTACATGGCTGAAAGTTAATATCGGCAATTGCCGATGACGAACTCGACGGCGGCTTTGCCGCCGTTTTTACAGGCTGCACTCACCCAGTATCTCCCGCGATACAGCGCATTGGCGGACCAAAACCGCTGGCATCACACCTTTCAAGACCTCACGTCACGTCTGGCTGAGCAAGAACAACCATCCAGTCATGTAGTAGTCATTCCCGCCTTCAATGAAAACACCCAGTTTCTGCGCCATTGGCTCAGTCAGTCGTTTACCGACGTTCAGCAACTGCTGGTACTGCTGGTTATCAACCAGCCAGATCACCTCACAATCCCCAGCCGGCTTAACCGGCGCCTGCGCGAGTTTTGTGCCTCCGCATACAGCGCCCGCGCGTTAGTCGCCCCCATCTGGGCGGCAGAACCCGGCTTGAGCCGACAAGAAGGCGTGGGCGGCGCGCGCAAAATCGGAGCCGACTTCGCCCTAGGACTCATGGCAGAAGGCTTGCTCAAGCCAGGCTGGCTACATACCAGCGATGCAGACGCCACCGTCTCGACCGATTATTTTGTGGCGCCTGATCTTGCCGCTGGCTTGAGTGCGCTGATATACCCCTTTGCGCACCGCTATCCGCTTCAGTCACTCAATGGCTGGCAAAAGACCATAGCCGCAGCCAGCCTTGCCTATGAAACTCACTTGCACTATTACCGCTTGGGCCTCTGCTGGGCAGGCTCGCCCTACGGATTTACGCCCCTTGGCAGCTGCATGGCGGCCCATCCAGCGGCCTATGCACAAGTGCGTGGATTTCCCAGGCGAGCAGCGGGCGAGGACTTTTATCTGCTGAATAAACTGGCCAAGCTTGGCTCACTCTATCAGCACCCAAGTCCTGTGATCCTCAAACCCCGCACCTCTAACCGAGTCCCATTTGGCACCGGGCCTGCCGTGGCGGCGCGGCTCAAGGGGTTAGCGCAAGACGATTACCACCCCGCGTGTTTTGTTCAGCTCAAACACTGGCTCGACACCCTCTCGCACTGGTACCACCAGCAGGCGCAGGCAGGCCGCCCGGATATTGCCGCGCTGGATCAGGCCTGCCGCCTGCTGGACGAACCCTGTCTCACCGCGCTCAATCACCTCGGCCTGCAAGACCTTCTGTCACACCTCGCTCGGCAAGCGACGAATGCTAATCAGGCGTTGCGTATGACGCATGAATTTTTTGATGGTTTTAAAACGTTAAAATGGATTCACAGACTGACTCACACCCACTACCCTCGCCTGCCCATCACCGAGCTGATGGCCCACCCGCACCCCTTGTGCGACATTTTTCGACCGACCACTCTCCCTCATCAGGCGCTCTAGCGTCATCCCTCTGACAGGACTCCAGCACTCAAGCGACTCTTTCGGCAAAGCGTCAAATTTGGATAGGTTCACAATTTTGATCTGTCACCCGAAACCCCATGGCCCGCCAAGTCCCGCACCGCCTGCTTAGTGTTAAACGTTATAGCTACCCGGGTACCCATAACAAAAGGAAGTTGGTAGAGTGTTTTTTAACCAAATGCGATCTTATGCGCCAAGCCACAAGATGCCGGGACGACCGCCGAACTGCTCAGGCCCGTCTCGGCAGGCAAACCGCCCGCATCAGTCGCTTGGTAACACGACCCGATTCATGATGTAGATGATGCCGCTGTAGAGGTACCCCATGTCGTCTTGGCCAAACCCTGAAGAACTCATCCGACTAGCCAAACAAGATCCCGAGGCACTGGAGGCCCTGCGCCTGCGCGAGGTGGAATCGGTGATTCAAGGCGCCCCTCCTAGCCTGCAAAAACGCCTGCGCGGTTTGCAATTTCAGATCGACGCCAAGCGCCGCACCAGTAAATCTGCCTTGGGAGCCTGCATGGCCATTTCGCACATGATGTTGGATTCGGTCTACGCCCTGAACGACGCCCTCAATGGCGCCCCCTCGACCGCCAGTCAAGCCGCCGAAGTGCTGCCCTTCACCAAACAATTCGGGCGAGCCACCTAAAAACTGCCCGCTTCAGTGTCACAACCCTCGTGAAGGCCATAAGTAAAAAAGCGGCTAAAGCTGAAGCCTTGCCGCTTACACTCAGCTCGTTTCGTTTGTAGAAAATGCAAAAGGGCTCATATTAAAATTCATGAACCACGCGGATTTTTTTCGCAACCTGATTTGTGATTCGACAAACACAAGGCAGGAGAAATTAATTTAGAGGCATTTTGATTCATCCGAAGCAGGTTTTAATCTCCATTTAATCTTTGACAAACACCACCCCGTCAAAGCAATTTCCCCTATACAAACACCGCCGCTCATCTCTTCGATCACCACCGAGCTTGTTCAACAAGTCGGTTTAATTGCGGCTGCGCGCAATTAAACCTTATTTATTAGATTAGTCGTCTATGGGATTCGGAATATCTTCCAATATTTCTTCTCTATCGCAATTTTTAAGGAAGAAATACAGCGATGAATCAATGATTTTCATTACTTTTCCAGCTCTGTCATAGTCGACGAAAGGAGGCTGTATCTTCTTGGTAATCTGATGCTGCGTCATATTATGCAAGAACGCGCCAAGATCACCCGATCTTACATCGTCTGGTCTGTGGTGAATTTTTCTAATTTCATCAAGCAAAACAGACCGTGTTAACCCTTTTTGAATATCATCGAATTTCTTTGTTAGGAGCAACTTAACAATGTAGTAAGGAAAAGCCAGTGATGGCTTTCCACTTTGAGAGCTAGTCCTTACGCGCACATCGACGAATGACTCGAAGTTTCTTATATGCCTAACGCCATAATCTTTCGCTTTTTGCTTTAATGCTTGATCCAAATGTTCATGTTTTATGAAAACCTTATCCTTTGCTGTTGAATTCACACCAGCATAAATGCAACACAATTTCGCTATCTCTTGGACAACACCAATACTATCAAAAGAATCATCTATTAGACGTCTCTTCACTACAGAAAAATCAACATTTAGTAAACTACCACCTTTTGTTAAAACTTTTTCGAAATCTTGTTCATCCCAAGGCTCGACTGGTACTTCGGTAACGCGATCCAAAAGATCACCGTTGAATTGAACAAGCCTATTAGCCTCCCGCCAGATTCCAAGAACAATAAACACAATGTGCTTGTCCTGAAATGTCCGCAGGTCGTAAGCCAAGGATTCCTGAACATCAAGTGTTAAGTAGTGAAAGTTTTCAAGAACGATATATCTTTCTACCCCCTTATTTAGAAGCAATTCTGAAAAATCCTGTGCCAGCGCCAAATTATATTCAACATACAATGTCGTCGCGCTAGAAGTATCCGCTTGCTTTCCATTAACTTCCGAGTTGAGACCACTTTCACCCAAAAATGGAATTTTTATTTTGAATCCGCCCGAAACTTTGGCTCCAACTTCCTGAGTATTTTCAAAGGTCTCTGATTCTACGTATCCAATGTCAAGCTGTCTTAGCACAGACTTATAGATGTCTACTGCTTCTGTTTGTGGGGAGCATTCTACTTTTACATACTCTTCAGGCTGCAGATGCTTAAGTATCAGTGAAGTCTTTCCCTGCTTTGAAGATCCATAAACGATAACTTCATTGCCATCTTTCAAAGCGCTTTTAAATTTACTATCAACCGATTCTCGCTCAATATAGGACTTTATTAGCGTGCTTTTAACACCAAAAACTTCGGCTGTCTGATATGTCATCTGTGTTCCCTAGTAGAATCTAACGCCTTGCTCACCTGCACGTACTGCGGAGAGCGTTTTTGTGTAAAAATGGAGCGCAGCGACAGACACAAAAACGAGCGGAGCAGTATGTGTCAGCGTGCAGCAATTTGTTGAACAAAGCCGCTACGCGGCAAACCGCCAGCATACCTCAATACTTTCCTCAACCCTTTCATACCGAAGGGGAGTGCGAGGAATCCGTCATGAACTCTACCGAAACGCGCAAATTTCAGCAAGCTTATACCCGTTTTCAGCGGCTTTTACAGCTACAAGGCTACAGCGAGACAACCTGTGACAGCTATGGCAGAGGCCTGAGGCGGTTTGCTCACTGGTGCCGCTGTTGCCCTCACGCGGGCATCACCCAGCGGCAATTTGAAGCCTATTTCAGCCAATTAATCGCCTCGCACTCTTGGGCTACGGTCAAATGTGATCGCAATGGCATTATGCGTTATTGGGAGCTGGTATTAAAAC
>JACCDR012643390.1_pt1 | contig 15751 bp, 32 predicted proteins | sample 7446431 | NCBI WGS metagenome assembly JACCDR01 (sample SAMN15323443, study PRJNA562643) | freshwater metagenome | isolation source: river surface water | place: USA:Blue River Watershed | collected 2017-08-17 | reverse complement strand
GGTCTTCAACCAAAGCAAGAGAACGGGCGACAATATTTTTAAGTTTGTGGGAAAGAACAATGTTTTCCTCTTGCTTCACCTCTTCGTAGAGGTCTTTCCACCATTGTGTTTTTGTCCATCGTCGCAGGGTTTCAGCAGGGATTTGCAAAGCAATGGCGGTTTGTGTGGCATTACCACCGAGCACCACATAGGTGTTCACAGCCTCTAGTTTTTGCTTGTCTCCCCAGCTTTTTTGGAAATCACCGGGCTTACGAACAGGAACTTTTTTACGGGAATCTTTTTTATCTGACAGCAAGAAAGCCTCCTTTAAGGTTTTAACACAGAAATGTGTCGTCTTACCTTCTATTATACACTATTTTATTTCATTTGTCAAGAGGCAATGTTAACTTTTTTGACACAAGATGATGTTTTAACACGAAAAGTAGTCTTTTTTACAAGAAAGTTGTTCCTGCAAGCCTTCAAGGGCTTGACAAGTGTGGTATAATATCTTAAACACTATTGTATTTATATGTATTTGTATTTATGTATTTTATTAAAGTATTAAACGTATGTGTGCACATACGTGCAGGTGCGTATGCATAGGCGTCATGCGAGACGTGGGTGTGTACGTCGAGCGTCAATGCCTCTAAAACCTCTTTAAACCCATCTAGAATCAATTATTATGGGTTGAGGTATACATGGGTAGCATAAAGGTGTTCTAGAGGCTTGTAGAGCCTTTAAAACGATTTGTAAGAAAAACAGTAAAAAGACCCCCTACTCCCAAAAAAATATAAAAATTATAGGAAGGACCTTTACACCTCACCTGTCGCCCCCAAGTTTTCCCCCATACCCCCCCCCTAATGTTAATCAAATGATTAAGATTTCATCACAAATGATTAATCAACCACCTAGCATGCATGGTCGCCCCTACATTTCATCATGCGATATCTGCTTTCATCATACAACATCGTCTGTCATCATGCACTATAGTGCAGCATCTGGAGCCTACTGGCGAAGATGCAACAAAGTGTAACAGGCAGGAACTAACCGAGGGAACAACACACTAACGTAGAGCCAACCACTCCAACCCAACCAGCCGACTACCATGCTCGACATTTTCTATGACACCCGCGAACTGTTCGCCCGTGACTGCGCGCTGTGCAACCTGGATGCCGATGTTCTGCTGGCATCTGGTGAATATGTCATCCTGCCCGATGGTGGCATCATCGCTAGCAGCATGCTTTAAATTCTTTTGAAAAGCACGGAACTAGTCGCAAGACAAGCACTCAAACAAACATCAGTCACCCAAAGGAGCTAAACACATGGCCTATCCCGAGCGCAAAGAGATTTACCCTGTCCAAATTCAAGGGGACAACACCGATGCAAACGATAGTTATGCATCCTGCATGGTGCATGTCTTTTCGATCAAAGACGAAATAAATGCGTTTGAAGCATTGTCGAAAATGTATCTCCACGTCATTGCGTGGAATGCGTCCGGTGACGTTATCCGCACCTACGATAACCGCTAACTAGGGGTTTATACCGAGGAACTATCTCTCTGCTAGGGTGTCAAACCCTAGCATGTAGCCTAGAGTGTCCTGTCGGACATTCCAGGGTGCATGTGCACTAATGTGCGCCACAATCGGCGCGTTTAACCAAAGGTTTAAAATGTTTGCTCATGTCGATCAATTTGAAGTTGCCGCACTCAAGGCGCCGGCTGTTGGCACCCAACAGCCGGCCCAACAGCCCGTTGCAGATGCTGCGCATGTGCTGGTGGCCCAGTTTGCACAGCCTGAAAGCACTCAGGCGCGCACCCGTGCCATTTGGGAAATGGCTCTGTCCCTTACTGTGGCCGAATTTCAGGATGCCATGACACGCGCACTCACACAGGCGGCCGCCAACGACAAGGCCGCCGGGTTTGTGCCCGCCAGCACAGCCAAAGGGCGCGACAAGTATGGTCCGATGCAAAGCACGCTGGCAACGGTGGCATCCCAATGCAGGCAGGTTTTCGGTGCGTGCAAGATTGACCCGGAAAGCATTGTCAGCGCAACCCCCGATGGTGCTGTTGTCAACCCTGATTTGTTCCCCAATTGGTCCAAAGCCTATGAGAAAGCGCGCGCTTTCTTGGCTGACAAGGGCATCGATTGGACCGGCAACACTGTCTCGGAAGTGAAAGCCGCACGCAAAGCGAAAGCGAAGCGCGCTGATGATGCCGATGTGATGGCTGAAGTGATGGCCGCCCATCCGCAGCAGGCCGGCGAGAGCATGGCAGACTACATGGTGCGGATTGCGGATGATGTTGAAGCGGCCACGCAAACCAAGCATGCTGCCAAGATGGCAGAAGCGGCAACAAAGGAATTGACCCGCCTTATCAAGGTGTATGGGGATGACGTGGCCGACATTCTGGAAGCGATGGTAAATCGTTACAATGTGATGGCTGATAGCGAATCAGCCCCCATGTAATGGGGCATGCCCCGGGGCCAGTAATGGCCCCCTTTAAACAGTGTTTAAACAAAGCATTGTTTAAAGGGTATTTAAAAGGAGTGATTATGTACGCTGACCAGTTCAAAACCAAACCTGCCGTCTGTGTGCTCGGCGTGACGCAAGTGCTGTGCACCCATCCGGTGCATGGTATTGACGGCCCGTTTTTCTTTGACGTTGAGCAGTGGAACGACAGTTTCATGGCTGCAATGGGGCCGTTTTGGGTGAATGGTTATACCATTCTTATCACTCCGGTGGACGCCACCGATATTTAAAGGACATTTAAAATGCGAGTTCTACAATCGACCCCTTCCATTGCCGCTTATAAGCGTGCCCTGCGTGCCAAGCTGGGCTTGCGTGGCGCAGCCCTTGAGCGTGCGGCTCGTGTGGCTGCGAAGTATGGCAATGCCAATGCTGTGCTGCGCGCAGCGGCTGGTTTCCCGGTTTAAACAAGAAATTAAACATGAAGAAACTTACAATGGTTTCTTTGTATTTCAGAGGAACTACACATGTTCGTTTCCTGATGTTAGAATCAGGGAATAAAGGAGCATTTCTTCCAATCAATGTCTTGAATGCATGGTTGGATGAACTGAATGTTCAACGGGGTCAAACCTATTCAATTGGTTAAAGGAGAATTTAAAATGAAGATGTTTATGATTGAATGGTGGGATGCGAAGCAGGAAAAGTATCACCAAGAATACTACCTGCAAACCAAGATGGCATTCCGTCGCTTTATGATGTTGGAACAGGATGTTCGGGATAGCAATCCGGAAATCTCCACCCTGTATCTGGACAACTCCACTGGGGACGAGTTTTAATTAGGGTAAACCCCTACGGGTTTGCTCTAGGGAACTATGTTATGTAGTTCCCCTCTAACACAAGCATGTGTTGTTTGTGTTAGGGTTTCGTTTCACTCAGAGGGTCCGCAGCATCCCTTTAAATGCTGTTTAAACGTGGAGCTTAAACATGGAACAATCTTTGTTTGACAAGATTGAAGCAACTCAACAAATGAAGCAACAAGGGTTGTATACTGAACAAGAATACTGGGATGTTTTGTTTGACATTCTCATGTCAGACAAGCATGCTGATTTTCTTGAGAACCTTACCGCCAACGTTTAAGGAATATTGAAATGTCGAAGCAAATGTCTCGCAGTTACACTGCTGATCGTGCTATTGGTGCTGAACGTGCTGCCGCGATCCTCGATCGCAATACGTGGCTCAACTGGTCACCCACTCGGCTTGCCCGAGACTATCAACTTGCCCATGCGCTCACCGATGCGCTGATTCGTAGTCCCCACAATCGTGCATTGGAACAACGCATTGCACAGAACGTGCGCACCATGCGCTAATTAGATGTTGCGGGTATGGCGTAATTGGTAGCCGCAGCGGATTTAAGTCCCGCTGGTGTTTCACCGTGAGGGTTCGAGTCCCTCTACCCGCACCAAGGTTTAAAGGAAATTAAATGTGGCAAAAGATTTACGAAGCATTCGCTAACGAATGCGCCTATATTCTCGAATCATTCTTTGTGGAGTATTGAAATGGAAAACCTCACTTCTCAACAATTAATTGATGAGCTTCAGCGTAGGCTCTATGCAATTCCAGTGGAGAAACTAGCAGAATATAGCAATATGTTTGAGCTAGAATATATCAACCGCATGGCTGCAAATAGTGGTTATGTGGAAACAGAAGATGATGTTTTGTTCGCCCAACGGGCATTTTGAAGGAGAGTTTAAACATGGCTAATGTTTCTACCAAAACCCGGCATGTGCATGCCGCACTTATCAAACAATGGGCTGATGGTGCGACAATCCAAGTCCTTGGTGAGGGTGAGTGGTGGGATTGTGAAAACAATCGCCCCTGGTGGGTAGACACCGAGGTATATCGTGTAAAGCCAGAGCCTAAGCCAGACATTTTTGTTTACGGTCGCGTCCATATTACACCAGATACAGTAAGTTGTGCTACTCTTGTGGATGCTTGTTCCTTGCGTATGGCTATAGATAATGTTATGTTTGTATTTGATGGTGAAACAGGTAAGCTGAAAGCTGCCCAGGTACTAGCGCACGAATAAATCGTGCTTGTGTTTCTTTCTTTTGGAGAATAAGCTCTGTGTTTAATCACTCAATTAAAGGGATGCCCTTAGATAAAGGGCCTTATATTAGACCCACACGGTCTATCAACAGCCGTGGCGCCCCTACAGGCGCTGCAACCAAGCCCCTACAACCTATGCGCTACACTGGTGAGAACATGCTAGGCACAGCCACCATGCACAAGAGCAATGGTGTTCCTGTGTTTAGCAAGGAAGATATTATTGACATTAATAACATGCGGAGAACCAAATGATCGAAGTATATTTAGTGGCTTACCTGCATTATGGTGAGCAAAAGTATTTCAATACGTTTGACCGACAACGTGCAATTGATTATGCTGCGCAACATCGTGGTACAATTTATAGGGCCTCAGAATGGCACGCTCTAGGCGACAACAGCAAAACGTCACAGCCTTTGTGTACGACAGAAAAGGAACCTTGCTGTCAGTTGGCAGGAACAGCTACGTAATTTTGCTGTAAAACTCTGCAAGAGCCCTTAGCTCTTCTATTGTAGCGTCACATTTAATTCTATTAGCTCTCCAAGAAATAACAATTATGTTTCCCTTAACATAGCCCAGTTCTGGAACAATTTTGTCAATTGAGGGTGCGTTATAACAAAACCCCTTTTTTGTTTGGGTATCTAAAGGTATCCCTAAAATAGGGCAGTTCTCAGGAATAACAATATCTTCTCTAGTAAGGTTAAAAGGTAAATTAAATCTTCGAGCGCGTGCTTTAGCACTTGCCCAAAGAAAATAAGCAGGATTTTCTAATTTAGTTCTTTTTCTCCAGTTATTAGTTTTGTCTCGCATTAACTGCCGATTTTCTGCTGCTCTTTTTCTTGCACGTTCCCTTGATTTCTCTTTAGTCTCTTCAGTAGCGCGTAGATTCTTTAACTTAACACAGGCTTTGCATCTGTAGTCATAACCATCATTAGATTTAGTTAGTTTATGAAACTCTTTAAACTCTTTTGTTTCTTTACAGGTGGAACATGTCTTCACTAGACTCTCCTTTAGTAGTACATCCTATCATTATACCATATTTTAGGATGAAATACAATGGGCAAACATATTCTACATGCAAAAATATACGACCGTCAAGGTAACTTACTAGCAAAAGCTACCAATTCATATAGAAAAACTCATCCAGTCCAATATAAGGCGGCAGCCGCCGTTAATAAGCCTGAGAGTATCTTTCTCCATGCTGAAATAGCGGCTCTCGTTAAGATTAAAGACTGGTCAAAAGCCTATCGTATAGATGTTTTAAGGTATTTAAAAGATGGATCAACAGGTAATGCAAAACCATGTCCCATTTGTTCAAGAGTTATTGGACAAACTGGAATCAAACTTATCAACCACACCTAAGCCAACCCCTAAGAAAAACATTTCTTCAGGTGAGGATGCTTTCCTAGACGAGGAACAGTATGGTACAGTTTAATCCACCGCCACCGCCATCGCCTGTATTTATGGAAGACCTTGATGTTGCTTTAAACATTGTATTAAAGGAACTCAAACTTTCTAATAAGCAATCTGACGAGCGTGGTTATTTTGTTCAGTATTTTACCACTTCAACAAAGAAACCTTATGTATGGGAAAGATATGATGCTTTCACTTCAGTTAAACCAAATGAATATCCCGAATATTTTAAACATGCTCAACAAGAACTAGAAAAACAAAAGAATACATATGAATGGCAAGGCATTAAACTAGTTGCCTTTGCTTTCGACAGCCTCCAGCCCCTAAATGGTGTAAAGATTTTGAAAGAATATTGTTTTGAAACCATCACTCCTAAAGTAAAAACCTACATTAACGGAACAAAAGCAAACCAAGAGTTTCTTGCTAAGAAAGGTAAGATGTTTACTACAAAGGCCAGTGTATGATTGTTTTAACTGTTAGTGAAAGAATTAAACCCACGCCTGTTGTCCCGTTTGTACAAAATACAAACCAACATTTGCCACAAACACATGCTGCAACAGTATACCAAGAGGTAATGCGTAGGGACAAGCTTATTAAAGAGCTTGTTAATGCGTTTAAACACAAAGTTGGAGATGAAATAGAGCCAGCTAAACAAGAAGATTTTGATAAGTATGGTAAATGTACCATCATGGGTATTTGTGCTGCCTACATTCATTTAGAGAAAGATTTTAAATGGCCTAAGAATGACAATCCAATGATTGTTACAGCCTCCTCTGAAAATGGGGAAATCTTTTATGCAACCACTAACTACTTTAAACAATGACCACACCACATATCCACCACGATTGTATTGTAGCCTGGGCCAAGGGAGCAAAGATTCAATACAGAATTCCAAAAGCAGGTAGATTAGACTACGAGTGGCAAGAAGCAAATCCCCCGGAATGGCATGATGGCCTAGAGTATCGTGTCAAACCAGAACCAAAGCCAGATGTTGTAGTATATAAATACATTAGTACGAGTGGGGCTACTTTTGCTCGGGATTATGCAGCAGATGGTGGCAGTGGTATCAAAGGTATGGCAGGCTATTGTCCTAACCTAAAACTTATCCTAGATGGTGAAACTAGGCAACTCAAATCAGCAGAGGTTATTTAATGACTGTTAAAACCCTAGCCTATAGTCCACATGGGAGAGGTGATATTATCACTCCCTTTAATGAGGTGTTTAAAGACAAGTTCAACGCAATTGCAAAAGGTAGTTTAGAGGGAGCAGATGCACTATTGCTATGGGGTGGTGAGGACATTCACCCTAGTTTCTATAAAGAGCCTGCTCACCCCCGAAATGAAACACAAATTAAAGACCCTAGCTACAGGGATTTGGTTGAGTGGGAACTTATGCGTGAGGCTTATTCCCGTAATATTCCCATTATTGGTGTGTGTCGTGGCGCTCAGTTCCTTTGTGTATTTAGTGGTGGCAAGCTAATTCAAGATTGCCGTGGGCACTACAGTGGACATGGTATTACCACGTATGATGGTCTATCAATGCACGCACCGGCCAATCACCATCAAATGATGAACCCAAAGAAGGGTACATATGACCTATTGGCCTGGGCAGAAAAGCAAATGGCTATTGACATGCAAGATGGCTGGGGACGACCAGCAGAAGGGGAACTCATTGACCAGAAACTTGATCCTGAAGCAATTTGGTTTCGTGATGTAAAAGGTCTTGCAATTCAACCACACCCTGAGTGGGGACCAACCAATAGTAAGTTTGTAGAGTGGGTGCTCTTGCAAGTAGAGCAATTTTGTTTCAATTCTGTAAAGGCTGTTTAAAATGGATGTAGATTATTTTCCTCGGCATTGTGGTTCTCAGATTCTAAGTTATTTTTGGAATACTAACGATACAGTACCAAAAATTGACGCCTGTGTTAAAACTATGTTTGGTATTTTTGTAGATGAAAAACCACAAAAAAAGAACTATGAGCGTATCTGTAAAAAATACAAGGTTCTATATCAAAGTCCTATTCTAGTAAATCCTAATTCAGATCGTGAGTATTTCATTGTCATTTGGCTAAACGAAAAGCCGTAACTGTTTAAAGGAAATTAAAATATGACACAAGTGTCTTTCCGCGCCGGAGCTGACCCGGAAGTGTTTCTGCAACAAGCAGGGAAGTTTAAAGCTGTGTGCGGCATGCTTAATGGGCACGACAAGTGGAACCCTATGCAGGTTCCTGACATGCAACCTGGCTTTACATTCCAAGAAGATAATGTAGCAGTGGAGTTTGGCATTCCACCTGCCGCATCTTGCAAAGAGTTTGTAAGTCATATCCAGGCTGTGCAAAAGGCATTTCTAGCACAGCACAAGCACCTGTCTTTCAGCAACCTAAGTTGTGTGGTATTTCCTGACGAGGAAATGAAACATCCTGCCGCTCATATCTTTGGTTGTGAGCCAGATTACAATGCTTGGACTGGCCGGCAAAACAAGAAGCCACAGCCACCTGTGCCTAATATGCGTAGTGCAGGTGGCCATGTGCACATTGAAACAACCTTAAACAAGCGACATGTCATTCAAGCATGTGACCTGTTTCTAGGTGTTCCTTCTGTGCTTATGGACGATGGTGAGATGCGTAAACAACTCTATGGTAAGGCTGGTTGTTTCCGTCCAAAGAGTTATGGTGTAGAATATCGCACCCTCAGTAACTTCTGGATTTTCAAGAAGAAGCACATTGAGTGGGTGTGGCGCAACACTGCCGCTGCTTTAAACTTTGTTAAAGCTGCTCCGTGGGATGCCAAAGACATGCAGTTTATTGGTAACGATATTCGACAGGCTATTAATAAGAATGACAAAGTTCTTGCTGAACAGCTTGTTAATGATTATAAGCTGGAGGTGGTATGACTAAGTTTTATATGGTGTTTAACGTGACTACACAGGGAGCTACTAAGGCCATGCATTTTTGCTTTGATAAAGCAAAGGCAGAAGCTAGGCGTCTTGCAATTGCAACACCAGGGCACAAGTTTGTTGTTCTTTGCTCTACCCATGTCTACCAAGTAGAACCACATGTTACAGAGGAGCGTATTCTGTGATCTTCCATCGAACTAATTATGAAGACATTCGTAGATATTATCAAAGTACCATCATTAAACTACCTAATGTTAGTGGTGATCGGCTGTGGCAAATTGTCTCTATCAATCCAGATGAAGTAAAGCTCATTGATGTTGATGGTATGGAGATTTATATTGATTTAAACGAAGAGTATGAAGTAGAATATCCCCTACCGGGTAGGGTGGTCTATCAAACATCAGGCGGTCGAGCAGCCTTGCTACATCGTAAGCCAGCAAAGCAATACTACCGAGGACTGCATAAAGACAACACCAGTCTTTCAGCGTACCTTAGTGACGGTAGCCTCACCAACATGTCTTGGGGTCTTTCCACTTTACAAGAGTTTGTAGACAAGCCTTGTTACCAAGACCCCAACTCCATTGTAATAGGTGAAGCGGATAGCTGGGCTATCACTCCATATATGGCCCTAAGTAGTGCTGGTCGTATTGTGGTACTTAATCAAATTGTAGCTTTAGTTAGTAATTTTGAAACCAAAGAAATCGTAATGGTTAAAAGTTTGTTTAAACCTGAGATTGTTCGGGCATTTCCTGGATGGAAGGTAGTATGACTAAACTCACAGAGTATTACGACATTGTTCTCCACGACGGTGATCTTCCTTATAGTGAGGAGTTTATCTGTGGAACAGAGTATGAGATTGAAGATGTAAAATATATCAATCTCCCTGGGCACGATAAGATGAGTCGTGCTAATCTGAGCCTTAGTGACTCTTCTCCTTATTGGGTAGGAGACATTGGGCTAATGCACGATGGTAGTTTGCGTAACAGGGGTGTGGAGTTTATCACAAAGCCAATGAACTATGAAGCAGCCTTACACACGTTTAAAACCTTACATAAAGGACTAACACTAGGCCCACAACCTTTCTCTAGTCGCACTTCTATTCATGTGCATGTCAACATGACAAACATGACTATGGCACAGCTAAAGCACTTTCTGCTTACCTATGCCCTACTAGAGCCTGTGTTCTTTGAAGTTGCTGGAGAAACCCGTAAGCACAACATTCATTGTGTACCACTAAACTTTACGCTTCTCCCTTCAATTTACAATAAACCTATTCAGGATATGATCAAGGCATGGAGTAAATATAGTGCTTTCAATTTAATGCCTATTAGAACCCAAGGCACTGTAGAGTTTCGTCACCTCTATGGAACAGATGATGCACAGGTCTATCAAAAGTGGCTAACGCTAATCAAGGAACTGTGGGACTTTGTTTACCATAATCCTACAGGCACGCTAGAAACATGGCTAAGGGCTGAGTATACTCCACAACAAATCCAACAACTGGTGCTACCCAGCAGCAAATACATTTCGACCGACTACTCGACTTCCCTCATTGACGTTAAACTGGCTTTTTAAGGAGAATTAAAATTTGTGGTCTAGTCGGACTTATTCATAACACCCTAAACGGCTTCAACGCCAAAGACCTAGAAGCATTTGAAGAAATGCTCTATGTTGATGCTCTGCGCGGTGAGGATGCAACTGGTGTTGCTTGTATTACTACTAAACAAGGGGCTAAGGTATTTAAAGAGGCTTCACATTCTGCATGGTTTGTTTATGACAAGGAATACACTGCTGCTCGAAATAGTTTCTTGTCTACAGGCAAAGCACTGCTAGGACACAACCGTAAGGCCACCGTTGGTGGAAAGAAAGACGACAATGCTCATCCATTTGTTTTCGATGATCGTTATGTGTTTTTTCATAATGGCACTCTTAATAATCATCGTAAGCTGGCAGATACAGAAGTAGACAGTGAAGCACTGGGTATGCATCTAACCAAGTGCAATGGTGATGTTGAGGCTATTGCAACCCTGTTAGAGCAAATTACGGGAGCCTATGCTTGTGTGTGGTATGATGCAGAGCTACATAAAGTATATTTTCTACGTAACCACGAACGTCCTTTAAACATCATTAAATTCAAAGACGGGCGGATGGCCTATGCATCTGAAGCGTGGATGGCTATTGGCCCTTGTAGTCGAAACTACATGCAAGTAGACGAAGTGGTGGCTTTGCAACCTAGGTATCTCTACTCCATTGATCTTAAAGAAACGGTGCCTAAGCTGCTTTCGGAGGAAGTACCAAAAAAAGCTATCCCCTCAGTAACTCACACATCTACAGTTATTGGGGGGATTACTAAGCATATGGTAGGTATTGGCAAGCGCCAAGTAAAGACTGTATTAAACCACGTTAAAACCAATTACGTAGGCTTTTTCATTGACGACCTCCAATGCACACATCTCGATCCACAAGCAGCGGAGGTCTATGATTATGTGTTTACAGGTACTCATGACGATTATCCAGGCACCGTGTTTAAATTTATTCAAAAGGACTTGTTCCCCTATGAAGCAGATGAAATGCTTGGTAGGTATGTGTCAGCATGCTATGACACCCATTCATTCTTGAAAGGAAATATCCTAGAGATTTGGGTAACTAAACCAGTATGGAAACCCTCTAAACCCGTTCAACAAACTACTACGGTGATACATTAATGCGTTTTAATGATTATGGTGTTATCGGAGAAATTGATTCTCTTCCAGGTTGCTCACAAATTGCTGTGTTCCATTCAGTATTTAATCCTACTGAAAGACAGGTAGGGCGCGGCGATATGGCTCATAAAGCCCGTCTAGATAAAGCAAGGTATCTAGGATATGATCTTGCTATGTGCACAGTAAATTTAGAGAATGTTGCTCAAGGTAAAATTCTACTAAATAATTCTTGGCGTTTTATCCAGGGATTTAAATCTAGTAAAACATCGCATGGTGTAGGTCTTTATATTAGGGAGATTAATCCATGAAACTACGTCTTGTATCTAAGAAACTAGGTAGTAAAAGCCTTGCAGCTTTAGCTGCTGGTCTATCAACCAAATTAGGCTACAAAGTATTTCGGAGTAAAACTCCTCGTTTAAACCGTAACAACATCGTATATGGCGACTGTAAAGACAAGCTATTCCAATATCAGTGGTTCCAAGCTAATCAAATTCCGTCGTTTCCATACACAATCAATCAAACGGAAGCTAAAGAATGGATTTCCAAGGGCCACACGGTTTTTGCAAGAACTCTCACCAAGGCTTCCGAAGGAAAAGGCATTTACATTCTGGACTCTGGAAGCGAGTTTAAAGCTGCACCCGTTTACACCCAATACCGCAAGAAAAAGAGAGAATATCGAGTTCATGTCTATAAGGACCAAGTTGTTCAAGTCTTAGAAAAGCGTAAGCGGAAAGACTTCAATGAAGAAAATCGGGATACTCGTATTAGGAATACTGCTAATGGTTATGTTTTTTGTAGCGATGGTGTGGTTGAACCTGTGGGTATCCGCGAACTCGCCCTGGCTGCTAGCAAAGTTACAAGCTCTGATTTTAGGGGCGTGGACATTGGTTATAACGAGAAGTTAAACGAGTTGTTTGTTATTGAGGTAAACAGTGCCCCTGGTATTGAGGGCAGCAACATTCAACGTTATATTGACGCAATTGTAGGAAACTAATATGAAAATTATTGGTCTAGATAAGTGGCAAGGAACCTATTCAGAAATTAGCCAAAGCAACCCCCTGCGGTGGCAAAACCTAAAGCCCATTGAGGAAGGTGTTTATGAAGTTGTTTCAAAGCAATGGAAGTGCAAGGATTTTATGAATGAAGTGGTAACATCCTTTCACACCAAGCGTGACTTCTCCATTTATGGCTTCAGTGTAAAGCACAGCACTTTCTTCTCTGAGGGACAAGCTGATCTTCCCATTCTTCTGCACAATGTTAAGGCAGGGTGGGAAGCCAATATGGATGTTGTGAACGACTATTTAGACAGTCAGGATTTTATGACTATTTCTTGGGAGAAGTTTGACGACGGTAAGTTTGTTATTACTATTCCTGGACTCTATCTAATGAACACTATGTTCATGTCTCAAGTGACTCTGTTTATCCGTCTTGCAAACACTGAGAAGGTATATGAGTCTATCAATAGCCCCGCAGAAGCTCTGCAAAATATGTGCAACGACCCAATCAACAAGCAAGACGCAAACAACCTTGCAGCATGCTTTAAAAAGCCTCTTAAAGACTTCCCTAAGAGCTTAGAGCAATACATTTGGTACTATGATGACACCAACAACCTAAAGCACGGGGTAGACAAGTCTGTATACATCCCAACAAGTTATATGCACAATTGTGGTGTTGTAAGCTGGGGTTGGAAAACTGAAGAGGAGTGTGTATGAAACGATTTAGTATTTCACTGGCGGCGGCATGCTTAGTTCCACTTATTTACTGGGTAGGTGGTTTTGATTTTAATGAGCGGGGTTTTGCTGCTGTTACATGTGTTTTCTTCTCTCTATATGTCTTTTTTATGGGTATGATCTACCCTTATTCTAAGGAGAATTAAAATTCGCTGCGTATCATGTAATGCCAATCTCACTGACTTTGAATCCACCCGTAAGGGGGCTCTATCAGGAGACTATTTAGACCTGTGTAATCAATGCATTAAAGGGCTAGGTATTGCTACCCTAGATCGTCCTGACCTAGAAGGTAGTTTTACTTCTATTTATGAAGACCCTGATTATGATGATTGGGGAATGATTGACACCAGCCAGCATAGTGGTTGGCTACAGGAGGATGAACAATGAAAGCACTTCTATATACTAGTGATCCATATGAGCCTAGTGGGGTAATTGGCCTATTTGAAACAGAAGAACAAAAACAAGCTATTTTAAAAGGATATGAAAAAAGTATTCAAGAATGGCACAAATCTCATTTAAAAACTATTAAGTTTCCTGGATGGTATTTTCCACAACAATGGAATACATTTGAGGAATGCTACAATGGAACTATTGGTGATTTAATTGAAAGAGAAGTAAAAAGTCTTAAAGAAATTGAAATCCCTATTGGTGTTTACGGAGAATATTACTAATGGCACGCTCTATTCCTTTTCACAAGCAAACTGACCCAAATAAACAAACAGGTCAAGTTGTAAACCCTATTCCTGAACAATTCTTGCACCAATCGCACAAGCAAGAGACTACTCTTGCGCAGTATATTGCAAAGAAAGACGACGACCCTAAGCGCATTACGTTTAATGAGTGGTTTACAAATCAATATAGTAATCCAGACGATGAGGTATATGAGTGGTCCCTTATAGCTTGGAATGCTGCTTTAAAGCAAGGTAAACTATGAAACAAGTTACAATGATTCAAGTACAAGAGTGGGATGATCTTGTAGAAAAAACTTACAACCGCCCTTATTCCTTTCAACAGCAAGATGGCTGTAAAGATAGAGGTACACATAGTCTAACAATTCCAGATGAACCTATGGACTATGAAAACGACACTGTTCCTGAAACAGTAAATCATCCCGATATGGGTGTTAGTTTTAAATCATGGTTAGAACGTGACCCTAAGCAAAAACTAAATGCTGATGATTGGGACAGTCCATTAGCAGTCATTATGTGGTGGCAGCGTAATTTTTACCCCGATGTTCAAATGATTGCAAACGATCTACACTCTAAAGGACTACTACCGGCTGGTGAATATGTGATTAATATTGATTGGTAATGGCAAGGTTTCTTAAACACATTGGCTGCGATAGATGCGGGTCATCCGATGCAAAGGCTATTTATGAGGATGGCGGGTCGTTCTGTTTCTCATGCCGTAAACCAACATCAAGTAAGGTAAGTCCATATGCTCTATTGCACAATGATGCGGATTCACAAAGGGAAGAGTCCAAAAAAGTTACGCTCCCGGATGATGCCCAGCAGCATTACTCTGAACGGGCGCTTAGTTGGGCAGGTAAATATGAAATCACCGTGCATCAGCTTCTCAAAGAAGGTGTGGTATATTCCCCAAAAAGGGAGCAGCTTATTTTCACGTTCACTGACGAGTTCGGGAAACTACTGGCATACCAAGCAAGAAATTTAACAGCGGTAAGCAAAGCGCGCCGCTATTATACTTGTGGAGACGTTAATGACCTCCTTCCCATTTACCATTGCAGATATTCTGTACCTGGGACTATCAACAGCCGCCGCTTGGTATTGGTTGAGGATTGTTTGTCTGCCATCAAAGTAGCGTCTGTCTTCGATGAACTCAGCCAAACGCCTCTAGGAGCCGATGCAATGTGTTTGCTAGGGTCTGGTATCAGCCGACAGAAATTAAGCCGATTGCGCCCGTTTTACGACCTCCTGGACGTATTTTTGGACCCTGACATGTGGCACAAGAGCCTAAACATCGTGCATCAGGCACAGTTGCTGGGGTTTCAGGCAAGACCAATCCAGGCAGATTGTGATCCCAAAGAGCTAAGCTACTTAGAGCTTAAAGACCTTTTACAACAGTCAACTATTGCTTGACAGGTTGCTAAAAATCTGCTACAATAATTGTTCTTTCTTTTTAAGAAGTTGTTAAACTTCTTTTTCTTTCTACCCTTAAGGATGCATATGAATGCAAGTTGAACTAAGTATAATTAAACACTTGTTACAGTATGACAATTTTGTTAAATATTCTCCCTTCTTAAAAACAAAGGACTTCCCGGATGAATTGGCTATTCTTTACACTTGTATCTGTAGTCACTTTGCTGTATCTGAACAGTCTCTCGCCGTTCCCGATTTGGCGAACTTGGTTTTCAGTAACAGCCCAAAGGATTCAACGTACTATGCAACGCTGTTTGACAACCTTGAGGTCTATCAACCAATCGAGAGCACAGTTGTTAAACTTATT
>JACCDR011240646.1_pt1 | contig 15752 bp, 17 predicted proteins | sample 7446431 | NCBI WGS metagenome assembly JACCDR01 (sample SAMN15323443, study PRJNA562643) | freshwater metagenome | isolation source: river surface water | place: USA:Blue River Watershed | collected 2017-08-17 | reverse complement strand
CTGAGAAGGCGGCAAGGAGTGTATCGATGTAATGAGGCCACGACAATTCTTTGAGCCGCACTCACATTTCATCTCCCAGCGAGGATCACCTTCAATGATGGAGTAATCAATAGTGATTTCCTCACCTTGTTTGATGTGACGAAGAGCAACGAGCGTGAGCCTTCCCTTCATGCCGCTATTGGGGTTGCATGAATGGTTGAGGAATTTTGCCGGCTTTTTAGGGTCTATCCACTGATTCTTGTCGACTCCTATCCAGTCAGGGTGAGCCAGGGCGTCGCGTTTGTTACGGTTAACCTTAAATTTCATTTCCCCTGAGACGCGAAATATCTCGTCACCTGGGTTCGCATCTTCACCGATGCGAATACCCATCCCTTCAATCTCGCTCTTTGTTACGTATATGTGCTTCATTTCGGTAATTATAACGTTTTTTTAAAAAGATATGACCCCGTGCGTGCACAGGGTCATGGTGTCGTTATGCGACTCTAAGAGTCGTGAGGGTCATTTTCACCTTGTTTCTGAACCAGCTGAAGCACAAGAGTGCGACAGGAAGGTGCAAGCAGAAGTAGAAGATCGGATAGAAGCTTTGAGCAAACATCTCCGGACTCCTCTCTGCCGCGACCGCGAGAAACATACATGCGTACGCGGCGCACCAGATAAACCATGGCCAGGGTTGCTCGTTCGACGGGTTGCGGTACGTCGTCTTCCACATCGGGTAGAAGGTGAAGATAGTCGTACCGACTGCGATCCAATTTGCGACGGCAGCTGCCCCAGTACTCAGGAACAGTCCGTACGCGCCCGCATCAGCCGCAATCAGGAGGTAGTCCTTCTTGTCTGACTGCTCGTAGACTACGTCTGCTGCATGTGTAAGTATCGAGCGAATCTGCATGATCATTGTAACCATGAAGATCACACCGACACCGATCAGGCACGCGAGCGGCAGAGCCGATGTTGACCAGTGGTGGTCGATTGCGTCGAACGTCGAGAACTCGACCCAAGCTCCGACGAGCCACATGAGCCAGCTTGCCGCGTTCGGGCGCGTATTGCCCCTGAAGATCTCTGTTGCATACCAGAGATATCCAGTGACATGAAGTACGAAGGCGGTACTGCCAAATATGACAGCAAGATCGTAAGGTGCCACTAGAACCTCCTGTGGTTGTTGCGAACACGTGAAGAACGTGTTTTCCTGCTTACATTATGTCACTTAATATATATAGAGTCAAATAGTACCAAGGTACACCTGTTACTAGAGGCGTACGGGCGGGTTGACTTAGAAGATGAGAAAGATGCCTACCAATGGGGCGAGCAGCCACCAGAAGAAGTAGTCCTGAGGCGCGAAGACTGCTGCGATCTTCGCGCCAGGGTCGATAAGGTTCGAGATCGGAAGGACGTGGTAGCTGTAGGACATCACCAACATCGTCGCGAGCGCAGACAGCATGACCTTCTTACCGATGCCCTCTATGGCGGTCTCATCAAAGAGTCGGGACAGGAGGCGCTCGAACAGAATACTTCCGAATGCGGTGAAGATGGCGAACATGGTCATGCGGAGCGCGGCTTCAGACATGAACGAAAGCGCTTCCGTGAGCTTGCTGTAGTATGGGAACTCAACCGATATCAGAAGGGCGATATAGAGGCCGAAAACGAGAGACAGCAAGGCACGTTGGCCACGTACAATCGCGTATGCGAACAGCGCTCCGAACACGAGGAGGAGCGCTGACAATTCTTTGGTCAGTCCGAGAGCGGCGTCCATATGTTAATTAGAACCCATTTCGTGGCCTAGAGCAATCAGTGGGTACGGGCGTCGGTGGAAAAGGTTTGTCGCGGTACGAGCAAGGCTAGATACCCTCTTCGCGCAATTCTTCGATAAGGCGTCGCGCGTTCTTCGAGAGTTTCTGCGGCGTATCGATGCTGATGCGTACGAGGAAATCGCCACGGGATGAGCCGTGTGGTACGCCCTTACCCTTGATGCGAAGCACTTCCCCAGCTTTGATTCCTGCGGGTATGGTGAGCTTCACCTCGCCGTCCAGTGTGGCGAGCGGGTACGTAGCACCGAGGAGCGCATCGGTCATCTTGATAGCGAGGTTGGTGCGGAGATTCGTGCCATCGCGTTGGATGGTCTTGTGTTGCGTGACATGAATCTTCACGTAGAGGTCGCCTGAGGTGCCGTTCTTCACCGCTTCGCCTCGACCCGTGAGACGGATCATCTCGCCCGCTTCGATACCTGCGGGTATCTTGAGCTCGATCTCCTCTTCGGCGCGCATGACACCGCGGCCATGACAGGTCTTGCAGTGATCCTTCGGGATGGTTCCCTTACCTTCGCAGTGCTCGCACGGACGCACCGTGGTGAAGGTGCCGAGGATCGACTGGCGATTCTCGCGAATCTTACCGTTCCCGTTGCAGTGCGTGCAGGTGATCGTCTCGGTGCCCTCCGCTGCACCGCTACCCTTGCATGACGCGCATGCGGAGTTCTTCGTGAGGAGCACCTTGCGGTTCGCGCCGAAGATGCTCTCGTGGAACGAGAGCTCGACATCGATAGAGATATCGCGGCCGCGCGCGCGACCCCCCTGCCCGCGACCACCTCCGAAGATGTCGCCGAAGCCGTTCATAATGTCGCCCAAGTCGAACTCGAATCCTTGGCCGTTACCGAATCCGCCCATGCCCTGCTGGAACTGGGACCAGTCGAACCCTCCGAAACCACCACCGGCCCCTCCTGAGAACGAGCGGCCGTACGCGTCGTACTCTGCGCGCTTCTTCTCGTCGCCCAGCACCGCGTAGGCTTCGCTGATCTCCTTGAATTTAGCCTCGTCGCCCGTCTTCTTGTCCGGGTGGTACTTCGCGGCGAGTTTGCGAAACGCCTTCTTCACGTCGTCGTGGGACGCGTTTCGTTCGATGCCGAGAATGGCGTAGTAGTCTTTGGAGTTCATATGAGTGCGTAGTATGCCATAGCGCGAAGGTATGCGATACCAGTCGCGTGGCGCGGGTTAATTCCCCTTGTTCTCGTCCGTTTCTGCGTCACGCACGGTCTCGCCAGTGTTTCCGGCGGTGCCCTGCGATGCATCTGGAGCGCTTCCGGCCTTGCTCATCTCCTCACCGATCTTCTGCATGACGTTCGAGAGGTTCTCGGTCGCGGCCTTAATCGCCTGGATGTCCTCGCTCGTGTGCTTCAAGCGAACCTCGCCGATGGCGTCATTCACTGCGGTCTTTGTCGCTTCAGAGACCTTGTCGCCGTGGTCCTTGAGTGCCTTCTCGGCCGTATAGACCATCTGATCCGCGAGGTTGCGCGTATCGATCAATTCTTTCTTCTTCGCGTCCTCAGCGCTGTGCGCCTCGGCATCTTGCTTCATGCGCTCGATGTCCGCATCAGTGAGACCCGACGATGCTTCGATGCGGATGGACTGCTCCTTGCCGGTCGACTTGTCTTTCGCCTTCACCTGAAGCACGCCGTTCGTGTCGACGTCGAAGACGACCTCGACCTGCGGTACTCCGCGCGGTGCTGGTGGGATACCGTCCAAGATAAAACGACCGAGTGACTTGTTGTCCGATGCCATCGGGCGCTCACCCTGCACGATATGGATCTCCACTGAGGTCTGGTTGTCCGCAGCGGTGGAGAACACCTGCTCTTTCTTGGTCGGCACGTGGGTGTTCTTCTCTATCAACTTCGTGGCGACGCCGCCCATGGTCTCTATGCCGAGCGAGAGCGGGATCACATCGACGAGGGTGATGTCCTTCACGTCGCCCTGGAAGATACCCGCCTGAATCGCTGCTCCAGCTGCCACGACCTCGTCCGGGTTGATCGATTTGTTAGGTTCCTTACCGAAGAGTTCCTTCACCGCTGCGACGATAGCCGGCATGCGGGTCTGTCCGCCGACAAGAATCACCTCATCGATCTCCTCCTTCTTGAAGGGTGACGCTGCGAGCGCGCGTTTCGTGATCTCAATCGACTTCTCGATGTAGCTACGTGCGAGATCCTCGAGCTTTGCGCGCGTCATCTTGATCAAGAGGTGCTTCGGGCCGTCGGAACCGGAGGTGATGAACGGGATATTGATCTCCGTATCGCCTGCGGACGAGAGCTCGTGTTTCGCCTTCTCTGCCGCCTCGTCCAAGCGCTGGAGCGCGAGAGGGTCTTTGCTGATGTCGATGCCTTCCTGCTTCTTGAACTCGTCCAAGAGCCAACGCACGATCTCTTGGTCGATGTCGCGGCCGCCCATGTGCGCGTCGCCGTCCGTCGACTTCACTTCTATGACGTCGTCCGCAACCTCGAGCACGGTCACGTCGAATGTGCCGCCGCCGAAGTCGAACACGACGAGCTTCTCTTCTTTCTTCTTATTGAAGCCGTACGCGAGTGCTGCTGCCGTCGGTTCGTTCAAGATGCGGCGCACCTCGAGTCCCGCGATCTTGCCCGCGTCCTGTGTCGCCTTACGTTGCGCGTCGTTGAAGTACGCAGGGACGGTGATGACCGCCTCGGTCACAGTCTCGCCGAGCTTCGCCTCGACGTCCGCCTTGATCTTCGCGAGGATCATCGCCGAGACTTCCTCAGGACGGTAATCCTTATCGCCCATTCGAACGATGACGCCGCCATCTGCGCCCTGCTTGATCTCGTACGGAACGATAGCCTTGTCCTTCTGAACGGCTTCCTCGTTGTACGTATGACCCATGAAGCGCTTGATGCCGTAGATCGTGTTCTTCGGGTTCGTCACAGCCTGGCGCTTCGCGATTTGACCCACGAGGCGCTCGCCCGTCTTCGAGATTGCGACTACGGACGGTGTGGTGCGGTTACCTTCCGCATTCTCAAGCACGACAGGCTCGCCGCCTTCGATGATGGCGACTGCGGAGTTGGTTGTTCCAAGGTCGATTCCGATGATCTTTGCCATATGGTTATGAGAATTAACGCTAGTAGGGTGTGTGGTATACGTGCGCTAGGTGCCGACGACGACTCGTGCTGCGCGGAGGATGGTGTCGCCTATCTTATACCCCGGCTGTATCGTCTCTATGATTACTCCCGACTTTCCTTCTTCGTTTCGTTCGGATATCGCTTCGTGATAGCGTGGGTCGAAGGGTTCTCCGGTCGGTTCGAACCGCTCCACCTTCAGGTCCTTCAGTATGGAAGCGAGTTGGCTCTGGATCATGGTGAAGCCGGATTTGAACTTCGGATCCGCATCTTCCCATGCGCTGCCCTGCGTCGCGAGCGAGAAACTATCAAGGAGCGGGAGGAGCGACTCGACGAATCGAGCCGATGCTACATCGGCACCGCGCTTCGCGTCTTCCTCTATGCGGCGCTTGTAGTTGAGGAAGTCGGCGCGAGAGCGTTGCCAGCCGTCCAAGTGCTCCTGTTTTTCTTTCTCGCACGCTCGGAGTCTCTCCCGGAGCTGCTTCATCTTTGCGGCGGAGAGCTCCTCCTGATCCTCGAGCTCGAGGTCGTCCGTACCAGTGTCCGACCCTCCTTCAATGACGATATCGTCGTCTGAATGAACGTTTTTTTCCACCATAGCGCTCGAATTATAATTCGAATTATGGATTTGTAAAGACTCATCAGAATCACCACCTCGATAGCGCTACGGCACTATCATGGATTTAAAATCCCACAAGGGATAACTTTTCTATGGGGCTGTGGATTAGTGCAATGCTAAGCTTCCAGAAAAGGCCCGCAGGAGGCCTTGTTCTAACGCTTACGTCACAAGTTGCTAAGTATATTCATTGCTATGCATGAATCTACTAAGCACTTCTGACCACGTCTCAGAAACGTGCTACCAGCACCTTTCTTCCGACCGCCAAAATGCAAACGAAAAGAGTCCCATCATAAGGGACTCTTTTACGTTTAGCGTTTTGACCACTGTGCGCGCTTGCGTGCCTTCTTGAGGCCGAACTTGCGGCGCTCCTTAGCGCGAGGATCACGCTTCAAGTACCCCTTCGACTTGAGCGCAGTGCGGCGCGTCGGCGCGTCGGCGACGAGAGCGCGCGCGATACCGAGGCGAATGGCCTCAGCCTGAGCAGCGATACCGCCACCCACGACCTTCGCAGATACTGCGACAGTCGGCATCTCAGTGCCTGCTTCGAACACCGAGAGTACGGTCGCTGCGAGCGCCTTCGAGCCGAAGTACGTCTCGAGAGACTTCTCGTTCACCGTGACGACACGGTCCTTCGCAGGAGTGATGCGCACGCGAGCCGTAGCTGTCTTGCGGCGTCCGATCGCTTCGATGTATGTCTTCTTTTCAGCCATAGGGGTAGGTATAAATAAAGTTATTCAGTGATCGTGAGGTTCTTCATGCGAACATCGCGAAGCTTGTTCTTCGGGAGCATGCCGGAGATGGTGCGACGGAGCGCCTCGCCATATCCGCGGCGTGTTGCGAGCGCGCCGAGCTTCTCGCGCTTCTGGCCGCCTGGATAGCCAGAGTACGTCTGGTACTCCTCGTTCTTGAGCTTTTTCTCCGAGATGTCCATCTTCGACGCGTTCTCGATGCGTACTGCGACATCAGCAGGGATGTGCTTCACGAACTCAGGAGAGTCCTTGCCGATCAAGAGCGAAGCAGCCATGGTAGCCACGCGGCCCATGCGCTTACCCTTTGCATCGATGATGTGTTCTTTAGTAGCCATATGCGTTGTATTACACGAGTTCGATGACAGCTTCGTCACGACCAGCGGGAGTGCGCCCGATCTTGATGATGCGGGTGTACCCGCCTGGGCGCGTCGCATACTTCGGTGCGACCTCCTTGAAGAGCTTGGTGATCGCCTTTGTGCGTCCGGATCCGAGGCGAGCAGCAACAGCGCGACGCGAGAGGACGGTGTCCGTCTTCGCGGTCGTGATCACCTTCTCGATGAAGGGGCGGAGCTCCTTCGCCTTCGCGGTGGTCGTCAGGATGCGGCCGTGCTCGAGGAGCGATACGGAAAGTCCACGAATGAGCGCAGCGCGCTCGTCGCGGTCACGTCCTAGAGTCCTGTTCTTTCGCTTGTGTTGCATACTCGTTTATTAAATCATCAATATCGTTACTCCTTGAGCGTGAGGCCGAGCTTTTCGATGACCTCGACGATCTCGTCGACGCCCTTCGGGCCGATGCCATCGAGCGCGAGGATATCATCCTTCTTCTTGCGGACCAAGCCGCCGACAGTGCGAATGTTCGCCTCTGCGAGAGCGTTCTGGGTGCGTGTCGAGAGCTCGAGGGTCTCGATGCGGGTCTTCAAGACATCGGTCTCGTTCGCATCGTCATCAGCTACAGGCGCCTGAGCATCGGTGCTCGCGTCGATAGCGACCTCCTGCTCTTGGAAACCGATGATCGCCTTGAGCTGGTGAATCATGATCTCGATTGACTTCTCGAGCGCGCCCCGAGGGGTCATAGTGCCGTCCGTCTCGATCATGATACGGAGGCGGTTATAGTCAGTGCGGTCGCCGACGCGCATGTTCTCGACCTCATAGTTCACGCGGCGGATAGGAGTGAACACTGCGTCGAGCGCGATGGTGCCGATGTCGACCTTCTCCTTCTGGTGAACGTCACGAGGAACGTAGCCGAGACCGTTCTCGACGGTCATCTCGATCTCGAGCGAAGCGCTCTTCGTCGTAAGCTCAGCAATCTTGTGATCAGGGTTCAGAATTTCGATCTGCGATGGCGCGTCGATATCCTTCGCGGTGACGATCTTGTCGCCCTTGACCTTGAGGGACATGGTGACCGGCGTGTCCGAGTGGAGCGAGAGGCGGAGGTGCTTCAAGTTCAAGAGGAGTGTGATGACGTCCTCCTTGACGCCTTCGATCGTAGAGAACTCATGACCAACGCCTTCGATCTTCACTGACGTGATAGCAGCGCCAGGGAGCGAAGACAGAATGATGCGGCGCAACGAATTACCGAGAGTATGGCCGTACCCCGGATAGAGGCCGTCGATCTCATAGGTGCCCGTCATGTTCTCTTCATGAACAGCGCGGGGCTTCGACGGGAGTGCTACGTTGGTCTCAAGCATGGCGAAGTGCTTAGGTGGTAATAACTAAACGACGGTGATTAGCGGCTGTAGAACTGGAGAACCTGAACGGGGTCGAAGAGATAGTCAGGTGTCTGGACGCTCTGCGGCTCAGCGCTCTTAGTGCCGGTCATCTTGGAAGGATCGAAAGAAAGCCAGTTCGGGGTCGTGGTAGCAGCGATCTCCTCCGCGCGGTTGGTGAAGAGCGGGGACGTCTTGCTTCCCTCACGGACTGCGATGATGTCGCCCTTCTCGACCTTGTACGAAGGGATAGTGGACTTAACGCCGTTTACCGTGATGTGGCCATGAGAGACCATCTGGCGCGCGAGGCGGCGCGTCTTCGCGAGGCCCATGCGGTAGACGACGTTGTCGAGGCGCGACTCGAGACGATCGACGAGCGTCTTCGCGGGGTCTCCCTCAGCCTCCATAGCGTCCTTAGCGTAGCGAGAGAGCTGCTTCTCAGTGATGCCGTAGGAGAAACGCATCTTCTGCTTCTCAGTGAGCTGACGCTTGAACTCCGTGATGTTGCCCGGGCGCCCCTTACGCTTCGGTGCAGCTGCGTCCTGAGACGCGGAGAACTTTGCGGTCTGGCACTTCTCGAAGACAGCGCTCCCGAGGCGCTTGCAGATCTTGTACTTTGGTCCGGTAATCATACGAAAATAATAGGGTTACTACGCTACTGCATTAGACACGGCGAGCGCGAGGTGCGCGAGGGCCGTTGTGCGCCACTGGGGTCATGTCGGTGATCTTCGTGAGGTTGATGCCCTTCGAAGAGAAACCGCGGAGCGCGGACTCGCGGCCAGAGCCGACGCCACGCACGATGACCGCAGCCTCACGAACACCGATCTGCTGAACCTTCTCAGCGATGGTCTCACCAACCTTCGCTGCTGCGAATGGCGTAGACTTACGCGAGCCCTTGAAACCGAGCGAGCCTGCGGATGCTTGCGCTACTGCGCGACCCTCAGGGTCTGTGAAGGTGAGCAGCGTGTTGTTGAACGTCGCGGTGATATGGAGGATGCCGCTCTCGATCTTTCGCTTCGGAGCACGCGAAAGAGAGCGCGATGCGCCGTTCACGTCGGATCCGCCACTCTTCTTGATGATTCGTTTCTTACCCATAGGATTGAATCTGTAGTAATTCGATTAGTGAGGTTTAGGTCTTCTCGAGCTTGCGGCGACCGGAGCCCATGGTCTTCTTCACACCCTTGAGCGTGCGCGCGTTGGTCTTCGTGCGCTGGCCGCGTGCAGGGAGACGCTTCGCATGGCGCATGCCACGGTAGGCCTTGATATCCTTGAGGCGCTTGATGTTGGCGCCTACCTCGCGGCGGAGCTCACCTTCGATGCGGAAGGCCTCAACCTTCTCGCGGAGAGCGTTCTCGACGGAGGTCGAGAGTTCAGCCGGCTTGGTCATCGGCTTGATGCCGAGTTCAGAGAGGATGGCACGAGCGCGGGAGCGGCCGATGCCGTACACAGAAGTAAGCCCGTATTCGAGCCACTTGTTTTCTGGGATTGTGATACCTGAGATACGCATGTGTTCTATCCTTGACGCTGCTTATGGCGGGGCTTCCGCTTGTTGATCACGTAGATGCGACCGCGACGACGAACGATGATGTCGTCTGGGCTCATCTTCTTGACTGAAGACCGTACTTTCATGGTGTGTAAATGGTTACAAACGTCGTGTTATCCTCCCCTTCCCTCCGTATTTGTCTTCGAAGACTTCTACGCGGTCACCCACGAGTACTCTGATGCGAAACTTACGCATCTTTCCTGCGAGATATGCGAGTATCAAACGACCGTCGTCAAGCAAAACACGAAAAAGCGCATTAGGTAACGCTTCCTCGATTTTCCCGTAGGCGAGGTTTTCGTTGTTTGATTTATCTTCCATCAAACACGTGCATCTTACCAGAGGTCCAAACATGAGTCAACCAGGCCATGGTTGAACCACTATTCTGGGAGCTCCATGACCTCAATAATACGGATCTTTTCTATGTCCGAGGGGAAAGAATCCCTCCAGAACGGCCTGATGACCACGCGAGAACGGTCGATAGCCGGGTACCCAGAGAGGATAGACGGGAGCGCGGTCTCGGCAACACCCCGGAGGTCGCTCCGAAGCTGCTCGAGATCGTACTGCCAGATCATGCGGACGGAGCCATCCAGGCGGAACTTGAGCGTGTCGATGTTCGTGATATCGGTCGATGACGCAGGATACGAGAAAGAGAGTTTGGTAGGATCCTCGATGCGCATAGGCTCACCCTCGTATCCAGCGATGGTCTTGTCGGCTATGTATCGCGAGAACGAGTCGGTCTTAAAGAGTGGTGCAACGAGCTTGGCTTGCTCTTTCAGCACCACTGACTGGTTACCGGCATCGGTAGGCTGCATGGAGTCGTAGGTAAAGGTCACCGAGCCGTCATAGAAGACGAACCCGCTTGGGCGCTCGTTCTTGAGGCGAGCAAGCAAACGCTCTCGAAGCTCGAGGTGGAGTTCCTGGCGCGCCTTAGAGAGCTCACCTTCGTCGATGATGAACTTCATGCCCTCGAATCCTCCTGCCATAGGCGCCTTGGACTCACCATAGACCTTGGCGTACTGCTCGCTGCCCTTGAGGCCAGGGATGGTGAACTTAGACGGACCGATGTTGTGCGCTTCTCCAGGCACATCAGCGATGACCTTTGCGACGATCGAGCCTGGGGTGACCTTGCCCGCAGCGTCTTTTGTGAGGCCAGGGACATCTACAGAGTCAGTGATGCGGTAGATCTTGCCATCGGGTGACTCGAAGCGGGTATTCTTGACGAGGCGCTGCTTCGCTGTGCTGTGCTCGTTGTAGATCGTAATCTCACCGGTCGCCTTCTCGGTCACCTTCTCCTGACCTGTCGCAGACACAGTCCGTTCACCCTCTTCGGAGAGCGTGAGAAGTTCATAGCCGATATCTGATGCGGACGGATTGCGCTTCGCTTCGATGACCGCGCTCACCGTTACATCCTTCCATTTAGGCTTTACCGTCACCTCAGCGCCAGCCATGGCCACAGTCGCGGTTATGCCGGCAGCGACCGACATGACTGCGACTACGGTGAGGAAGAGATAGGTCTTGATGCGGTGCGAGCGACCTACCTCGATCTTGATCTCCTTGATGTCATCGTCCATCTGCTCCTCTTCCGTCACCGAGTCATAGGCTTCAGGGGCGTCTGCGACACGATGAAGCGGCCTCCGGCCGAGGTCTCGCGGGTCGTGGCGTTCAGGTAGCCGCGGATGCTGAGTGGGCCTGCCCATATCCACGCGCCTTCGTGGCGCATCGAGTGGCTCACGCACAGGTCGCTCCGAGCGCTTGCCGCGCTCAGGAGGAACGATGTCTCCAAGGTTCCACTTCTGGGCCATATGTCACCAGTATAGCCTACTCAGCAGCTATGCGTGCAGTGTTGCGCTCGACCGTGTGGAAAAAGAGCGCGATCGCCGATAGGTACTGGTCCTTTGTCGTGTTCGGGAGATATTCAACGAATGGGTCGAGAAGCGTCTGGTCGATCGCGCGGGTCGTATACTCGGTGGTCAACGATGCGAATGCTTCCTCAGCGATACCGAGGAACGTGTCGCGGTAGTCTGGATCCGCGATGGTGATCAGGTGGTTCGGTATAAGATACAGTTCCTTTGCTTCTGCCAACAACTTCGTGATGAGGTCCTTGTACGCGCCTCGCGCCTCGTTGATGGCGTCGGTCGCCTCGTCGTGGGAAGTGTTCGTCGCATAGTCACGGATGTGGCCACGCACTTCGCTTTCTATCGTGCCGAGGCGTTCAGCGACCTCTTGTTCGAAGGCATGAGTGCCCGTGGTGGCACAGAATGAATCCCGAACGACCCCGTCCTCGATGACGGTGAGTTCCGTGCCACCGCCGGTCATTTCGATCGTAATGAACGAATCCATGTGCGGGAAAACCGTGCGTGCGACACGAGCGACGACGCAGGCGAACGAACGCTCGACGATCGAGGGGTGTGGGAGAAGGTTTTTGCTCGCTTCGCTCAAGGTAGCGCGCACCGCGCGCGGCACGAGCTCAGAGAGGTGCACCACATCAATTGTGACGCACTCTTGGCCGGTGAAATCGGTGACCGGGTAGCCGTTCAATCGGCCGTCGATCAGTTCCTGATGCACTACTTCGAGCCCGCTCTGCTCGAAGATGAGCTCTTCGTGATGCGCGCTATCGGCGCGTGCAAGCGCTTCTTTGACCAGCGATTCGACGAGATCCTTCGTTGCCCGAACGGGTTCGTCCTTCTCGAGTCTGATGGTGCGTGCGGCGAGTTCAGACCACGGTGCCGCGTACACCACCTTGATGGCATCGACGCGCGCTCCAGGCGCGTGTTCGCGGAGCGCTTTGAGACCGTTCGAGGAAAGCTCGAGGGTCGCTGCGAGTACGGCCTCCTTAAGGATACGAAGGTACTCCTCGGGGCTGTGGTCCTTCGGGTTCCTGATACGTTCGCGGTGCGCATAGATGATGAGCGGTTTCTCATGCGTATGATCGATTTCGATCACAGCAACCCCCACGGATCCAGAGCCGATATCGAGGACGAGCGCATACGGTACATGCGTATGATGTATCAATTCCCGCAACATGTACCCTCTAGCATACAGAAACGCGCGCGTATTCGCGCGCGCGTTGTCCACGGAAGACGGTCGCTAGCCGAGTGTCGCCTTGATGCGGCGCACGCCAGCCGACGATGCTTCCTCCTTCATGATCTTGAATGCGCCTGACGTAACGAGTTCAGATGTATTCGCTACATGGGGACCGCCGCAGAACTCGATCGAGAACGCCTGGTCGAACAATGGGTTCTCCGCTGTGGCACCGACAGGGCCGATGGAGTAGACGGTAACGGTGTCCGGGTATTTGGCGCCGAACTCGTGTTCAGCATTCAGTTTCTCAGCCTCCTCCTTCGGCATGACGGACGCGATGACGGGTAGATTCTCTGCCATCTTCTCATTCACGATGCGTTCGACCTCCTTCTTCTGCTCGTCGGTCATCTTCTCGCTATGCGAGAAGTCGATACGGAGGCGTTCGCCGGTGATATTGGAGCCACGCTGGTGCACATGCGCGCCAAGGACGATTTGGAGGGCCTTGAGGAGTAGGTGGTGTGCGGTGTGAAGGCGCGTCGTTGCCTCGCCAGCATCAGCGAGACCGCCCTTGAACTTCTGCTCGGCGCCAGCGCGCGAGTCGGCTCGGTGCTTTTCCATCGCCGCATCGAACGCAGGTCTATCGACGGCACCGCCGCGCTCTTTCGCTATCTCCTCGATGAGCTCGATCGGGAATCCGTGCGTGGTGAAGAGGATATACGCGTCCTCGCCGGTCACTGATGCGCCATCGGTGAGCTTCTCGAACATCTTCATGCCGTGCGCGAGCGTCGAGCGGAACTTACTCTCTTCACCGTCAATAGCCGCTTCGATATCGTTTCTGCGCTCGAGGAGTTCGGGATACGCGTCAGCGTACTCGTGCGCGATGGTCGCGACGAGTTTGCCCAAAGACATCTCGGGAAGACCGAGTTTGTCGGCGAAACGAACGGAGCGTCGAAGAAGTCGGCGCACGAAGTAGCCCTGATCGGCGTTCGAGGGGAGCACGCCATCTGCGATAAGGAACACTGCAGCGCGGATGTGGTCGGCGATCACACGGAACGAGTGCGTGTGCGCCGCATCCGCGTACGCCTTTTCTGAGAGTCGTTCGAGCTCATCCGTGATCGTGTTGAGGGGGCCAACAAGAAACACATCCGAGTCGCCGTTCGCTGCCGCAGCGATACGCTCGAGGCCTCCACCGAAGTCGACGTTCTGCTTCGGCAAGAGCGCGAACGAGCCGTCCTCGTGCTTCATGTACTGCATAAAGACCGAGTTGCCGATCTCGAGGAATCGACCGCAGTCACAGTTAGGATGGCATTCCTTCCCCCACTTCGGATCGTGCGGCGTACCGAAATCATAGAATACTTCGGAATCCGGTCCGCCTGGCTCCCCTACTGGCATCTTTTCGGGAACGCCCGCACGGCTCCACCAGTTCTTCTTCGCGTCGTAATGGAAGATACGGCCACCCTGCATGCCTTTCTCGTAGCCATCCGCTTCAGAGCCGATCTCGACGTCCTTCGCGTCGATACCCTTCGATGCAAAAAGCTCCTTCCAGATCGCGACTGACTCGAGATCTTGAGGAACATTGTTCTTGGCGTCGCCGATGAATACCGTGACATAGAGCTTCGCCGGGTCGAGGCCGACCTCTTCCGTCAGGAAACGGAAGAAGAACGGCAATTGCTCCTTCTTGAAATAGTCACCCAAAGACCAGTTGCCAAGCATCTCGAAGAAGGTCGTGTGGCGGTTGTCGCCGACCTCCTCGATATCCATCGAGCGGAAGCACTTCTGAGAGTCCGCGATGCGAGAGCCCTCGGGATGATCCTTACCGAGCAGGTATGGCACGAGAGGCTGCATACCGCTCCCTGTAAAAAGGGTCGTCGGGTCGTTCTGAGGCACGAGCGGAGCCGATGGTACGACGGCGTGGCCGTGTTCCTTCATGAATGAGAGGTAGGCGGTTCGGATCTCGTTGAAAGTCTTCGTCATAGACGGATAGTATGCATGAAATGCTGAGCGAGAGAAAGGGTTAGTGTCCTGCGCCTATCAGCATGGCGGCGCACTCCGTTCCCTCGCAGGTGAAGAGATTCACGCCGTTGTAGAACATGATCTCCATGACGTACCCCGCGATGATTAAGACGATGCCGAGTATGGTAAGCAAATGCTCAGTACGAATGGACTTCAGCACGGCGCCATCGATCTTGCGCTCTTCGAATATCTTCAGGTGCACCAACAGGACCGCAGCGCCGAGGATGATCTTCCCCGCGACTCCGATGGTGAGGCCCCAAAATAGTAGATTCATACCAATGACTATAGACTACCTCTTACTTGCCATCAATGAGGTTCTCCAGCTGATCGATGCGCGAGGAGAGTTTCGCGAGGCCTGATTCGAAGAACGCAGGCGTGGTCACGTCGATACCGATGTCGGTGAAGATGTCGTCAGGAGACTTAGCGCAGCCTGCGGTGAGGAAGCGGTCGATCTGCTTCGCGAACGAACGGTCGTTTTTGAATCGTTCAGCAATCGCGCTCGACACGAGGTTGCCGTAGGCGTACGTGTACACGTAGAAGAAACGACGGAAGTGGGAGACATACACGAATGTGTAGGCGTCCTCCATGGTGACCGTCACCGCAGGGCCGAGATACGCTGAGAGGTGCTTCTGCATGAGCGTCGCGAGTTCCTCATGGTTCATGGCGCCGTGCGCGCGAATCGTCTCGTGCATCTCTCGCTCGTACTCGAAGAAGGCGATTTGGCGATGAATGCTCGCGATATCGTCCTGGATCTTGTCATGCAACGCCGCGATGCGCTTTTTGCGAGAGAGGTGCGCGATGTGCGCGTCGAATACGAGGTTCTCGAACAGTGTCGATGCGGTCTCAGCGACCGCTGTAGAGTGACCCTGGTATATAGGCTGTTGCATCTTAGAGCGCTCAGCATGGATGGCGTGGCCCATCTCGTGCGCGTAGGTCATGAGCGAGCGTCCTTCGTTCAGGTGGTTCAAAAGGACGTAGGTCGGAAGCTGCACGAGAGATGCGCAGAACGCGCCACCCGTCTTCCCCTTCTTCGGGAACGCGTCGATTTGCCCGGCTGCGAGCAAGCGGTCGAGGATGTTCGCGTACTCAGGATTGACGTCATGAAAGACCTCGCGAAGCATCGCGGTCGCCTCAGTGAACGAGATCTTCTTCGAGGATCCGATGCTGGCGTTGCGATCAGCGTACGCGAGGCGTTTCTCCTTCAACATGCGCGCCT